>Ga0116135_1000188_pt1 | contig 32864 bp, 26 predicted proteins | sample June2015DPH_20_1_FD_89738 | JGI IMG/M metagenome (GOLD analysis project Ga0116135, IMG submission 89738) | Peatland microbial communities from SPRUCE experiment site at the Marcell Experimental Forest, Minnesota, USA - June2015DPH_20_10 | ecosystem: Environmental > Terrestrial > Soil > Wetlands... | reverse complement strand
TTCCAAGGAACTCGCGCAAAACGGAGCGCAGCGCGAGCCAGTTCCTGGTCCGTTTGGCGGTGCGCGCCGCACCCTTTGCGCTTCCAAGGAACTCGCGCAAAACGGAGCGCAGCGCGAGCCAGTTCCTGGTCCGTTTGGCGGTGCGCGCCGCACCCTTTGCGCTTCCTGAGGGTCGTCAACAGTTGAGGCGCCGTTCTTTGCTATTTTACGCAAGCAAACGGCGGCTTCCTCAAAACGGCGGCTGTCGGCCAGCAGGAAACCCAATTCAGTCCAGGCCTCGCGGTTTTCTGGATCGATCTCCGTGGCGCGAATGTAGCTTTCCTCGGCGTTTATCCAATCGCCCGAATTGCGGAGGCGGTTGCCTTCTGCTATGAGTTTTGTGGCAGTAGGATTTTCCGTTACCTGGTGGATTGGCTGCCTCACTGGAAAGAGAGTAAGTCCGGGAAGGGAAAATCTCGAAAAAAGGGGGTAAGCGGAGAAAAAAGGAGCGAACACGCAGCTTGCGTGGTCGCCCCATCAGGACGAAGGATCTCCCGATATCTCTGAAAAATTAGCTCTTCAGAAGCGTGAGAATATTCTGCGGCGCCGAATTCGCTTGCGCGAGCGCGGCCACGCCGGCCTGCAGTAGAATCTGAGCTTTAGTCAAGTTGGCTGCTTCCGTTGCAAGGTCGGCATCGCGAATGCTCGACTCGGCAGCCGTCGTGTTGGTCAATTGCGATTGCGCCAGGTTAATGGCGTAGTTGAACTGATTCTCACCTCGTCCAACCACGGCTTGTGCATCGCCGAGTAGTTGGACCGAGTTGGCTAGAGCTGAGACCGCCGATTCAGCATCCGCTTCCGTGCTGACATCGGAGGTCGCCCCGACACCGACGGTAGTTGACTGTATGATGGTGTTGTACCCGGCTATACCAGTGGCTCCAGCCGTTCCACCACCCGTTGCCTCTGGTCCAATTGTTACGCTGAATGGCACAGATGTGTTGTTGGTAAACGTTATCTTACCGGTCCCACTCGCTCCTCCATCCGCTGTCGCGATGATGCTTGTCAGCGCCGGATTGTCGGTTTGCTGGAGCGCGGCATTGATTTGCCCTACTGCCAATGCGGCTGTCAGGGTGGTCCCGGCTGTGGTTGCGCTCAAGTTCACCTTTACCGTCTGAGGTGACCCACCTGTGTCGTTCGCAACGAAGGTCAAGGTCTGAGCCTGTGCAATGGTCGTCGAACTGCTGAACGCCAAGTTGGTGAAGACCGCACCGGTGGTCTGCTGCGTTCCGCCGGCGATGAACGAGCCAGAGGTACCGACGGCTAACAGGGCCTGCCCGGAGATCGGAGTTGTGATGCCTTGGTCCGTCCCCAATTGCGAGGCGCTTTGACCCACAAAATTGCCCATCAAGGCGTTCGCGGTAGCATCCCCTGCGGTTACCTGGAAGGCTGTGTTTGAAGACACGAATTCAAGTTGTTGCGCACCGTCGGTGCCGGTGTGAATCTCGGCCGTGATATTGGCATCGCCGAATGCTTTCGCCTGGGCGCTGCCGGCTGTAGCGGCAGCCTGAATACCGGAGTTGATAGCAGTGACGAGTGAGGCTGTGTCCGCGACGTTCGAGGTGTTTACGTTCACTGTGATCGCCCCGCCAGCTCCGGCCGAAAAGCCCGGTCCCGAGATGACAAACGATGTGCTGCCCGCGGTGGTGGCGTCAGCAAGTATGTTCGAGACGCTGGTGGCCGACGCAGAGCCCAGATCATACAATCCGCTGTCCTGGGCGCCCGCTGCCACCTGATAGCCGGCGGTGAAGCCTTGCAATCCCAGACTCTGCGTATCTACGGTAGAATTGGTCAGATCGACGGCCACTGAACCGTTGGTAATTGCTGACGCGGCAGTGGGGCCGTCGCCGCCACCGATGAACACCGAAAGACTCTTGGCAAAAGTTCCGCCCTGGTTCAGACCAATGGCCTGAGCCTGGCGGTTAATTTCGGTCAGCACGCTCTGATATTCGCCGTTTAGCACCGAACGATCTCCGGTGAACGTACCAGACGCGGATTCCGTGGCCAGTGTGCGGGCCCGATCCAGCAGTTGCGAAATGTTGCTGATACCACCATCCATAATCTGGAGCTGGCTCAAGCCGTTGTTGGCGTTCTGAATACCTTGCGTCAGCACGGCCTCATCAGACCGGTAGCCGTTTGCGATGGCCAAGCCGGCTGCGTCGTCGCCGCTCTGGACGATGCGTAGACCGGAGGTCACTTCGTTAATGGTTTGGCTTTGGAAGTTGGCGTTGACTCGCAGGTAGTTCTGCGCCTGCAAGGACGCGATGTTGGTATTGATACTAAATGAACCCACAATATTTCTCCTTAAAATTGAGAACTCGATACCACGAACCTTCACGGTCTCGGACCACCTACGGGTCCAACCCCCGATTTGGCGGCCTAGCGAGAGATTGCCGTTTCCGCTAAGCGGAACCAACACGCTACCCCGGCATGGCCGCGGGCGGCTTAGACTTCCCGATGCTTCGATCGGAAGCCTCTCTCAGTTCTCATTTGTGCTTATCGGGGAGAAGAATGGGTTCTTGAGTTCACGCGCGAAGTTTTTCTAGGGCCCGCTCAAAATCCTTTTTGGCGAGGGTCTGCCCGGCTGCTTCATTCTGCTGCTGGGTGAGCTTCAACTCTTTGCGAAGAATCACGGTTTCCCGTGGCGCCCGGATTCCGATCTTGGCGCCCTGCGATGAAATCGCCAGGATTTCAATTTCGATATCGTCGCCAATCAACACCGATTCACCGGCCCGCCGCCGCAGCACTAACATGCTTGCTCCATAAATCGAGGCACCGGATGTTGGTGCGAATACACCGAATCCTGCCGGATAGCCTGAAGCGCGCGCCGGGTCTTGAGATTCACCACAATGGGCGCCATTAAATTGGCGGTAGCCGAAAGACCGTCGTGGACGGACAGCAATACTAGCACCGCGACTTCGGTTGCGAGCTCCGGCTGACGATCGGCCGCGAGGTCCAGCGCAACTAGATCCTCCCGACATATGCCCAAGCGATACTCCGGAGCCACTACCTGAATCGGAAGCGCTAGAAAACAAAGCGAAGGCCGGGTCATGCTTTGCAGAAAAAGGAGCGGCGAATGTTGCGGCGATTCAATGGGGATGAAGCGCTTTTCGTGCACAAACGCCGGGAGCCCGTCCGGAAAATCGAAAACCGAGTCCTCACGGTACGCCATCGTGCCGAAGTAATGCGTCTCTACCTGTGCCATTCCACGCATTCAACTGCACGTAGCGTGCCGTGGAACAAAGTTTTACGAAGGCGGGGCTTCGGTCTTCTTTTCCGGTTCCTCGGCGGATCGCTCTACCACCAGGGTGAAATTGGAGACTAGCGCCGCAATCGCGCCCAGCCCCGCGAGCAACGGAGCGGCCACCACCCCCACTGCAGCAATGGTGAGCGGGATTTCGAGAAAAGTGTGTCCTTTTTCGTCCTTCAGAATAATCCGGCGGACGTTGCCCTCGTGGAAGATGGTTTTTACTTTGTCCACCAGGTCCTGGCTCTTAATCTTGAACTCTTCGTAGAAAGTTGCCATCGCGACGACGAGTGTAGCACGCGAGCTGCTTACCAATAGCCGGCGTCTTCGTCTGTTTCCTGAGAGACTGGGGGGAAACATGAACGACTTCCGTTACGCTCTTCGAACTTTGCGCCGTTCAACCGGCGTGGCCACAGTGGCCATCACTTCGCTGGCACTTGGGATCGGCGCCACCACCGCGATTTTTTCCTTTACCAACGCGGTGATCTTGAGGTCGCTGCCGGTCCAAAAGCCAAATGAGCTGGTGTTGCTCCGCTATGCCTCTAAAAAAGGGAACATCTTCGACACCCTGGGCTTCGAGGATTACCGGGCTTTGCGCGACGCGCCGGAAGTTCTGACGGGTCTGGCCGCAGTGTCCACCACCAAGATGAACCTGGCGAGCGAGGAGGCCACAGAGCGTGTTCCCGGTCAACTAGTCTCAGGCAACTATTTCCCGCTGCTAGGCGTTCGGCCGCGCATTGGACGGCTCATTGCGCCTGAGGACGATCGCCTGGCTGGGGGCCATCCGGTGTGCGTCATCAGTTACGGATTGTGGCAGAGCCGATTCGGCTCGGCTCCCGGAGTGGTAGGGCGAAACGTAGAAATCAATGGCCGCCCATACACCATTCTGGGCGTGACGCCCGCGGGCTTTGATGGAACTGAGCAAGGCACCCGCGCGCAGTTGTACGTACCGCTAGCGATGGCTGCCCAGATTATTTCCTCGCCGCCCGAGTTGAACTTAGTGGGCCGGCGAAAAGCTGCCGTCACGCTGGCTCAGGCGCAAGCCGTTCTGGATTCCCGCTTCTCAGCGCTGCCCATCGCCAAACAGGAGTTCACCTTCGAGTCATCGAACCGGCACACCACGCCCGGCCCGCGCTCCCGTCTGCTGGTGGTGGATGGGAAACAGGGATTCGACAATCTGCGGTTCGGCTATGAGCGCCCGCTGCTGTTCCTGCTCTTTCTGGTGGGTCTGCTGCTGCTGATCGCCTGCGCCAATGTGGCGAGCCTTCTTGTCGCGCGCGCGTCCGGTCAGCGCAAACAGATCGCCATCCGCCTGGCGCTCGGAGCCAGCCGTTGGGCGTTGGTCCGGCAGCAGCTCGCCGAAAGTATCTTGCTCGCTCTGGGCGGCGCTGCCGGCGGCCTGCTACTGTCGGTTTGGATCTCCGATCTTTTACTCGGTCTCGCGCCTGAAAGCAGACAGATTGACGTGCGCCCGGATTTCGCAGTGCTTGGTTTCTTGCTGGCCGTGGCTGTTCTTACGGTGCTACTTTTCGGGATCGCACCGGCGCTCGAATCCGGAAAGGCGGGCGTAGGACCGGTGCTCAAGACCGATAGCACGGGCGGCGGACGGCGTCGCGGAGCGCTGGCGGGAACGCTGGTGGTGATTCAGGTCGCGCTCTCCATAACGCTGTTAGTCGGCGCGGGACTCCTGCTGCGCAGCTTGCACAATCTGCAGTCCATCCCCATGGGGTTTCAGCCGGAGAATGTCGCTGTGGCGACCATAAACACCAGCGTCAATCACTATAAGCCGGAGCGGACTCACGCGCTTCTTGAAGACCTGATGCAGCGCGCCGAATCCATTCACGGAGTGCGAGCGGTGAGCGCCGCATTGGTCAGCCCGCTCTCTGGCAGCTTGTGGCTGTACTCGGTGGACGTTGCCGGCTATCCAGCGCGGCCCAAGGAAGTCCCCATGACATATATGAACGCGGTGGGTCCCGGCTACTTCGCCACCATCGGCGAGGCGCTAGTCCGCGGACGTGAATTCACCCGCGCCGATCGTGAAGGCGGTCCCTACGTCGCCGTGGTGAATGAACAATTCGCCAAGAAATTCTGGCCGGGCCGCGATCCCATCGGCCAGCGCTTCAAGACGGCCGCGCTGGATGGCAATGAAGCCGAGGTGATAGGCGTGGTCCGCGACTCCATCTATCGCGACGTGCGCGAAGCCAAGCAGGAAATCCTGTATGTCCCGTTGCTCCAAGGTGACTTCGGATCGGCGACATTGCATCTGCGGGTCTCGGGCGATCCAGCACCGGTGTTCAACCAGCTTCGCGCTCAAGCGCGCGCCGCGGATCCCGCCGTGCCGCTGTATGGAATGCGAACGCTCAATGCCCAAATCGGAGAGACCCTTTCGACCGAAAGGATGCTCGCAACGGTATCCACCATTCTGGGTGCGCTTGCGATTGTGCTCGCGATGGTGGGTCTCTACAGCGTCCTGGCGAACGCCGTGGCGCAACGTACCCGGGAGATCGGGATACGCATGGCGCTGGGCGCCGCGCGGACGCAGGTCATCGGCATGGTGATGCGCGACACGCTCCGGATGGTTTTCGTTGGAGTGCTGGTGGGAATCCCCGTTTCGTTGGCAGCCTCGCGCTGGATTGCGTCTTTTCTCTACGGAATCAAGTCGCAGGACCCGCTCACCTATATCGCCATCGCCACGCTGGTGGTAGCGGCTGGTCTGGCGGCCGCCTATGGCCCGTCGCGCCGCGCCTCGCGCGTGGATCCGATGGTGGTTTTGCGCTACGACTGATCGGTCGGTGTGTTTGATTTTTTCACCAACTATCTGTTCCAGCGACCTCGCGGCTGGTTCGGGGTTATACTATAAGTAAATATACCCACGCTCGATCAAGTGATCGGAGCGAAGGGAAAAGAGAGCGCTTTTTTTCATGACCCCATCACGCCGGTTTCTAAGCTTCGCCTGCCCTCTGTTCCTGGTTGCCGGCGCCTTTGGCCAGGACAATTCCGCGGCGTCGAAGCCGGGGACCAGTGCCGACAAAGCGGCCGCTTACTACAACTACTCGCTGGGACATTTGTACTCCGAACTCGCGGGAGCCTCTGGGAGCCGCGAGCTTTTTACGAAAGCCGTCGACAGTTACCGGGCCGCCCTGAAAGCGGATCCGGGCGCAACTTTCATCGCCGAAGAGCTCTCGGATCTCTACATTCAATCCGGCCGGCTGCGCGACGCAGTTACCGAAGCCGAGGACGCCCTGAAGCAGAATCCGGATGACTTGAACTCGCGCCGCTTGCTGGCTCGTATCTACACGCGCCTGATCGGCGATTCGCAAGCCAACCGCATCGACGAAAACATGGTCAAGAAGGCCATCGAACAGTACCAGAAGATTACGGCGGGCGATCCGAAAGACGTGGAGAGCTGGCTCATGCTGGGCCGTCTGGATAAGATTGCGCAGAATTCCACCGACGCGCTGGCTGCGTACAGTAAGGTGCTGGAGCTGGATCCCGACAATGAAGACGCCATGACTGGCCAGGCCATGGTCTACACGGATCTGGGGGATACCAAGAAGGCCGCCGATTTGCTGCGGAAAGTTGCCGACAAGGATCCCAGCCCACGCAGTCTCACGAATCTCGCAAACGTTTACGAACAGTTGAAGGATTATTCCCTGGCGGCTGAAATGCTACGGAAAGCCCTGGAGCAACAGCCCGGCAACGCCGAACTGAAACATGCGCTGGCCCAGGACTTGCTTTTTTCCGATCAGGCCGACGACGCCTTGAAGGTTTATCAGGATCTGATCGAAGAGGATCCGAAGGACGAAGGGGCCCTGCTGCGGATCTCGAAGATCTATCAACAAAAAAGAGATTTTGCGAAGGCGCATGAAGCTGCCGACAAGGCCAAGGAACTGGATCCGAACAACCTCGAGATCGAGTACAACGATGTCAGCTTGCTGAACGCCGAGGGAAGAACTCCGGAAGCTATCAAGGCACTAAAGGGCATTCTCGACTCCACTGCCAAGAAAACCTACAACGCCGACGAGCGGAACAATCGTATTTCCCTTTTGGACGGGCTGGGCGGCCTGTATCAGAAGATGGAACAGTATCCCGCGGCTGTCGAGACCTACCGTCAGATGGCGGAACTGGATCCGGATGCCGCTCCGCGAGCGTTGGCCGAAGTGGTTGAAACCTACCGCTCGGCCAAGGATTTCCCGAAAGCCGAGGCAGAAGCGGAAGCAGCGTCTAAGAAATATCCGAACGACCGGCTGGTGCGCGGCGTGCACGCGTCCCTGCTGGCGGATTTGGGAAAAACCGACCAAGCCGTCGCGGAGACACGTAAGCTTCTGGACGGCAAGAATGACCGCGAGACCTATATCAGTTTGGCCCAGATTTACGACAAAGCCAAGAACTACCCCGAGATGGCGAAGATGCTGGATGCCGCCGAGAAGCTTTCCTCTGGGAATGATGACAAGGAAACGGTGATCTTCATGCGGGGCGCCATGTATGAACGCATGAAGAATTATACGGAGGCGGAAGAGGAATTTCGCAAGGCTCTGGCCCTCAATCCCGACAATGCCTCGGTGCTGAACTATCTGGGCTACATGTTGGCGGATCGTGGCGTTCGCCTGGAAGAAGCTCGAGATCTTATCGCCAAGGCGGTGGAACGGGATCCTAAGAACGGCGCTTATCTAGACAGCCTGGGGTGGGTATTGTTCCGGCTGAACAAGCTGCCGGAAGCGGAAGCGAAGCTGCGCGAGGCGTTAGAGCTGATGTCGCGCGATCCAACCGTTCACGATCATCTTGGCGACGTGTACTTCCACGAAGGCAAGATCCGTGAGGCCATCGCCCAGTGGCAGAGCTCGCTGAAGGAATGGCAATTGAGCGCGCCGAGCGATCAGGATCACACAGAAGTAGCTAAAGTACAGAAGAAGTTGGATGACGCCAAGGTTCGATTGGCCCGTGAGAGCGGCTCGGCCAAGCAGCAGTAAGGATCGTTGAGCCCAATTGCATCGCTCGGTCACGACTCGTCTTTCACTTCTTTTATTCTTCTTCGCCCTGGGCTCGGACGCCCAAAAATTCTACCCCTACGTGGATGACCTTGGGCCGGACTACGTGCAGTTGGCCTGGGGCACCGCCGACGGCGTCAATACCATCGGACGCTCGGCCCCTTCGCGCGGAGAAGCTACGGTCCACATCGCCGGCCGGACGCTGGTCACCCAGGCGAATTCAATTATTGTCGCCGATCTCACGCCCGATCACGATTACGCTTACACCGTCTCCATCGGAACCCAAACCATTGGTCAGGGCGAGGTCCGAACCTGGGCGGTGAAAGCTCAGAAGCTAGTCTTCTTCGTGATTGGAGATTTTGGCACCGGCCAAGCCCCGCAGTACAAGATCGCGCGCGTGATGTGGGATGAATTCCAGCGGCGCGCCAAGACCGGCGATCCGGTGCGGTTCATCCTGAGCGTGGGCGACAACATTTACGGCGACATTACGGGTATTTTTGGCGGATTCCTCCACACCGGCGCTGACGACTCCGATTGGGCGAACAAGTTCTTCGAGCCCTATCAACCCTTGCTCGCGCGCGTGCCTTTCTTCCCAACACTCGGAAATCACGACGGCAACGAGAGCGAGAAGCGCGCCGACCTGCCGGCTATTCTCGACAACTTCCCCTATCCGCAAGACAAGCCCGCGCGGTATTACAAGTTCACTTACGGCGATCTGGCCGAATTCTTCGCGTTAGACAGCACCAAGAACAGCGAAACCGGACCGTCGAGGCCCGTGTATCTCGAGAACGGCGATGAGTTCAGGTGGATGCAAGCGGAATTTGCGAAGCCGCATCCACAGTGGGTCATCCCGTTTTTCCACCATCCTCCATTCACGGCCGGACCATTGCACGCCTCTAGCTACGAGCAGCTCAAACACTGGGTGCGTCTATTTGCAGCATCGGGAGTGCAGGTGGTATTCAACGGGCACGAACACAATTTTCAGGTGAGCGAAGCGAATCAAAACACTAGCGGTATTCATTTCATCATCAGCGGCGCCGGCGGTGAACTTCGCACCGGGGACGTCCGGAAGAAAATGAAACACTCGAATATCCTGGCCTGGGCTGAAGAAAATCATTTCCTGGTGGTGGAGATTGAAGGCAAAACCATGCGAGTGACACCGCTGTCCTTCGAGCCGATGAACATTGTAACGAGCGACGGCAGCCCGCTTCCGCTTCCAATCACCATCACGCAAAGGTAAACCGCCATGCCGAGCCGCGGCTGGGAGGGAGCGATACCACGAGTGCCGCCAGGTGGGCGTTGGCGGCGCTTCCTGGTGGTCGCGGCTCAGCTTGACTTCCTGTTTCAAACATGATACAAGTACTACGTTTTCGTTTTAAATAAGGAGACGGATGTTCACTGCCCCCGGCTCACCCCGTGTAGTACGGCTGTTGGACGGTCGCCGGGTTGATCCGCGGGCGCATCGGCGCTATCCGATTTCGTTGAGCGTGGACTACAAACTGCTCAACAAGGGCCGGGTTGAGCGTCTGGGATCCGGCCACACTCTGAATGTCAGCACCGGCGGCGCCTGCTTTGAATGCGCCGACCCTCTACCCGCCCAAGGCACCATTGAGCTGATGATGGACTGGCCTTTTTTGTTGCAGGGCGTCTGTCAGCTGAAGCTGGTGATGCGAGGCAGCATAGTTCGCATCGACGGCCAGCGGATCGCCGTTCGAGTGCAACGCCACGAGTTTCGCACGGCCGGCGCTCGGACCTTGCGTGTCGTCCCGGCCGGGTGAGAATCCAGGCGCCCCCCTTCCAAGCGCAAACAATCGATACGTTTTGTTTGTTGACTATTACTTTCGTTTTCCTATACTATTATCAAAACCCTCTGGGTGGAGGGAAGTGTTCGAAAAGGGAATCGAGGGGAGGTCGTAATGCCAAGAAACTCATTGAAACTGGTGCAGATTACAGTATTGTTGGGTCTGGTCCCCGCATTCGTCTTGGGACAGGCCAGCTTTGAGGCCCAAGTCCGCGGCGTCGTGCATGACCCGAGCGGCGGAGTAATTGCCGGAGCCAAAATCACCATCACAGATGTTGGAACAGGCATCTCCAACACGGCCTCGACAGACGATCGAGGCTTCTACATCTTCAATGGATTGCACCCCGCCACATATACGGTTAAGGCTGAGATGGCGGGTTTTCGGCCGGAGGAAACCAAGAACGTCGTTCTCGGCGTCAGCCAGCACACCAACATCGATTTTTCCCTCGAAGTGGGCCAAGTGCAGTCCTCCGTAACCGTGGTGGAGGCGAAGCCTACGCTCGATACCGGGAGCGCGGAAATTGGCACCACTATCAGCGGCGAATACACGCGCGAGATGCCGCTGTATGGCCGCAGCTATTTTGGCTTGGTATTTCTCTCGGGCGGGGTGACGGAGGCGGCCGGCAACGGTATCCGCGACAACTACCCATCCGGTACCAACTTCGTGTCGAACGGCCAACGGAACGCAACGGCGGAAGTCCGCTTCGACGGCGCTCCCCTCAGTGCGCCGGAGCAGGGCGAGGGCGGAAATTCGAACGTTTACTACACGCCGTCGGTGGAGGTGATCCAGGAATTCAAGGTTGAGAATAACAGCTTCTCGGCGGAATACGGAAACAACGGCGGCACGGTTCTTAACATCATGATGAAGCAGGGCGGAAACCAGATTCACGGCAGCGGCTGGTGGTTTGGCCAGCGGGATGCCATGGACGCCAACGACTTCTTCAGCAATCAGGCCGGAATTCCCAAGCCGCCTCACACCCACAATCAATACGGCGGCGCAATCTCAGGCCCGATCAAGAAGAACAAGACTTTTTTCCTTTTCGATTACGAACGTCAGAACGATGTCAGCTCATCGCAGACCGTCGCCACCATGCCGACGGCTTTAGAGCGCACCGGGAATTTCTCGCAAGACTTCACCTACGACGAAAACGGGAATCTTGCGCCTGTGACCATCTACAACCCGAAATCCATTGATGCCAACGGCAACCGCACGCCGTTTCCGAACAATACAATTCCGGTGAGCATGCTGGATACGGTAGCTAAAAATCTGCTCGCTTATTTTCCGGAGCCCAACGTCACGGGCGATGCCGGCACCAACTACAACAACTTTCGCCGCAACGTCCAGTCCATCTACACCGGTTATCAGTTCGACGCGCGGGTGGATCACAATTTCAACGACAACAATCACCTGGGTATTCGCTACAGCCGCGGCCATTACGTCAACCCGACGGGCGAAACCTACGTCGACGATTCGTATACATACAAGACCGATGTGCACAACGCCGTGGTGGACTACACGTGGACCATCAGTCCCAACCTTCTGTACACCGGCCGCATCGGCCTGGATTTGGCGATTGCGCCGGGATACACCAACTATCCAAATCTGACCAGTGTAGGTTTCCCAAGCATCCTGGAAGCCAATGGACTCACGCGCATGCCGATGATCGAATTCGATGAGACCTACACCAACCTGTTCGACCAGTGCTGCGTGGATACACACTTCAGCCACACCCTGTACACATATTCGTCGGAACTGGTTTGGGTGAAGGGATCGCACTCCATCAAATTCGGCGGCGAGCAGCGGCTTTTCTTCAATAACTTTTGGCAGCCGGATAATCCCACGGGTCTTTTCAACTTCGGACCGGACGCCACAAATGCGCAGCCGGGCAACGGCATTGTCACGCAGGGCGATCCGTTCGCCAGTTTCCTGCTGGGATTTGGAGATAACACCAGCGGTCCATTGAATATCAAACCGCCGGTCGCCAATAAATCCAAAGAAACAGCGTTCTACGTTCAGGATGACTGGAAGGTGAATGCGAAGCTGACCTTGAATATCGGGTTGCGATATGAGTGGAGCACGCCCTATACTGAACGATTCAACCGGGAGACGTTTTCGGATTTCACGGCGTCGAGCGGCGTGAATGTCCCTGGCCTCGGGGTTTTGAACGGCACTACGGTTTTTGCGAGCCCTGGGCAACGTACGGTTCCGATCGATCGAACCAACTTCGCGCCGCGATTGGGCATGGCCTACAGCTGGGATTCGAAGACTGTGATCCGGGCCGGCGCCGGCATCTACTACGGCGCGAACATCGCCACCAATTTTCAATATCCGGGCCCGCCCTTCTACAAGTCCGCGCCCATCTATTTCTCCAAGGATTTTTACCAGACGCAATACGCCACCTTGGAGAATCCGTTCCCGGCCGGGCTGCCGCCTCCCCAAGGCACGACATACGGCGCTCTGGCCCAATGGGGGTTCAGCAATTCGAGCGATCTCAGCTATGAGACCGACCGGAATCCGCAAATCTATCAGTGGAGCGGCGGAGTTCAGCGGCTGTTGCCATCGGACATTGTGGTGGCCGTGGATTATTCCGCCAACCGGAGTACTCACCTTTCGTGGGGCAGTTATGCCACCGGAACCCGGAACCAGAACTTCATTCCATCCTCTGTCGCGAAGAATTACACCACAGAGCAATTAAATGCCCTGGTGCCGAATCCATTTCAATCGTTGTTCGTCGGTCCGAATGCCATCTTCAACGAACCAGATTCGCGATACAACGATCCGACTATCCCGCTGCTGAACCTGTTGCGGCCATATCCGCAGTTCGATGGCGAATTCGACGGGTTCCCAAATTTCGGCGCGAACTCGCGGTACGATTCCATGCAGGTGCGATTCGAGAAGCGCACCGGTAAATACTTTACGATTCAGGGCAGCTATACGCTTTCCCGAAATACGGACGACATTTCCTCCGGCAACAATAGCTGGGTGGGATGGTATAGCGTGGGAGGGCCACAGGCGCTGGACCAGCTCAAGAATGAGACGAGCCTGAGCGCTAACAATGCGACGAATCGTGTGGCGGCGGCATTCACCGCTCAGATTCCGGTTGGCCGTGGCCTTTTGATCGGCAACAACATGAATCGCGTGCTGGATACAGTGATTGGCGGCTGGTCGGCATCCTCGAATGTTACGCTGCAGAGCGGACAACCTGTAGCTATCCGGATGGCTATCAATCGCCTGGCGGATGGATTCCAGCGGCCGAACGTAACCTGCGCCGATCCCAGCACGGGAATCAGTTTTCACACTGCGGCGGCCGCGCTGCTCAATGGAGCGTCCAGCGGCTTCAGCGTCTTCAATCCCAACTGCTTCGCCGATCCTGGGGACCAGCAGCTAGGCAACGCTCCCCGGTATTTCGACAATCTGTTTTCGCAGGGTATTGAAAATGTAGACCTGGCGCTGCGGAAGCAAGTTACCGTCCGGGAACGCCTGAAGCTTCAGGTTCGCTTAGAGGCGTTCAATGCTTTCAACGGAACGCGCTTCGATCGTGCCAACTATCAATTCGGCGCGGGAGGCTTTGGTCAGGTCACCAATCTTGCCAATGGATGGCACGCGCGCCAAGTTCAGGTGGTTGTTCGTGGCGAATTCTGATGACAATCCAGGGTGGCGCGTTTTTCTTACTTCTCGGCGTTGCGTACGCCCAGACCAACCAGGACTGGACTCACTTCGTTCGCATCGCGGGTAACGGCCTGACGTCCACCAATGCGGATCAAATTGTTCAACGCGCCACAGCCAGCAACGTCTTCGGCATTGAAGTAGACAACGATATTCCGGGCCGATACGAGAGCTTTGTCGACCCTACGGAAAAGCTGAAGGCTATCCACGCAGCCGCCGAGAAGGCGCACGCTGCCGGCAATTACGCTTTCGTGTATATCGCGGGCACCGAATGCATCACAGCGCACGCCGCCCAAGCCGCTCACAGCATGGCCAAGGACCATCCCGACTGGCTGCAGCGCAACATCAAGGGGGAACCGGCGATGTTCGGCGGCGGCACCGAGTTTTGGATTCGCGAGGGCGACGAAGACGTTTGGGTCTCCCCTTTTGCCAAAGAGTGGCGCAAGATCTACATGCAACGCGTCCGGCAAATCGCGGCCACCGGGATTGATGGCGTCTACGTAGACATTCCGTATTGGATGACGCACTTCACGGCCTGGGAAAATACCTGGGCCAGCTTTGACGATTCGACAGTGGCCGCTTTCAAAGCCAAGACCGGCCTCAACGCAAAGACCGATCTGAAGCTGGGCGACTTCAAGGATGCGAACTTCCGCAAATGGGTGGATTTCCGCATCGAGGCGCTCACTGATTTCATGCGGGAAATCGACGCCAATGCAAAGGCCGTGAATCCAAAGTGCAAGACCATTGCCGAGATCTACCCGGGTATCGAGGAAAGCGCCGTCCGTGTGGGCGCGGACGTCTACGATATGTATCCGGTGGTGGATACCATCGCACATGAATACTCCACCGGCGGCATGTCCGCCAGCCGCACACCGCTCACGTGGTTTCAGGACATGATCGGCATGTATTCGTTCCGAGCTTTCGCCGGAGCGAAGCCAAGCTGGATGTTGAGTTATTCTTGGGAAAAAGAAAAGCGCATCGCACCCGGCGAAGCCATGAAGAATCTGGCGATGGCTCAGCTAATGGCGGGAACCAATACCTGGGATGCACAGGGGCATGTGATGTCTGGTTCAAACGACATCCAAACGCGTACCCAGATCTTTGAGTGGATCAAGAACCACGAGAGAACTTTCTTCCTTCCGCGGCAACCGATTCAACCCATCGGTGTTTACTTCTCGCAAAAAACCCGGAACTATTTCGCAGATGAATTCATCAATTCCTACCGTGGTGTCATGCTGCTTCTGCTGCAGTCGCACCTGGAGTTCCAGATTGTTACTCCACGAACCCTAGCCAGCTTTCACGGTGGAGTGCTGATTCTTCCGGACGCTCGCTGCCTGAGCACAGAAGAACTGAGCTCACTGAACTCTTATGTGGCTTCCGGCAAAACTCTCATCGCCACCGGACAAACCGGAATGTTTGACGAGACCGGTGCGCCGCGGGCAACCAACGCAATCCAGGTGCGATATCCCGACTGTCCCGGCAAAGCGTACTACGCGGCGCTGAAAAAGGAATTCAACCAAGGGGCGGCGGCCGAAGTCGACAACTTGAGAACGAAATACCTCGGCCAGATTCTGGCCGGCTCCGTCTACAAGCCCGACGTCCAAATCGAAGCGTCGCCATTCGTTTCCACACAAATCGCACGCGTGGATGGTCACGTCTCCGTATTTTTAGCGAACTTCGCGGGACTGAAATCCAAGGAAGTCGCGCGGCAGACACCGGCGCAAAATGTGAAGATAACATTCCCGGCCGATGCGACACACAGCATCACGCTGCTCCCATTTCTGGGCGAACCGCGGAAGATCGAAGGAACTTTCCGCGACGGCAAGCTTTCCTGCGAAATACCCAGCATCGAAAAGGGCGCCGCGGTCTGGGTGGAATAAATTCCTCCTATCATAGAAGGATGGCCGATCCGCTGCTCCAATGGCGCAAGGAATTTCCCGTCCTCGACAAGACCGTTTATCTAATCAGTCATTCGCTTGGCGCTATGCCTGGCCGCACGCGCGATCGGCTGAATGAGTACGCCGACATCTGGTCCACGCGCTCCATTCGGGCGTGGGAAGAAGTCTGGTGGGAAATGCCCATCACCGTCGGCAATCTGATCGGAAAGATTATCGGCGCGGGCGAGGGCGAAGTAACGATGCATCCGAATGTATCGGTGGCGCAGTCCATCGTGGCTTCGTGCTTCGATTGGCGCGGCAAGCGCAACAAGGTGGTGTCGGAGGGCCTCAACTTTCCTTCAAACCTCTATATACAGAGGCAACTCGAATCGTTGGGCGCGCGCGTGGTCACAATTCCATCCGAGGATGAAATCACCGTTCCACTGGATCAACTGTTACGAGCCATTGACGAAGAGACATTGTTGGTCTCGGTATCGCATGTCATTTACAAAAGCGCCTACATTCAGGACCTCGCCTCGATCACGCGACGCGCTCACGAAGTGGGAGCGCTGGTGATCGCCGACATTTATCAATCCGCCGGCACGGTCCCGGTCAACGTGCGGGAACTCGGCGTGGATTTCGCCACCGGAGGATCCGTGAAGTGGTTGTGCGGCGGACCGGGCGCGGGCTACCTGTATGTGCGCCGCGATCTGTGGCCCACGCTAGAGCCGCGCCTCACCGGTTGGGTGGCGCATCGCAATCCCTTTGCATTCGATCCCGGCCCCATCGATTTTGCGCCGGACGCCCATCGTTTCCTCAATGGCACGCCGAATATTCCCGGATTGTATGCGGCCCGATCCGGATACGAGATTATCGGCGAAGTGGGCGTGGAGAACATCCGCGCCAAGTCCATTCGCCAGACATCCAGACTGATTGCTCTCGCCGAAGAGGCCGGGTATCCAGTGAATTCGCCCGAAGATTCGTCACAGCGCGGCGGAACGGTCACGCTGGATATTCCGAATGCATACGAGGTGACGCAGGAATTGCTGCGGCGTGACTTCTTGCTGGATTACCGGCCCGGCGCCGGCATCCGCATCGCGCCGCATTTTTATACCAAGGATGAAGAGCTGGATCAGGTGATGCAGGAGATTCAGTCCATCGCGCGCACAGGCTCCCTTACGGTGGCGGTTCAGTAACTTTCGGCTTCCTCAAAAACCTTCGCGAAAAACTCGCGCGAGGACGGCGAGCACCCAATGTGCAGCGTATCGCCTGTCACTTGGATGAAGCCCAAGTATCCATCCCAGCCCATATCATCAAGAATAAAGTTCAAACATTCGCGCTCGCCGGGCGGCAGGTTCGAACGATCAATGTCGAACACCTGCCCGGTGGAATGTTCCGGGAACTCCGGGTCTACCAGCAGCGTGCCAGCCTCAGCCGGCCGGTCGTTCGTGCTGACCAACTCCACGACTTGCAAAGGCACGAAGTGTTCACCCTTGGGTTTGTGCTCTTCAAATAGACGCCGGGTCTCGAAAGCGATATAAAGTAGCGTGCCCATGGCGGCGGGCGAGGCCTGCAAGTAAAGATCGGGATCGCTCGAAAGCTTCGGCAACGTAAAACCAAAAAGCTTCGGATCGTCGAGAGCCTTCACCAGTCCCTCAGCCTTTTTCAAATCGCTAGCGGACCGATAGAATATGTCTTCGGACTTCAACCAGACCATCAGACGGTCGTTCGCGCGCCGCGCCGGATTCGTCGGGTTGCGATACTCGTCCACGAGTTCCCGAAATGTTGCGCGATCGGCCTGATACAAGTTCAAGAGTTGCTCAGCGCGCATGATGCGGAACCAGTAGGTAGGCGAATAATCGCGCTGCATGTGGCGTTGAATGGCTTCGTATAGATCGCGGTGCAAGGCCGGGCTGGCGGCGAAAAACATGCCAGCCACCGTTGGCTGTTTTTGACTCAGCGCCGCTTGCGCGAGGGGAAGCAGTTCTGAAATGCATCCCTCGCCGCAATGATAGGCGAAGACCGCCCAATCCCGGCCGCCGAACTTGTTCTCCATGCGCGCCAGGTAATTGGCGGCGGCAGGCACGGCTCGCTCGGGATTCAGGCGGTCGTCACGCACGGTCACCGTATAAGGCGAGCGGTGCCGCACCACCCGATAAACCGGTTTGGCATTCTTGCGACGCACCAATTTGCGTTCGGTGGTGATCTTGAACCGCGTGAGGCGAACCACACGCAAACCCGCCGCGCGCGCCGTGGCCTCGGAAAATTGCATGATGCCCTTGGGGCCAGCCGGACTCACCGCGTTCGAGTCGCCCCAGCTCTCCAGGTACGCTACGGCGGAAATCAGCGACGCCGGCAAGCCACTGGAAGCAGCCGCGCGGTCAAAAATCCGCGCAAGGCGCGCGCTGGTGATTCGCTCCGCTCCGGAAACGGCCTGCGGTTCGCGCAGTATGGCGAAAGTCTCCGACTCGATCATGCGATCGGTGCGGTCGTCCAGCACGCGGGGAGTTATTTCCGCGCGGTCCACGCCCACTCCGGAGAGGCGATGCTCGGGGGTGAAATATTCAGGCCTGGCGAATACTTGGTCACCGCACAGACACACTAATATTGCTACTGCAGTGGGACGCCAGAGGTACGCCACTCTTCCTTGATTTTACCAGAGCCAGGGGCGATGGCAACAGAAATGGCCTAAAATGTTTCGGACCCGGAACGCGGGTATAATGGCGAGTAGTTAACCCCATGCGAGCGATTGCTCTTTTCGTGGTCGCCTCAGCGGCGCTTTCCGCGTCCGAAACCACGGTGATCTACGATGGCGTGACATCTAGCCTGTCCGATGCCTTGAGTGAACCCGAGAATCTCTGGGTTACGCTTCCCGGCCTCACGCGCGCCACTCGATTCGTCCTGAAACCGCAAGGCGCATGCCTGGATGAGTTCTGCGTTCCGATTCCGAAATCGCGCGAAGCGGCGTTTCTGAGGAACGAGCGTGGCCAGAAGTTTTTCAACCTGACCGAGCTTGCCAGAACCCTGAAGCAGCCGGCCGTTCACGATGACGCTAACAGCATCTGGCTGTTCGGATCGCGCCCGGAATCGCTCATGAAGATTGCGAACACGTTGGAAGCGCCAGATTTCACGCTGCCCGATTGGAAGGGCGCGTCCCGCTCCCTGCATGAGTTCCGCGGAAAACGAGTTTTGCTGATCACCTGGGCCTCCTGGTGAGGCTGCCGCTTCGACCTGCCGGGCTGGCAGAAATTCTACGCGGAGAACAAGAGCAAGAATTTCGAAATCGTTTCCGTTGCCGAAGATATCGGAGGCATCAAGGACGCCGGTCCGTGGATTGAGAAAGCCAATCCCAAGTACACAGTGCTGGTTGACGAAAAACACACCGTAGCGACGCTGTACGGAATGGTCAACGTGCCCACCGCAGTCTGGATCGACGAGCGAGGCAAAATCGTTCGGCCAACTGAAGTCGCATTCATCGACAATCGCTACAAAGCAATGCACGGCATCGACGCGCAGCCGTATCTCACTGGATTGCTCGATTGGCTGGATAAAGGCGACAAGAGTATTTATGCGATGAGCGCGGATCAATTGCGCGAGCATCTGAATCAGTTCACGCCCCAGAATCTTTTAGCCGATGCGAATTTCAAAATGGGGCAGTATCTGGTGAGCGCCGGTCACGCCCGCGACGCGATCGCGTATTTCAAAGCCGCGCAATCGCTGCGGCCGGATGATTGGAACTACAAGCGAAACGCGTGGCTGTTCGCCGATCCGGACAAGGACTACGGCACCAACTTCGGAAAAGAAGTGAAGGCCCTGAACGGCAAGCCGTACTATCCCGCGCCCGATTTGCCTAAAGCGCCTTCGTCCAACCCCCATCCACAGGAATTGAAACCCCAGTGATGTAGCTCGCGCACTCGGACGCGAGGAACACCACTAGATTGGCGAATTCCTCCGGCGTACCGACGCGTCCCAACGGGATCTGCGCTTCCGGATGCACATCCAGTTTCTTCAATCGTTCCGTCGCCGTGTAGCCTGGGCAAACATTATTCACCAAAACATTGTGCGTAGCGTACTCATTGGAAAGGCTCTTCACCAGGCCACGCACTGCGGAGCGCGCCGCGTTCGAGAGAATCAGGCCGTCCACCGGTTGCAGCACGGCGACTGAAGAAATCGCAATCAGCCGACCCCAGCGCTGCTCTTTCATGTGCGGCAGCACGGCTTGTGCGAAATACAGTGTGCTCATGAAATTTAGATCCACTGCCGATCGCCAGTCCTCGATGGATGTGTCCGCGAACTTTCTCGCGGGCGGGCCACCGGCGTTTGTTACGCAGATGTCCACGCGTCCAAATTTGCGCACGACCGCTTCGACGAATTCTCGGACCTGTGCTTCCACGATGACATCCACCGTTTGAGCCAACACCTCGGTTGGGATCTCCGCCGCCGTTTGGCGCAATTCTTCCTGGCCGCGTGCGCAAATTGCGATCTTGGCGCCTTCGGCTGCCAGTCCCAACGCGACGGCTTTACCCAGCCCTTTGCTCGATGCCGCAACAATGGCTACGCGATCCTTCAGCCCGAGATCCATCAAAAATCCCAATCCAGAATGCTTTTCCGCACGGTTTCCCATTCGCGCGCACGGGGATCGATCAACTCGAAGTGGCCGGCGCCTTTGAGCGCGACCAACTTCGCGTTCTGCGATTTTTTCGCGAACCGCTCGCTCATTTCGAATGGGACAATCTGGTCCGCGGTGCCATGCACCATGCGCTGCGGGGCGGAAATTGGCAACAGCTCGATGGGAGATGTCGAGTCGTAGCGCTGCGGCACCTGCTCCGGCGATCCGCCTAGAAATTGCTTCACCACGCCGCCGCTGAGTTGCAGCGCCCAGGCGCGGCGCAAGTCCGATACGGCTGCCAGTGGAACGACGCCTCGCAGATCGACAGCCATTTGGGCAGCCAGCCAGAGGACCAATTGACCGCCCGCGGAATGCCCGGCCGCGATCATGCGCCGCATGTCCAGTGGATAGCGCCGTGATAGTGCCTTGATGTGTTCTGAGCCGTGCAGCACGTCTTCCAGAGTGCCCGGCCAGCCTCCACCCGCATCGCCAATCCGGCGATATTCAATGTTCCATGTCGCCGCGCCTGCTCGGGCCAGCGCCGCACACAGATGTCCGGCGTGATCCAGATTGTAGGCGGCTCTCCAGAATCCGCCGTGAATGAAGATGACCACGGGATGCGGACCTGGTCCAGCGGGCAATCTCAGATCGCCGAACTGCAACGAATCCTTGCCGTACGGAATCCGCGCATCGGCCTTGGGCGGCGCGAGCGTGAGAATCTCCTGACCGGCCAGGGATGCTGCCGCACTTGCGCCAAGGAAAATTCGCCGGGTCACCGCAACTGATTCTCCACCTCTTCCAACCAATCCGGACGCTTCAACACCTCGCGCGGCTTGCTGCCGTCCGGTGGACCGATGATGCCTTCACGCTGCATCATATCCAGGATTCTGGCCGCGCGACCGTAACCTAGGCGTAACCGGCGCTGCAGCGTGGATGTCGACGCTTTGCCCATTTCCAGCACCACGCGCACGGCATCGGTATAGGCAGGATCGTCGGCGCCTTCAAATTCGGCGCCCTCGGCTTCTTCGCCCTCCTCAGCCGGAGGAGCCAGCAGGAAGGTCTGATCGTAATCCGGCCGGGCTTGATTTTTCCAAAATTCCACCACGCGATTGGTTTCCGCCTCGGTCACAAATGCCCCGTGCACGCGAATCAGCCGCGAAGAACCCGGCGGCAGAAACAGCATGTCGCCCTTCCCTAACAGGTGTTCAGCGCCCATGATGTCGAGCACGGTGCGAGAATCCACGCGCGTGGCCACGCGGAAGCTGATGCGCGAAGGAAAATTCGCTTTGATCAAGCCCGTGATCACGTCCACGCTAGGCCTTTGGGTTGCCAGCACCAGGTGCATGCCCACGGCGCGCGCCATTTGCGCCAGGCGCGTAACGGCTTCTTCCACGTTTCCGCGTTCCACCATCATCAGATCCGCCAACTCGTCGATGAGGATCAGAATGTAGGGAAGCGGCCGCAGATCTTCCGCGGTCATCGGTTCGTCTTCATCGAACAGGCTGCGCGGCTCATTCTGCAGTTGCTTCATCTTTCGATTGTATTGATCGATATTGCGAACGCCCTGCCCGGCCAGCAGCTTCAAGCGCCGCTCCATTTCGAGTACCGCGTTGCGCAGCGCGTTTGTGGCTTTTTTCGCATCCGTAATCACCGGCGTCAGTAGATGCGGTATGCCCTCGTACAAGCCCATCTCCAGACGTTTCGGATCCACCAGGATCATGCGCACCTCATCCGGAGTCGCTTTATAGAGAATCGACATGATCATAGAATTCAGCATCACGCTTTTGCCGGCGCCCGTCGACCCGGCGATTAGCAGGTGCGGCATGGATTCCAGCGCGGCGACTTTGATGCGTCCGCTGATGTCTTTGCCCAGGCAGATGGTTAGCCGGGAATTCGATTCGTTGAATTCCTCCGATTCCAGTATCTGGCGCAGGCTGATCAGCTCGCGCCGCGAATTGGGAACCTCGATTCCGACAGTCGGCTTGCCCGGAATGCGTTCGATCAGGATCGACTCCGCTTGCAATCCCAGGCACAGATCTTCCGAGAGCGTCGTGATCCGGCTGTATTTGATGCCCGCTTCCGGTTTGAATTCGAACGTGGTGACCACGGGGCCCGGATTGATCTGCACTACATTTCCACGAACGTTGAACTCTTCGAATTTCGCTTTGATGCGGGTGGCTATTTCTTTGAGCTCGATGGAATCGTAAGAGTTGCGGCCAGGGATTTCGTTGAGCAGATCAGTTGTGGGCAGGCGATATTCCGGATGCTCGGTAACTTCCGGAGCCGTGGGAAATCGTCCGCGCGTCAAGCCTGGCGCGGGCGCCGCCGCTTCTACGGGAGCCGGGGCCGGCGGTGGAGCGGGCGGATCGTATTCGAGGGTATGGATGGGAATCTCTTCGGGGTCCGCCGCTCGGGGTGGTTCTTCGGCACCAGCTGCTGCGGCCCGTGCTCGTTTCAGCTCTGCTGACGCTTCCCGAACAGCTTGCTTCGTCTCACCCAGCGCTTCCTTCTCCGCTCTCCGCTGTGCGCGAGCTTCAGCGCGCTCCAATGCAACCTGGCGGCGTTCAGTGCGCCATTTATCCCAGCGCACTAAAGCATTTCTCAGCAATCCCAATGGGCCTGCCAGCCACTTGGCGAAAGTCGCCATGGAAAAAGTAGAGATCAAGTAGAGAGACAGAATCAAACAAATGGATGTGAGCAACGCAGCGCCGGTGAGATTGAGCGATGCCGTCAGGGAATCGGCCAGCAGGACACCGAGTATGCCGCCCGCCGAGAATGCGCCATTCCAAGGGTGCCACGAGGGCAGCAGCGAAAGCCCAGCGCAAATACTGAGAAGGAGCAAACCCGAACCGAACACTTTGATAAGAGGCGCGCTAATTTCTGCGGAACGAACCCAACGCCAGGCCAGCATCCACAGCAGCACCGGGATGGCGAAGGCGCTGAGTCCTAGAACTTGCAAGCAAAGGTCGGAAGTGTAGGATCCAGCAAGGCCGGTCAGATTGTGGGCACGTAGAGCGCCGGATGCCGAGTTCCAGGAAGGATCCCGCGGGTGATAGGAAACCAGGCTGAGGCTGAAGAAGAGTCCGGCGAACAGAAACACTAATGCGCCGGCTTCATTCAACCTGTGGAAGCGAGTAGGTCCTAGAATCTTCATTCCGCGGTGAAGCGGAAAAATGCAGCAAGAGCGATTACTATTATGCCAAAAACGATGCGATAGTACACGAACAGCATCAGGCTGTGGCGGCGGAGGTAGCGGAGAAAGAACGCGATGACTATTGCGCCCAGGATAGCGCTCAGTACGGTGCCCACCAGGAAGGGCATTTTCATGTCGGGCGGGATGCCACCGTGTTTGTGGATGTCCCAGCCTTTTTTGAGAGCCGCCGCGGCGATAGCGGGGGCGGAAAGCAGGAACGAAAAGCGCGCGGACGTCTCACGATCGAGGCCGCGGAACATGCCGGCGGTGATGGTGATTCCGCTGCGCGACGTGCCGGGCACAACGGCGAGGGCTTGTGCGATTCCGATGGTCAGACCGTCGGCCCAGTTGATCTGGCTCATGGGCTTGGTTCCTGCGCCCCTGCGTTCGGCGATCCACATGACGATGCCGATGACGATCAGCATGGTGCCGATCAGATAGGGATTGCGCCAGGTGCTTTCGGCTTGTTTGTTGAACAAAAATCCAATGACGCCGATCGGGATGGACGCTATCGCGAGCAACCATAGCAGCGAGCGGTTTTGCTTGAGCTGGGGATCGGTCCCGGCGCGCAGCCCCAATCCCTGGCCGATGATCTGCACCCAATCCTTGAAAAAGTAGATGAGAATCGCGGCCAGAGTGCCGGCGTGCAGAGCGACATCGAACGTCAGTCCGGGATCTTTCCAGCCGAACAGCCAGGGCGCGACTTCAAGATGCGCCGAACTGCTGACGGGAGCGAACTCGGTGAGCGCTTGAATGACGGCGAGGACGATGACCTGGTAGAGAGGCATGGAATTAGCTATCGTAACATCGAATTCTTCGCCTGTTTCTGGTTTCTTGTTTCTGGTTTCTGGTTACATCAGTGGGCTTTCCCGAACCAGAAACCAGGAACCAGAAACTAGAAACGCGTTTACCGCACCACAACTTTCGCCAGACCGGCGTTGTTCGCGGTATCGTACGCTCGGACCACCAGCAGGTGCTCGCCCGCGCGGAGCTTGTCGACTACGATGTGGAACTGCTCGCGCGGCGAATCCGTTACACCGTCGGCTGCTTCCACCGGGACCCACGCGCCGGCGTCAATCGAGTATTCGCAGCGGCGCAGCGGTGAAGTGCTGTCCACCACGTCCGCATCCACTTCCAGATGGCTGTCGGCGCGCCGGGGAGCACTCAGCGTAACCACGGGAGGCGTGTTATCGATCAACACGGGCGAGCTCACCAACTCGTCTTGGCGCGCGACATTGGGAGGGTTCGAAGGACGGTCAGAAGCCACGACGCGAAAATAGTAGCGGCCGTCGGCCAGGATGTCGCCATCCAGCAGCAGCGTGTTCTCCGCCATATTCGCGCGCAACAGCTTCCATTCCGTTTCATCTTCGCCGCGGAAATACAGCGCGTAGGTCAAACGGTCGCCATCCGGATCGTCCGCCTGCCAGGTGATCTGGATCTGCGAATTGGGACCGCGCGAAAGAGCTTGCGTCGGCGTGCCGGCCGGAGTTGAGGATTCGCCTGTATCTGTCACCGTGATGCTGTAAGCAGCCGATGCGGAGCTGGAGGCCTTGGACTGCGACGAACCACTCGGCGCTTGCGTGGTCACATTTATGCTTCGAACCACCGGCGGATTATTCTGCGGAAGGTAAGCGATGCTGACGTTCTCGACAGCCGCGCCGGGCCCCCTCAGCTCCGCGCGCCATTGAATGTAGCGGGCATTCGGACTCCGAACCAGGGAGTTCGGCGGATCCGCAAGCGGCTGCCAGTCGCTCCAGGTTTTGTCCGGGCGCGCGGAGTTTCCAGAGCGTGTGGAGAAGACCGCCTTTCCCGAAGGGCCACGCCAGCTCATGCGTCCCCAGCGGGCGACGGTGCCGGAATCGTGCACCGGCGATTCGTATGTGCCGGTTATCCCCTCGGCATCGGCCAATCGGAAGAGCTTGCCCATGTCCCCGGTCGCGGCCAGCAGACCGCCGGGCGCGGCCATCAAACGCGTGGCTTCGCCTTCGTTGGTTTCCACAAGCAGCGTGGCTTTGCGATCGGGGTGCAGGCGGTAGATCCGGCCTTGTCCATCAGTGGCGAAGACGATGCCGCCATCCGGTTCCACAATCATGCTGTAGACGTTTTCGTCCTTCGAGCTCCACAGAGTTTCCACCGTGGAATCGGAATTGATTTTATACACCGCGGATTTGTCGACGCCCGGTATTTCGACCAGCGGACTGGTTACCGCCGTAACGGCTTGGCCCACCTGTGCGGCTGGCCTGGATGAATCCGCTCTCGGTTTAATGTCGGCGCCGGCTTGGGTGTCCGAAACAGTGATGGAGGTGGGTGGCGCAGTTACGGTGACGCTGATGGGCGCTGCCACGCCCGCATTCTGCGTCCCGCTGGATCTGGCGATGGAACCGCCCAACGCCGCTGCGTACACGGTGCCGTCGGGCATGGGAACGATAGAGCGGATTTCTGGCAAATTCGCGTCGTACAAGACGAAAGCTTTGTCGGGCGCGCTGATGCGGTAGATGATGCCGTTCGGTTCAGTGCCCGCCAGCGTGTTTCCTTGCGAATCGAACGCGAGCGCGGTTACGTGCGATTGCCCGGTATCATAGTAAAGCTCCGCCTTGCCTGATTTGTCCACTCGATAGACATTGGCGGGCTCTCCCGAGCCCACAAACAAGCTCCCGTCCTTTGCGAACGCGAGCGACCAGATGTACTTGGCCTTGGGCACGTAGAATTCGGAGGCTTTGCCCTTCTCGATGCGATAGACTTTTCCGTCCGGCGAAGTAGCAGCGTAGACGACACCCGCGGCGTCCACGGCGACTGCGAAAACTTCCGGCTGATCTGCGGTCCAGACCAAGGTGCCGGCGCCCGAAGCATCGATTCGATACACGCGGCCGCGATGCCCGGTCCCCACGTAAAAGGAACCGTCCGGCGCTCCAGCAATGCTCCAGATCACCGGTTGACCGGATGAGAAAACAGTTTCGAGCTTGGGCGCAAGCATCAGCTTTCCGTCGCGGTCCAGCGAAACGCCGGTGAAGTGGCCTTTCAGAAAATCCTGATACGTGTTCATCTCCCAGGTTGTTGTGGTCGCCGCGTGGAGAGACGCGATTGCCAAAAGGCACAAAGTTGCGAGACGGTTCATTCCTTCACTTCCACGGAAACGTTCTTGGATCCGGTCACTACCACGTTGCCGGTTTCAATCAACAGCTCGTCGATCTTCGAACCGCGTGCGAACCACGTCCCCTGCGCTGCTTGCGCCTTCGCGAGAATCAGGCCGAGCGATGGCGGCGGATCCGGCAAATCCTCGCCTTGCACCTGATAGGCCGGATCGGTCCGCCACACTCGCACGTAGGCGTTCGTGTTGGGACGCAGCTCGTTCAAGAATGAAACCACCTGGGTGGGTGACTTGAGAACCGTGGAGGCCAATTGCTGATAGTCGAGCAGGTTCGAATACGAGGCATCTGAAACCGTAAAGTTGAGCGTGCCATAAGGAGCGCCGACTGGAACCGTGTAGCGCACGGTCTTCTCCGCTTCCACTCCGTTCTCTTCGGTGAAGGTGACGGTCAAATCCACAGGCTGGCCGGGGTGAACGTCCTTGCGCGATGCGGTGATCTGGTCGATCTGCAGCAGCCGCTTGCGTTCGGAAGCCTGGATCTCGAGCGAAATATTCTTGATCTTGAGCGCATCAAAACCGGCGCTCATCAAATAAGCTAGCGGAGAAGAGACGCCGCTCGAAGCCTGTAGCGGAACATTGAAATCGCCCGCATACGCGTTATCCAGCCTTAGCGGCGGAACACCGGGCTGAAATTCCACCGCGCCGCGCAGCGAATAGGTGGCGAGGCCAAGCGTGCGCTCGGTGGCGTCGATGGCCGAATACACCGCCATTTGCACTATGAACGGCGTCAGCACCCGATCGTTGACCATCTGCATGTGATAAGAAATCGGAGCTCGTTGGCCGTCCTTCATGATGACGGCAATTGGCACCGTATCGGCCTTGCGGCCGAGTTCGCCATAAATGCTGGTGCTGCGATCCTGCGTGATGGTGCCCATCCATTGGCGCGCGGTCGAAATTTTGAATGACGCCGCCAGGTTGGGAAGCAGCGTCAGCACCTCAGCGCGGGCGAACGGAAGTTCCGTCTCGCCCACCGACAGGAATCGATGGCCGAACGCGTAAATCTTTTTCCCGTCCACTTCGGTGACGGTGCCCTCGGCACCGATCGACAGATCGCCCGAGAGCAGATCCACCGAGATCATGTCGCCGGGCCGCAACAAATCGGGATTTCCAAGTTTGGAGGGCAGCCGTCCGCCGCTCGAAATTCCCTGCCGCGGTTCCAGGCCCAGCTTTTTGAGCTCCGGCGCGAAATGGTCGAGTGTAGCGGAGGTGAAGCCGCTGAAAGAAACAGGCGTCGCGATTTCCATCAGGTTGGTGGCGAGTGAATTTGAGCTGGTTCCAGCGGTTGGCTGGAACGCAACATTTTTTTTGGAGCGCCGCACAGCGACGGGAGCTTGATTCGCAGGCTGAGTGCTCACCGCCAACATTTCCTCAATGGGACGAATGCCGGCAATCGGCTCTGTGGCGAAGGAAAACGCCAGCGCCACCGCGCCCACCAATCTTCCATCAATGTAAACAGGGCTCCCACTCATGCCCTGCATTACGCCGGTCTTCGCGAGCGGCCCACCTGACAATCGCGCCAGGATCACCGATTGTTTGGGACCGAGATTCTCCAGCACGCCCAGAATTTCTACCTGGAACTCCTCGATCTTGTTGCCGGAGAACACGGTTTTGCCGATGCCGTGCTGGCCGGCACGGATCTCGCTCAGCGGAAATATGGGCGTTTGAGCGAAAACGTTCGATGCTACAATCAGGATGACAACCAGACGCAAGACAGCCACACACTTATTTTAGTCCCCTTCGATCCTTCGAATGGGATCACAGGTGGTTCGTTTACCTCCCAACAGCATGGCAACCTACGCCAGAAGCCTGCCTGAACAGCGCTCCGCGTCGACGGAAAACTCAATATTGCCCTGGGCAACGATTGCCTGGTTCGGCGCCCTGCTGCTAGCGTGCTATGCGCCGGTTCTCATTGGTTTGGTCCGGCAATGGGCTTCTGACGAGGATGTGGGACACGGGTTTTTCGTGCCGTTGGTTGCCGGTTACATTACTTGGAAACGCCGTGGGCAGCTGGCCGCCCGCGAACCAGTTCCGAATTACTGGGGCCTGGTGGTAGCGATCCTGGGCGCTGTTCAAATGCTGCTTGGCACTTTGGGAGCACAGATCTTCATCGCACGCGCGGCATTCCTGGTATCCCTGGTGGGTGCGATTTTGTTCCTGGGCGGCACACGCTCGCTGAAGATTCTGGCGTTTCCGCTGTTCCTGCTGGTGTTCATGTTCCCCATCCCCGCCATCCTCTATGCGCGCATCACGCTGCCGTTGCAGTTGTTCGCATCGAGTGTTGCCGAGACCGTCTTGAACTTCATTGGCATTCCCGCGTTGCGCGATGGGAATGTGCTGGAGCTGGCCAGCCAACGTCTGTCGGTGGTGGATGCTTGCAGCGGAATTCGCTCCCTGATGTCGCTCGGGTTCCTGGCGTTGATCTACGCTTATTTCTTCGACAAGAAAGTCTGGATGCGCTGGGTACTGCTGCCTGCGACCATTCCGATTGCAATCGCAGCTAATGCCAGCCGCGTGACACTGACCGGCGTCCTCAGCGATTATCGCCCGGACCTGGCGCGCGGAGCTTTTCATCTTTTGGAAGGCTGGGTGTTGTTCCTGGTGGCACTTGCGCTGTTGATCGCATTCCATCAACTAGTAGATCGGGTTTATCGCGCGGTGAATCGGCATGGCACAACTTAGCTTCCTAAAAAGCCGCGCGGCGATGATCCTCAGCGTTTTGCTGATCGTGCAGGGATCGGTGTTTTACGGATTTTCGCGCGGCGAATCGACACCTTCCTGCCGGGCGCTGGACGGATTTCCGAAAGAGTTCGGCGGATGGCGGATGATCCAGCAAGGCGTGATGGAGCAAGACGTCAAAGACGTCCTGCGCGCTGACGATTACATCACGCGCGAATACGCTGAGTCGCCAGAAAAAGTGGCCAACCTGTTCGTGGCATTTTTCAAATCGCAACGGGCCGGGCAAACTCCGCATTCGCCCAAGAACTGTTTGCCGGGATCGGGCTGGGTTTGGACCGTAGCCGACACCATTCCAGTAACAGTGCCGGGCCGCGGCGTGCCGATTGAGATCAACCGTTACCTGGTTTCGAAGGGTGAGAACAGGTCAATGGTGTTGTATTGGTACCAGTCGCGCGATCGCGTGGTGGCGAGCGAATACAAAGCCGCGGCATACGTAGCTTGGGACGCGATTCGATACAACCGCACCGATACGGCGCTGGTACGAGTGGTGGTTCCAGTGGCGGAGGGCCGGGACGATGTGGCGACGCAGACGGGTGTGGAGTTTATCCAGGCGTTCTTCGCGACGTTGCGCGGGTTTTTTCCGGCGTAGTCGCCTTACGGGTTCAACGTTACTTTCGTGGCTTGCTTTTTTCTCACCAGATGAAAAGTGCCATCGGGGCGCCGTTCTTCGATTGTAATTCTTAAGGCAAAGCACCCCAGATCGGGGGCCATCCAGAGCGTGTCCCTACGCTGACCACGGATGCTTTGGACAGCGACGGTCGGATGGTCGAGTATGGTTTCGTGGCCAACTACGGGTCCGATCACGCAGCCAGTGTTGAGGAGAGCAGGCCCGCTCCCCACGCAACCAAACGATTGAGAACATAACCTATAATGATCGAGGCCAACGCAACCACGGGCAACGGAGTTAGCTTTTTCCAACATCTCATGGCTTAGCGCCAGAGGTAACGTAAGTCGTGTCCATGCGGAGTTGACGGCCTGGAGACCGAGCTGGAGCTCCGTTAGTAACGACGGAGAAACCTCGTACACAACAATCTCGCTTCCATTTCTGTTGTATGACGCACCGTGCACTTCAACCGAAGATGTGCCGTCGGGCGCATACCGCATGACATCCGAATCTACGATGTAGGGAACCCGGCCGAGCGTCTGCGGAAGCGCCAAGGTGACAGCTAGTAAGAAAACGCCAATGCTTACTGCGGCGATCAGAACCCGCAAACCGCGGAATCTCATTCGCTCCGGCCGCGAGTGGAAACCCACCAACACGCCCGCGCGCAAGGAAGCTGGCACTGGCGGCACACCCCACGTGTTGAGTACTTGATCAAGTTCTGCATCGTTCATCGTTTTCGCTCCATTCCCGGCGCATACGCGGCGAGCGTCTCTTTCAAACTGGCGCGGGCACGCTGCAGCCGCGACTTTGCCGCGCCCAGCTCAACGCCCAATACTTGCGCGATCTCGGCCAGCGGCATCTGCTCGTAGTGCGCCAGCACCAGCACTTCTCTTTGGATCTCCGGTAGTTCCATTACGGCGCGGGAAACAGCGTCTTGCATTTCATCGCGCAAAAACTCGCTCTCGGGTGATCGCGGAGGCGTCCCGTCCACTCCGATGCTCCTCCGCAGCCGCTTCAAGGACTGGTTTCTAACAATCCCGAACAAGTAGGTTCGTATCGGCGTGCGCTTCGGATCATAAGTACATCCCGGCCGCAGTAGCGATAAGAAGCACTCCTGCACGATATCTTCCGCATCCGCCACCGACCCTGTCAGCCGGTATGCGAAACGGAACAGCGGCAAGTGATGCTCCTCGAACAACTGCAGAAAGGCCGCTTCCTCGCCCTTGCGCGCCGCTTTGACCAGATCCATGCTTGTCTAAACAGTATTACCGGCAGGAGAGGAAAAGGAATCGAGGTGGGTCGCTCTTATTCTGAAGCTTCCGCCTTGCAAGGGATTGCGGAATTGGGATGACCACGGGAAAACTCACCCCTCAGCAATTCAAACTGCAACTTGGCGTTGTCGGATCGAATCCCCACCGGGCCGTCCAAGCGCAGCGCCTCGCGCCCGACTTTGCCATCCCAAACCAACGCTCCGTCAACGAAGACGCTCACCTGTTCGCCCGACATCTCGACGCGAAACATGTGTTTATCGCCGGGGCGAAGGGTTGGCAGCGGAGAGTGGTGGAGCGGCTTGATGTTGCGGTAGCCCTGGTTGCCGCATTGAGCGCTGGTGGCTTGCCCCGGATTTGCTTTTATGGAGACAACGAGCTTTGACTCCGGCTCGATGCGCCACATCGCGTAAACCAGGTTGCAAGGGTCCTGGGCCCGAAGTTTGAATCCGAACTGGACGCGGGTCTGACCGGAACCCAGTTTGGATTCAGTTCGCGTGGGTCCAAGGTAGGTGAACTGCGCGGCGATTATTTGCGACGTCCATCGGTTTACGTACGCACGCATCTTGGGAACGTCGACCGAGAGGCGTTGGCCAGGTAATTCTTCGATGGCGCCTTCGGTAATGCAAAGCATGTCACGCCCCACGCGATGCAGGTTTGGCTTTGCCCCGGGCGATAGGAGCGCGCTGGTCGCCAGTAAGCCGAGAATCGTGAACGTACAGGAACTGCGCATGAAGCGGGGTTTCGATCCAAAAACTACTTGTTAACTTTCGCCAGCCACTTCTTTTTCCACTCGGCCGAGCTTTTGCCGGTGGAACTAGTGAGCGCGGCTTCGAAATCCTTCGCTTCGAAAACGGGGCGAAGCTTCTCTAGTTTGGCGCGTTGCACGATGAATTTCACCAGCGACTGCGCCATGACGTAGAAGGGCGCGGCTACATTCGAACGGTCGTAATTGATATCCGGCGGTTCACCGGGGACTCCGATGAATGGCAGCACCACCTGGCCACGATCGGAGGCAAGCCAGCGCCGGGCGTCCTGATCGATGCCACGATTCCCGCGCTCGGAGAATATGGCGCCGTCGTAACCACCAGTATGTTCGCTCACGTAGCTCTGGACGAAGGAGGCCAGTCCCTCGTTGAACCACATGGGGCAGTCGTCACACGGCGCTACTTGGTGCACGGTCTCATGCAGGTAGGGCGCGGTGCGGTTCTGAACCTTGCTCAAAGGCAAAAAGATGGATCTCCAGGTGGAGTGCGAAATTTCCACCCGGTTGCTGATGAAATACCGGATCCTGCGGCCGCCGGCGCGCGAAACGCCCAGGTACGCTTCAATGTCGATGATTCCGCGATTGACCAGCTTGGCAAACGCATCCATTTGCTCGGGTTCCAGGGCTCCGCTATCGAACCAGAGGCTGGCGCGCTCCGTGCTTACAGCCACGCCGTTGCGCGTCAGATAGTTGGCCAAATCGCGATCAGACATCCAGGAATCCATCTGGGCCGAACCCGGCTGGCATACCAGCAGTGCCACTAATGCTAGGGTACGGGCGGACGTCTTAGACTTCATGGGTTCGCTCAAGCATGCCCATATAGTTGACGGAGAGATTCGACGCTGGTTACGTCATGGGTCTGAATTATGATGAGAGGATGCGAAAGTCGAGCGATTGCCTGGGAGCATTGCTAGTTCTAACTTT
>Ga0116135_1000187_pt1 | contig 32875 bp, 35 predicted proteins | sample June2015DPH_20_1_FD_89738 | JGI IMG/M metagenome (GOLD analysis project Ga0116135, IMG submission 89738) | Peatland microbial communities from SPRUCE experiment site at the Marcell Experimental Forest, Minnesota, USA - June2015DPH_20_10 | ecosystem: Environmental > Terrestrial > Soil > Wetlands... | reverse complement strand
GGGGGCTGGCCCAGCCTTTCCGGAATTCAATCTCGCGGGTGCTCCGTCCTTGTCCCTGCGTTCGGTGCAGGGTCAGGGCGGGGAATTTGACTTCCGGTAATCTGCGGCACAACTCCGAGTTGCTCTCGCTTCCGCGCGGTCCACTGCGACTCAATTTCCACCACTCCTTCCACTCCCGAAAGATAGTGCCGGAAGCTGCTCCACGCCCACTGCTCAGGACTCGACACCAATCCTCTCCGCACCGGATTGCGATGGATGTAGCGCAGCTTGTCGATTCGCTTGGGTTCGCTCCAAACATTGAAGTCGTAGTATCGCGGCTGCCAGAACGATCCGCCCTCCACCACAGGGCTGCTTGGCTTTCTAGTGAAATTCGTGCCCTGCCGGTCCCGCGCTTCCTTGGCCGCGGCGATACGAGAGGATTCCCTGAAATGACAGTCACGCGAGTGGGAGGGTAGGGATCTTTCGACTGCGCGTGCCGATTCGCTTCGCTCTCGGCATGCTCCGCGCAAGAAGACAGGGGGTGACGCCGGGCTGATGCCTGCCTCAGAGGCTAAAGCCTTTTTGTCTCCTCGTGTGGCACGAGTGAACTCGTGCCCTTCCCGGTTCCTGGCTTCCTCAGGCGCGGCTGTACGGGAGAACTCCTTCGGTGACCGTTTACGCGGATTAGGGGTAGGGATCTTTCGACTGCGCGTGCCGATTCGCTTCGCTCTCGGCATGCTCCGCTCAAGATGACAGGACTGCGCGTGCCGATTCGCTTCGCTCTTCGGCATGCTCCGCTCAAGATGACAGCGATCGGTACGGGCTGGGGCGTACCTCAGGGTCGGCTAGTCCTCAACTCCTAATTGACGTTCTGCAAAGCGACACTGGCTAGGCCGTTCCTGGAGTCGGGGAGCGCTGCCGCGGATGGAGATTGCACGTGGATGATCTCGTTCCTCACTGCGTACAGCACTAACTTGGCAATGGAATGAATATCGAGCTTTAACATGATGTTGCTGCGATGGGTTTCCGCGGTTTTCACCGCGATGTTCAGGATCACGGCTACGTCCTTGGAGGTCCTGCCTTCAGCCAGGAGTTGCAACACCTCGCGCTCTCGGGGTGACAGCAGAGACGCCCTGGGCCCGGCTTGACCGCTCAGACCTTGCTTAGAGTGGCTGCCAACCAGGAGGTAGGAAATTCGCAAGCTGAAGATGCAGTTATTCCGCTGCAGGGCATCCACCGCTGCGATCACGTCACTCGGTGCGTCGGACTTAAAAACCCATCCTCGAACTCCCGCTTGCAGACAATCGCTGATCACCCTGTCAGAGCCTACGTCGGTTAGGACCAGTATTCTCTGGGCTGGATTTTCCTTGAGGATTTGCCGGGCCGCGTCGACGCCATTCAGTCCTGGCAGGCAGATGTCCAAGATTACAAGATCCGGTCTCAACAGCATGCATTTCTCAATCGCATCCCGTCCGTCGCCGGCCTCTCCGCAGATCTCCCAACCCTGGCGGGCGCTAAGTAGCGAGCACAGGCCTAGACGGAAGATCGGATGATCATCGACCAGCAAAATGCGAAATGCATTCATACTTTCCCCATTGACCAGCAAACTTATCAGAGCAAGCACGATGCGGTCTGTGCAACATTGCTCACATTGCGGGGGGCTGGGGCGAGAGTTATGCAGGCAGCAGCCGGTAGTGGTGCAGTTTGGCTGACGCACTGGGCCGGTTGAGCGGGAGATCCTTCGCTACGCCTGAAGAACGGCTCGGCTCAGATGTAATGACGACGAAAAAAGGCGTGCCTCCAAGGGTAGAGTACGTGCTCGAAGCACAAGCCCTGAAGGAGGCACGAGATGATCCACATTGGAGTAGATATTCACCATCGATTTTGTTCCATGACGGCGTTGGAAGCAAGAGGGAAAATCGTACGGAGCGGGCCGGTGACGAACGAGAAGCGGGCGCTACGCCGGTATTTCCGGCAGTTTCGCGGGAAAGAAGTGCAGGTGGCGGTGGAGGCGTGCGGCTTCTGGCCGGCGTTTCGCGAGGTGGTGGAGCCGGAGGTGGAGCGGCGGGTGAAGGCGATTGCCTCGGCCAAGCTGAAGAATGATCGGGTGGATTCGGAGACGCTGGCGCATTTGTTGCGCTGCGACTTGTTGCCGGAGTCGTGGAAGGCAGATCGGGAGACGCAGGCGCGGCGGCAGCAGGTGCGGTTGCGGGCCACGCTGGTGCGGCAGGGGACGCGGTTGAAGAACCAGGTGCACGCGGTGCTGCATCAGCGGGGGCTGCATTCGCCGGTGACGGATTTGTTCGGCAAGCGCGGGCGGCAGTGGCTGGCGGGAGTGCAACTGCCGGCGCAGGCGCGAGAGTCGGTGCAGGTATGCCTGCGGCTGCTGGACGGCTACCGCGAAGAAATTCAAAAACAAAATCTCCAATTAAGTGAAAAAGCAAAACAAGACGAGCGGGCGGAGTGGCTGATGACGATTCCTGGGATTGGCGAGTGTTCGGCGATGATGTTGCTGGCCGAGATCGGAGAGATCGGGAGATTTCACGACAAGGAGGCGTTGTGCAGTTACGCGGGGTTGGTGCCGCGGGTGCGGGAGTCGGCGGGCAAAGCGGCACGGGGCGGGATCACGCGGCAAGGCTCGCCGTGGATGCGCTGGATCATGGTGGAGGCGGCGCAGGTGGCGACGCGCTGTTCCCCGGCGGCCAAGCGTTACTATGAACGGCTGGCGCGCAAGAAGCACAAGCACGTGGCGCGGGTGGCGCTAGAAGCCTGTCCGCATCGCCACAAGATACCTGTGGACAGGTACGCCTGTTTTCATAGAAGGATGACAATCGTCGTGTAGTAATCAAAATGCGTCGCTACTAACAGCTCAAAATCTGGCGGAAGAGCTATGCAGTAAATGGAATCGGGGCGTGCCTTAGTGAGGGGTCGGCGAGGGGCGCTTTGGCTTGGGGTTGCGGTTTTCAAAAGACTTGATCTGTTCGGATAGCTGTTTCGATTCTTCCACTAATTCCCCAGCCTTGGTGATCAAATGGACAGTGTTCCTGTTCAGTTCTGCGATCCCACAACGCAACGAGGCCGACTCTTCATCGTTTTGCGATTTGGGGATAATTTGCGTGCTTCGGTTGAGCAGCATTGGAATGAACTCCGATTGTGAACCACCGGACTGCGCGAGGGACCGATGCCCACAACAGCTCGCGGGCTAAGTTAAGAACTGCTAACGGTGTTCTGATGACAAGTGGAGTTTCACGATGTCTGCGGGTCCGAGAAGGCGAATATTGCTCCGCCTCCTCGAACCGCGCGCAGCAGAGTTTCTTATGCGGTCACGAGAACATCGTGCTTCTGGAAGGTCGAGGTGACAACGTCACAGTTGTTCACCTGGGGTGTGCCTTCGATGAATCTCGACAATGTCTTCAACACTTGCGGGTAGGTATTGGTGTTGTAGGTGTCGGCATCGTTCTTGCTTTCCCACAGGCTGATGGCAGTTAAATTGACTCCGCTGGAACAGGCAAGCGTGAGTTCGTCCTTGAAACCGTTCTGTTTGCGAAGTAATGGAAGGACGTCCTTCTCAAAACTCTTCGAATAATCAGACAACATGTTGGGCTTCAGATGAATGGAGAGATTACGAGCATACATAGGCAACCTCCTTAGGGTTGGGGTTGCTAAGAGAAACAACTTCAGATGGGCTGACTTAGTTCAGGAAACCTGAAATGAGGAGAAGGTGGTAACCACCTCGACTCCAACCCTATTCTTATGCAAGGGAACTGTCAAACACCTGCAAGGGAACTGTCAAACACCCGGTCAGGGCGGTAGTGGTGCAGTTTTGACCCGAACGGCTGTGTGCTCGAGGAGATCCCTCGTCCTGCTGGTGAAAACGCAGGACTTGGGGATGACGTCAGTCGGATGAGGAGAGGAATCCTCGAGAGGCTCAAGATTAGAGGAGCCGGAATGGCTTGGTGCCAGCGGAATTCCGCTCGCGGCCAAATTTTGGCCGAGATTCGTGATTTCCGCGGCTGAGCAATTGTGAACAGATTCTTATGTAGCTGAATGTCACAATCCAAACTCCGAACAAAGATCTCCTTACCGCTCGGAGGAGGGTTTATGTGGACGCTTTCAAAGCACACCAGACAACTTGCACTTTCGCATGCACAACTCGAATCGGTAATCCTGGAACGGACCGAAGAACTGCAGAATCTCTCGCAGCGGCTTCTCAAAGTGCAAGACGAGGAGAGACGCAAGTTGGCTCGGGACTTGCACGACAGCACCGGCCAAACGCTCGCCGCGCTTCGGATAACCATTTCGTTCCTTGAGGAAAAGTGCAAGCAAGATTCGTCCACGCTCAGCCTGGTGTCCGAGGTCGCAACATTGGCCGATCAGGCGATCGAAGAAATTCGCACCACGTCGTACCTGCTGCATCCGCCGTTGTTGGATGAGGTGGGCTTTTCCTGCGCCGCGGAGTGGTATGTCGAAGGTTTCGCCAAACGGAGCGGGATCAAGGTTGCCATGGACCTCGCGACTGAAGGTGCGCGGCTTCCAAGGACGACTGAGATTGGTCTTTTCCGCGTATTGCAGGAGAGCTTGACGAACGTTCATCGCCATTCCAAGGCGGAACGAGCGAGCGTCTGTTTTCATCACGTAGAGGACCAGGCGATCCTGGAGATTCGGGACTTCGGACGCGGCATACCGGCCGAGCGGTTGACCCGGCTTCGCGAAACAGGCGCAGAAACGGGTGTCGGCCTGGCTGGAATGCGCGAGCGGCTGAACGAACTGAAGGGCAAGCTCGAAATCGAATCGGATGGTCGTGGAACGAGGCTGCGGGCAACCGTTCCTCTGCCCACCACAGATTTTTTTACTCAGCCACCGGATTGGCGACAGGGTTCTTTATGTGCATCCGCCGACTGATGGCCAGCAGTAAAAGGAGACAGGACCGTTGAAGAAAAGGATGTTGATCCGTGGTAAATGGCTGTCCGCAGCCGTCGGCGTTATAACTTCAGTCCTGGCCTCGATCCTGCTGGTGGCTGTCTCGACTGTGGTGGTAGTGGTTACGAGTGCTGGATCTCTTCTGGCGGCCATGCGGCGAGAATCGCAACGAAGGAGAACACCTCAGGACTGGCAACCGATCGCGGGGCGGCAGCGCTTTTAAGCATGCTCGCTTGATATGGCGAAGTCGGGGAGTAGTTACCTTCTCCTGTCTCAGGTTTCCCTTAAGTCAGCCCGCCTCAAAGTTTCTGTCCCTGGCCTCGGGAAAGCCCGGCGCACCATGGCTTATGGGGGTGAATCGGTGAACCCCGAGCGGGCGCGCCAATCGCTGCGATCCAACCCTCACTACACGCTTCGCGAATTCCCACCCTTGCGAAGAACGCAAGGATGAGGCACCTTCGGTCGTGTATCGCGGGCAAGGGCGAGCCCTGCGATTTTCTAGGTGATGCTTACTTCGGTGTAGGTTCCGTAGACTACGCGAAGTGCGGCTGAGATTTCGCCGACTGTGGCGTAGGCGCGGACGGCAGCGATGATGAGCGGCATAGTGTTGGCTGGGGAAATGTTTCCGTTCGCACCGGACTTTGGTTCTTTGGCGGCGGCTTTCTTCAGGGCTTCCAGTGAGCGCTGAACTTCGTCGTTCGAGCGGCGGGCGCGGAGCGCTTTCAATTTTGCCGATTGCTGGCGGGCTACGGATTCGTCGATGTAGAGAATGTGCGGCGATTGCTCTTCGATTACGAAGTCGTTTACGCCTACGATCACTTTTTCTTTGGCTTCAGCGGCGCGTTGATACTGGTAGGAGGCTTCGGCGATTTCTTTTTGGGGATAGCCGCGCTCGATGGCTTTTACCATTCCGCCCATCGCGTCCAGTTTGCGGAAGTAGTCGAATGCACCTTTTTCCATTTCCAGAGTCAGGCTTTCCAGGAAATAGGATCCGCCTAGAGGGTCGACGGTTTGGGTTACACCGGATTCGTAGGCGATGATTTGCTGCGTGCGTAGGGCGATGCGGGCGGCTTCTTCTGTGGGCAGGGCGAGGGCTTCGTCGTAAGAGTCGCAGTGCAGGGATTGGGTTCCGCCTAGTACGGCGGCTAGCGCCTGCAGAGCTACTCGGGCGATGTTGTTCATTGGCTGTTGCGCTGGCAGGGAGACGCCGGCGGTTTGGGTGTGGAAGCGCATGAGCCAAGTGCGCTGGTTTTTTGCTGCGAAGCGCTCTTGCATTATTTGCGCCCAAATCTTGCGGGCGGCGCGGTATTTGGCGATTTCTTCGAAGAAGTCGTTGTGGGCGTTGAAGAAGAAACTTAGCCTGGGGCCGAATTCGTCTACGTCCAGGCCGCGGCGGCGGGCCCATTCTACGTATTCGACGCCGTCGTACAGCGTGAACGCCAGTTCCTGCAGCGCGGTGGAGCCGGCTTCGCGGATGTGGTATCCGCTGATTGAGATGGTGTTGAAGCGCGGGGTGAATTTTGAGCCGAATTCGAATGTGTCTACTACCAGGCGCATCGAGGGAGCGGGCGGATAGATGTATTCCTTCTGCGCTATGTATTCCTTGAGAATGTCGTTTTGAATTGTGCCGGAGATTTTATTCCAGTCTGCGCCTTGCTTTTCGGCTACTACCAGGTACATTGCCCACAGAACTGAGGCGGGAGAATTGATGGTCATCGAGACTGTTGTCTTTTCGAGATCGATGCCGCCGAAGAGGATTTCCATGTCTTCCAGCGAGTCGATGGCTACGCCGCACTTGCCTACTTCGCCTTCGCTTGCGGGGTGGTCGGAGTCGTAACCCATTAGCGTGGGCAAATCGAAGGCTACGGAAAGGCCGCCGCCGCCGTGCTCCAGCAGATATTTGTAGCGCTGGTTTGTTTCTTCGGGCGAGGCGAAGCCGGAGAACTGGCGCATAGTGAAAAGCTTGCCGCGATATCCGGTGGCGTGGATGCCGCGTGTGTACGGCGCTTGGCCGGGATAGCCTAGATATTTTTCTTCGCTCCAGTTTTCAGGGAGATCTGCTTGGGTGTAGAGGCGGCGGATGGGGACGCCGGAGATGGTGGTGAAGCGGGCCTGGCCTTGTTCGTCTAGGTTGACGCCGGTGGGTGCGCCGATTGGCCGCTCGGGAGATTTTTCCAGCGTGGGCGCCAGGGTTTTCTCGGCCCAATTTTTTTCGGCGGCGGAGGGATGACGGTTTTCAAAAACGTCGGCGATGGGACTCTCGGCGACTTGCGGCTTGGACGGCTTCTTTTCCATTGCGACCCCCAGTGTTGTGATGATAGGGAAGTGTGGGCTTGGCGGCAAGGTTGAGAGGGTTGGTTGGAACGACCGGCCGGTTAGGGCGTCGGCCGGCGCGCCCCACAGCGGCGGTAATAAGGCAGGGGTCCTTCGACTGCGGTTTTGCTTCGCTTCGCTGCGCAAAACCTCCGCTCAGGATGACATTCTGGCGGGGCTTTTCTCCTTGCGCGACAGCTCCCAGGCTTTGGCGTATTTCCAGGAGACGTAGACTGCGTGGTAGAGATGCAGGAGCAGGCCTTCGCGGCCGTCCAGGAAGCCCAGGCGGAAGATGTAGTTGTAGAGGAATGTGGCCAGGGGGCGGAGGAGGATGTTCACCACGCTGAAACGGACTTTGCCTTTTGCTGCTACCATCTCGGCGCCTAGCGAGGAGTAGCGGTTCATGTGGTCGATGTAGTCGGAGAGGGTGGGGTAGGAGTGGTGGATGAGGGCGCCGTTCAATCGTTTCGACAAGACTGATATTCCGCCCTTCTCGTATTCCCTAACCTTCAATGTTTCATGCACGGCTGCGTCTTTGAATCGCCCTGTGCCGCGGCGAAAAAGCCGAAGCTTCTGGTCGGGCCAGAAACCTCCGTGTTTGATCCATCGGCCAAGGAAGTAGTTCTTGCGCGGGAGGCGGAAGCCGTTTACGAAAACCCTGCCTGATGTTCCGTCAGGTAAGGTTTGGCGGAATTTGTATTCCTGTGGCGGAGATTTCAAAATCTCCTGAATTTCAGCCGAGAGATCGGATCCAACCTCCTCATCAGCATCGAGGGAAAGGATGTAATCTCCCGTTGCCTTGTCGATAGACGAATTCTTCTGCGCCGCATATCCTTTCCATTCCTCGATGAAAACTTTCGCGCCGAACGATTTCGCGATCTCCAGCGTGCGATCGGTCGAGCCGGAATCTACTACGATGATTTCTCCTTTGCCGTCGGACACTAGTGGCTTGACGCTTTCTAGTGTGGGGGCGAGGTTGGCTTCCTCGTTATAGGTGATGATGACTACGGACAGGGTCACGGAAGGAAGAATACAACGTTGGGGGCGGGGCGGAGAATTGACGGAGAAGCATCCGGTGAGATTGCTCGGATGAGACGAATAATCGAGCGTGCCTCAGGGGCTAAAGCCCGCATTATTCGGTGATCAGGGCGGCACGGCTAAAGCCGTGCCCTTCCCAAAAACTCTATTTACCCTGTTCGCTACTGTGTGACGCAGGGATTCCTCCTTCCGCTGGCTTCGCTCGCTGGTCGGAATGACAAGAATTTAAGGGACGGTCGAAGGTTGATTTAAGGGGCTGACGAGGGTTGGGGGTTCGGCTGCACATCTTTATCGTCTTTGCGCGGGGCGGCGTAGGGCACGTTGGGCTGGTGGGTGACTTGGCCGCGCGTGGCGTCGGTTACGTCGATGTTGGCGTGGTCTAGCAGCAGGCCGGTGGCGCGGTCGAGTTCTACGCGGGATTTTTCGTAGGCGGCTTTGGCGGAAACTAGGTTTGATTCATTTGTGGTTAGGACGGAAGCGTCCTGCAGGATTGCGGTTGTGGTGGTTAGGCCTACTTTTAGTTTTTGCTGGTCGGCGTCGAGGGTCTGGCGCGCGAAATCGACTGCGTACTGGGCGGCTTGCACGGCGGCGCGGTTCTGTTTGACGTCGAATTGCGCGTTGCGCACTTCGATGCGGATCTGATTTTCCAGCTGGTGCAGACGGACTTGTGCCTGGCGGTATTCCAGTTCTGCGCGCACCTGATTGGCCTGGGCTTCGCGATTGCGCAGCGGGATGGTGAGCGAAAGTCCCACACCTTTGTCGGGAGCAGTGCCGTTGAAGAGTTGATTCAGCGTGCCGCCGTAGCCAACCGGGCCGCCGTTCGCGAAAGGCGGCGGTGCGGCTGTGCCGCTAAAGCAACTTGAGGTGATGGTGGGACTGCAGGCCGGCACTGCGGGATTAATGTTTCCTCCTACGCCTGATCCGCTGTAATACGCGTAGGCATCTAGCGAGGGCAGCAGAGCGTTGCGAACGGCTTTGCTGCTGAGGTCGCGGGAGTTGAGATCGATGCGCGATTCCACTAGTTCGGCACGGTGATTGAGAGCCTGGTTGATCAGATCCTGCGTAGGAATGACTGCTTCCTCTTGCGGAACCTGCATGGTAGAGGTTGGGATCACGTCGGCTTCGGCAAGTATCGGATCTTCCACGCTGCGGCTGAGCGCGTTCTTTACCAGTAACTTTTCCAGTTCAAGATTGTTCTGCGCCAGGATGAGATTCTGCTGATCGGTTGAGACTGTGCTTTGCGCGCTCACCACCTGAATGGGCGGCGCGGTGCCCACTTGCGCCTGTTGCTTGGAATCGTCCAAGGCCTTCTGCGCGTAGGTGAGAGATTCCTGCTGCACGCGCACATTTTCGTAGGCATAGACCAGATCCCAATACATATCTTCGATCTGGTCGACGGTGGTGATGATTTGCAGGCGGAAGGCTACGTCGGAAATCTCACGATTATTTTTGGCGATGCGGATGAAGCGAGTATTGGGGAGAGAGCCGAAGCCCTGCAGCAGATTCTGGGTGACGCGGACCTGGAAGTTCGAACTGATGCCTGGGCTCAACAGACTCAGCGGACTGTTGGTAGCGAAGTGAGTGTTATTGAATCCTGCGTTTAAGGTTGTGCCCCATTGGAATCCCTGGGTGTAGGCGACATCGGCGGTGTAGGTGTTCTGGGAGGTGATGGGCACGGTGTCTACGCTGGTCGATTCCAAGTCGTCCCGATCGAGTTGGAGCGTGCTGGTGAGGATGGGATCGAAGCTGGTGATGTTGGAGCCGATGCCGAGGGTGGAACTGACCAAGCCATTGGTACCGGTGCCTACGCCGCTGGGCGCAACGGTGGTGCCGCCGGTACCGGAGCCTACGGTGCCACCTAGTCCGCCTACGCCGCCGCCGGGAGTATTTTGCACGATGCCGGCGTTGACGCCGAGGATGTTTGCGCCGGATTTGGCGCGCAGGTAGTCGGTGTCGGCGATGTTCAGGTTGTAGCGGGCGATGTCGATATCGAGATTGTTTTCGAGAGTGAGGGCGATGGCGTCGTCGATGGAGAGATAGATTTTGCCGTCGCGCATGAGCGTATCAATGCGCGGCGAATTGGCGACGTTGGGCTGGGGCAATTCTTGTGCCTTGTAGGGATCGAGGACGCGGGGAAAGGCCGGACGCGGCTTGGAGTAGTCGTGCAGGTGGATTAATTCTGCAGGGGCTGAAGGCGCTGGTTGCGGCGTGGGCGCGGCTGGAACGTTTTGCGCGGATAGAGCGGGATGAAAGCAGGCCAAGATCGCCATGGTCGAAAACAGCGGGCCGAGGCGCGGGAAGGCCGCGCTCACTCGGGGTGAGAGTAAAGACATAATTCGTCTCCTTAGACGGGAACAATCAGGCATCGTTTGCAGAAAGGCGAAACAGTTTTTTCGAAATTGGATGCGCAGGTTAACTGTCGCGACACTCCATCTTAACGGGACGGGAAGGGAGAAAACGGCGGCGGGTTGTAAAGAATTGTCAGAAGCGGCCCCGCTGCTTGCGTTGACCGTTGCACTTCGACGCACTACGATGAGGCCCTACTTTGAAAAACGGAGGAGAGGGAATGAAGCGTCGAATGTTCACCGTAGCACTATGTCTAGTTTCCGCGGGTTGCCTGGTCCTGGTGGCACCTATCCGGAAGGCGATCGGTCAAACAACTTCCTACTCAGCTGCCGACGGCGTTTCTGCGCCAGCGGCCCAAATAATTCAGGATGCCAGAAGCGCCGGATGCACCACCAGCGAGGGGACGTGCAGCGTCACGCTTCCGTGGGGGACGGCGTTCGCAAGTACAAACTATACGGTGACGTGCTCGCCGATGGGCCTGTACGGCGCGGCCAGGGAGGGTATCGAGTTGTCCAAGAGCACAGCCTCGCTTTCCGTCACGTTTATCGTCGATGTCAACACGTTCAACACGGGGGAGATAGACTGCATCGCAATATACCCGTAAGCTGAAAGCGCAATGAGGAGGGCTAAACGGGCGGGGCAGAGACAGGCTGGTGCGAGGCCGGAGTGTCGACTCGACCGGTGTCTGCCGCATGATTCGAGCTTGATGCGCGATTTCGTACGCTTCCTTGGCGTGGCTAGCGATGGCGCGATGCTTTCATTTTTTGAGCAACGTGCAAGAATCCACGTTGCTTCAAAGTGGCGTTGATCCTCCGGGCCCTTGGCGCTACCATGTTGGCTCAGTCTTTGAGGCGCCATCAAGATGCGCGCTTTCAAAGGGAGAGGAGAAATAAATGAAACGTCAGGTGTTTGTCGTAGCTTTGTGTTTAGGTGCTGCGGGTTGCCTGATGCTAATCAGCCCCACCCGGAGAGTGACGGCTCAGACCTCTTCAGATGCGGTTGCGAACGACAGCGCTGAACCGCCAACAACCCAGGTGATCCAGGACGTGAGGAGCGGGTGCACTCCGAGTGTCAGCACCGGCAACTGTACCTTCACCCTCAAGTGGCCCTCGGCGTTCGCCAGCGCCACATATTCGGTTAGCTGTTACGCTCTTGGAGGCGCCTGGGTCGTGGTCGAAGGAAGGACCGCAAGCTCACTATCACTCGCACTTATCGAGACGCTTGGCGGCCTCCAAGGCTCCAACCCCACGGAGGTCGACTGCATAGGCGTGTATCCGTAGTGCGGCAGTCTGGTAGGTGACCGCGTTCACAAATCCTTCGAGACGGAGGGTTGCTCGCACGGCCACGGCACTGGCGCCACGATCCGCGCGACGGCCCTCATCGCTGCTGGGGCACGGGCTGTGCTACCGACGGCATATCCTTGCGCGGCGCTATGTAGGGCACGTTGGGCAGGTGCGTTACCTGGCCGCGGGCGGCGTCGTCTACGCTGACGCCATTGTGATCGAGCAGCGTGCCAGTGGCGCGGTCGAGTTCGATGCGCGATTTTTCGTACGCGACCGTGGCGTTTACCAAAGTCGATTCCGCCGTGGCGAGCTGGCTTTCATATTGCAGCACCAAAGTGGTTGTCGACGTGCCGAACTGATATTTCTTCTGCTCGGCATCGAGCGACTGGCGAGCCAGGTCGAGCGCGGCTTTGGCGGAGTCGACGCTGGCGCGGTTTTGCTGCACTGCGTATTGAGCGTTGCGGACTTCAATGCCGACCTGGTTCTCGATTTGTTGCAGGCGCATCTGGGCCTGACGGTATTCGAGCTCGGAGCGAATCTGCAGCGATTGCGCAGCGCGATTGCGGAGTGGAATGTTGAGCTGCAGACCGACACCCTTGTCGGGAGCGGTGGAGTTTACTAACTGGTTCCATGTGGAGCCAAGGCTCACTGGCGAAACCGGAGGAATCTCAGGAGTGCCTGTAATCGGATTGGTCCCCGTGCCCGAGCAGAAACCTAATGCCAGTTGCTCCGGAGATTGATTGGCACACAAGTTTGGCGGGCTCTGGGCTCCGCCGAGGCCGGATCCGGCGTAGTATGCAAAAGCATCCAAAGTCGGCAGCAGTGCGCTGCGAACCGCCTTGTTGCTGTAGTCGCGGGAGTTCAGGTCGATGCGTGATTCGACGAGTTCGGCGCGATGACGCAGGGCTTCACTGATCAGGTCTTCCGTGGGAACGATTTCTTCCTGCGCAGGGAAGTCGATTGTTGAGGTCGGAATGACTTCGGCTGTGGCTAACGTTGGATCTTTCAGCGTGCGCGTGAGAGCATTCTTCATCAGCAACTGTTCGAGCTGGAGATTGGTTTGAGCCAGAGTTACGAGTTGCTGATCCTGTGCTACCGTACTCTGGGCACGAACGGTTTCGATGGGAGCGAGGCTTCCAATCTCTACTTGTTTCTTGGTGTCCGACAAAGTTTTCTGGGCGAAGGCCAGCGATTCGTTCTGCACGCGGGCGTTTTCGAAGGCGTAGACGAGATCCCAGTAGATGTTTTCGATCTGGTCGACGGAATCGATGATCTGCAGACGGAAGGCTACGTCAGAGAGTTCGCGGTTGTTTTTGGCAATGTGAATGAAACGCGTGTTTGAGGGGAAGCCAAGACCTTGCAGCAGATGTTGCGTCACCTGCACGCGAAGCTGGGAATTAATGACGGGGCTGTAGGTGTTAAACGGAACATTCGAGGTGACGCGATTGTTGGTGAATCCAACCTGGAGATTGGTGCCCCATGTGAAACCCTGCGTGTAGTTGAAGTTTACGGTGCCGGTGTTTTGCGCGAGGACGGGCACGCCATTGAACAAGCTGGATGATACGGTTTCTGCGTGGTCTTCCTGCAGGGTGCCTGTGATCACGGGATCGAAGCTGGTGATGAGTGCTCCCTGGCCGAGGGTTGAACTTACCAAACCGTTGGTGCCTGCGCCGATGCCGCCTGCGCCTAGACTGGTGCCACCGGTAGATGCGCCTGCAGTCGCACCGATGCCGCCGATGCCGCCGCCGGGGGTGTTTTGCACGACTCCGGCGTTGACGCCGAGAATGGTTGCGCCGGCTTTGGCGCGGAGGACGTCGGTATCGGCGATGTTTAGGTTGTAACGGGCGATGGCCACGTCGAGATTATTTTCGAGCGCCAGGGCGATGGCGTCGTTGAGCGAGAGATAGATTTTTCCCTCGTGCATCAGTGAGTCGATGCGCGCACTGTTGGCCAAGTTCGGCGGGGCGACGTGGCGTGGCGTGTAAGGCCCTACGGGATTAGGAAAGTGGGAGACGGGCTGCGAATAATTTAATACTGGAAGAGGACGCGCCTCGGGCGTGTTTTGCGGAGTGGGTGCGGCTGGCGGTTCCTGGGCCTGGCCTGCAATGGTCAGCATTCCGAAAAGAAGTGCGGCGGTGGTCCACCGAAGTATTAAGGCTACGCGTGCGAATGGCATCTACTCATCTCCGTTTACAAGACTGGCTGCCGCCGGTATTCAGGCTTCCGGCGGTCTGGCTAACCAACCTGGATTTCATTAAGATCGTGCCGAACCAACGAAGTAACGACCCGAGATCTTCATTAAAGAAAGTTCTACTCAGAAGTTAGTACGCAAGCAGCAGCCTCCGGGTTCCGCAAAACCCGATTTTCCGAGGGCGGAAAGGCTGCCACAAGATGCGGCGGTACCGAGACGCAATTTCTGGAAACTCAACAGTATAGTCGATACGTCCGCCTCTTCTGGCCGGACCAACAGGTGGACCAAAACTGATAAAGTGCCCGCTATGATTACGCGCCATGCTGAAAGTGATTGAATTGCATTGGATGATGCTTCGGCTTGGCGGGACTCGAAAGATCGCATGCGGAATCTCAAGCTGATTGTGTCCTATGAAGGCTCGGATTTTGCCGGGTGGCAAGTGCAGCCGGAGTTGCCAACCGTGCAAGGCACGCTCGCCTCAGCCATTGGACGAATCACGGGCGAAAAGGTATTGCCGCAAGGCTCGGGACGGACGGATGCGGGAGTGCATGCGCTGGGGCAGGTGGTGACATTTGTCACGGAGTCTCCGGTGCCGACGGCGAATTTTGTGAAGGCGCTGAACGATATTTTGCCGGCTTCGGTGCGGGTTTTGGAGGCGAAAGAGGTTGCGGTGGATTTTCATGCGCGGAAGTCGGCTTGCGGCAAGACGTATCGGTACCGGATTTTTCGCGGGGCAATTTGCCCGCCATTTTTGGCGCGGTATGTTTGGCATTTTCCGTATCCGCTGGATGAAACGGCGATGGCCGGCGCGGCGGGATTGGTGGAAGGTGAGCACGACTTTACTTCTTTCGCGGCGGTGGATGCGGAGGAGCGGCGGAATGGCGGTGCGGTCGAGGGGGCGCAAGTTTCCAATGTGCGGCGGATTTTTTCTTCTGGCTGGGAGCGCGTGGGGGAGGAATTTGTTTATACCGTTAGCGGATCGGGATTTTTGCACCACATGGTGCGGAACCTGGTGGGCACGTTTATTCTCGTGGGTAAGGGGACGTTGCTGGCAGAGGATATTACGCGAATACTTTCTGCGCGGGATCGATCCGCGGCGGGGGCTACGGCGCCGGCTGGCGGATTGTATCTGGTGAATGTGGAATATTGGGACTGAACCGTTAAGAGTCAATGGCGACTGATTTGCAAATCGCTGCGCGAAGGATTTCGTCGGTGAATCCGGCTACGGGAAAAGTGTTGCGCGAGTTCGAGTGCGCGGGCAGCGATGATGTGCGGGTGGCGGTGGTGCGCGCGCGGGTTGCGCAGGTGGCATGGGCCGAGGTTGGGGTTCGAAAACGAATCGCGATCTTGCGTGCGTTTCAGGTTGAGCTTAACCGAAGGAAATTGGAAATCGCTGATGCGATTACGCGCGAGGCTGGCAAGCCAGTGGCCGAGGCCTTGACCACCGAAGTGCTGGTGGTGCTGGATGCGGCGCGGTTTCTGATCGACAACGCCTACCGCTTGCTTCGCGATGAACGCGTGCCGCATGGAAATCTTGTCGCGAAGTTGAAGACGGGATATCTGGTGCGGGAGGCTTACGGGGTGGTGGGAATTATTTCGCCTTGGAATTATCCGTTTTCGATTCCTGCTACCGAGACACTGGCGGCGCTGGTGGCGGGGAATGCCGTGGTGTTGAAGCCTTCGGAATTTACTTCGCTGGTGGCGCTGGAATTGCAGGGTTTGTTGCACTTGGCGGGAGTTCCTCGAGACGTTTTTCAGGTTTTGGTGGGTGATGGCGCTGCTGGGGCTGCGCTGGTCGATGCGCCGATTGACAAGTTAGTTTTCACCGGCAGCGTGGCAACCGGTAAGCGGATCGCGGTTGTTGCGGCGGAGCGATTGCTGCCGATGGTGCTGGAGTTGGGCGGCAAGGATCCGATGATTGTGCTCGACGATGCCGATGTGGAGGTGGCCTCAAGCGCGGCGGTTTGGGGCGCGTTGATGAATGCCGGCCAGACCTGTTTGTCGGTGGAACGCTGTTACGTGCATCGGACCTTGTATCAAGCATTTCTGACGGCCTGCGTTGAGAAGACTAAGGCGCTTGTTGTTACTCACGGCGAGGATCATAACGCGGAGGTCGGGCCGCTGATCCACGAACGGCAGTTGAGGGTGGTTGAGGAACACGTCGAGGATGCGCGATCACGCGGGGCGCGGGTTTTAGTGGGAGGCGCGCGGTTTCCCGAGGTTGGCAGAAACTTTTATAGACCTACGGTGCTCGCCGATGTCACTCACGAGATGCGAATCATGCGTGAGGAGACGTTTGGCCCGGTTCTGCCGGTCGCGGTATTCGATAGCGATGACGAGGCGGTTAGGCTGGCGAACGATTCGGAATTCGGGTTGGCGGCGAGTGTGTGGACTCGCGATAGGGCGCGCGGCGAGCGGTTGGCTCGGCGGATTCAGGCCGGTACTGTGATGGTGAATGACGTGCTTTCTTGCTTTGGAATCAGCGAGGCACCGCATGGGGGGGTGAAGGCTAGCGGATTGGGCCGTACTCACGGGCGATTTGGGCTGGAAGAGATGGTGCGGGTGAAGTATGTGGATGTGGATCTGATGCCGGGGATGAAAAAAGTTTGGTGGTATGGATACGGCATGAAGTTTGCGCAGCAGATGGAGGGATTTCTGGACATGCAGTTTGCGCGCGGGCTGGGAGCACGGTTGCGAGGGGCGTTGCGATCGGTGGGAGTTGTGCGGCGGAAACCGCTATGAAAAAGAAATTGCTTGTCTCGTGGAGCAGCGGAAAAGACAGTGCGTGGGCGCTGCATGTTTTGCGTCAGTCCGACGCGTTTGAAATTGTCGGGCTGCTGACCACCATCAACTCGAGCTTTGACCGGGTTGCAATGCATGGAGTGCGGCGGGAGTTGGTTGAGGCTCAGGCTGGGGCTGCGGGATTGCCGCTGTGGCCGGTGCCGCTGCCGTGGCCCTGCTCGAATGAGCAATATGAGGGAGCGATGGAGAGCGTCTGCGCAAAGGCGATTCGTGAAGGCGTAGAGGCGGTGGCGTTTGGAGATTTATTCCTGGAGGACGTGCGACGGTATCGGGAAGAACGTATGACGAAAGCTGGGTTGGCTCCGATTTTTCCGTTGTGGAAGGTCGACACTGAACAGCTTGTTCGGGACATGTGGGCGGGTGGATTGCGCAGCCGGATCGTGTGCGTCGATCCGAAGCAACTGCCGGCGTCATTCGCGGGACGCGAGATCGACCCGGACTTGGTGGGCGGGCTTCCGGCTGGCGTTGATCCTTGCGGAGAAAAACGGGGAGTTTCATACATTTGCATACGATGGGCCGATGTTTCGGCGCGGTATTCCGGTGGAGAGTGGAGAGACGGTCATGCGGGACGGGTTTGTTTTTTCGGATCTGCGCTTGGCAACAGCTGCTGCAGTGCCTGAAAAAGCAAGAGAAACAAGGCGGCCAGCGGAGATCAATTTCGATCATTCGGTGATGCGATCGCCACGACTTGGCGGCTGCGAAATCACGAGCAGGCGGACTGCCGTGGACGAGGGATTGCTGATCTGATGGCGCGCTCCTGGCATAATGCGAATTCCGCTGCCGGCGCGGAGTAGCGTGCTTCGGCCTTCGACTTCCATCATGGCTTCGCCGGAAAGAATGTAGAAGAACTGCTGGGCTTTTTCGTGGTAGTGGCGGACTTCGCGGGCTCCAGAGGGGATGAACTCTTCGATCACGGTCAGGTTCGCGTCTTTTACAAGATGCCAGCCGTCGCAATCGTCTCCCCAACGGTAGTGCTCGGCGGTTTCGCGGCTGATTGGGCCTGGGTGAGCGGCTTCTTTGGGCATGCTTTTCATCTCCCTGGAATCGAGTGTATCTTGTGGGCATGAATGCTTCATCACAATCCGATCCGAAAGTCGAACTATTCCGGCATGCCTTGGCCGCGCTTGCTTATCGGGCTGGCAAAGCGGTGCGGAATGCGCCCGACACTTTTGCCGATTTTAATGGCGGCGCGGGGGTGCGCACACCGCGGCAACTTCTCGCGCACATGGGAGATTTATTTGACTGGGCGCTCTCGATTGCCGAAGGCAAGCAGGCCTGGCATGACTCGAAGCCGTTGCCTTGGAAGCAGGAAGTGGAGCGATTTTTTGCGGCGTTGAAGCGATTCGATGATTTCTTTGCTTCCGGCAAGACTTCTGGCGCTCCACTGGAGAAACTGATGCAGGGTCCGGTGGCGGATGCGCTTACGCATACAGGGCAGCTCGCTATGTTGCGGCGGATGGCTGGCGATCCGATGAAGGGGGAGAATTATTTTGTTGCGGTGGTCGAGGTTGGGAGCGTGGGCGCTGAGCAGGCTGCGGCGCGGCGGGAGTTCTGAAGACCTTGTTTACCGCCAAAGCTCTTCATGAGCGCACGGTTCCGAACCAGCCATGAGAAATCGGACGGCTGCGAGCTTGATTTTTACGCGGCGGCGGTGCAGGGAGCTCCCTCGGCCCACTGATGAAAACGCGGGCCTTCGGGATGACGCATTGCGGTTATTTCGAGCGGTTGCGGTACAACGTCGTGTCTATCTGCTGGGTCATTCCGTCCAGGTTCAATGGGACTTCCAGAAAGTCTGTAAGTTTCTGCGCAATGGCTCTCGCATCTTGCAGCACATCATGGTAGGGAACGCGGAGAGTCTTCACGTAAGGTTTGCTATCCAGCCAGGCATCCACTGCGCGTAGATTTTTTTCGAAGGCTCCCGCGATTAGCGAGACGTCGGCTCCGGTGGTTTTGCGGTTGCGCATCATTGCTTGCTGGGAGGCGAGCACTTCGGGGAGCGGGCGCTGCATGAAGACTACGCGATAGTCGTGGCCTTCGGGTAGCGAGAGCAGAAGCAGCGAGATTACTTTTACCGCTTTGCCTTCGGCTTCGGCGATGCAGGTGGGATCGCGGGGCAGTCGCTTGATGCGCTCCCATTCGAGATAGCCGCGAGGGTTGTCGACATCGGCTGCGCGCTCGCCGTCGGACAGGATCTGCATTCCTCCTGCTGCCAACATCTGCATCATTAGCGATGTTCCTGAGCGCGGCAATCCTGAGACGATGGTGATCATGGAATCCTTAGTTTGGCTTTCACGGCTGAGATAACGGCACCTCTGCCCGGTAGATTGCCTGCCAGTGGCCAGCTTTGAGAATGTAAATGGAACTGCCGTTCATGTGCACGGGAAGTTTTTCTCCGTTGCAGGTGGCGTACTGGTCTGCTTTGTAGGTGAGCAGATAGGCGCCGGTAGTGAGTGGAAGGACGCCGAAATCGGAAAGGCCGTAGCCTTCGACCTTGCAGGCCTTGTCGTTGGCTTGCTGCTGCTGCAATTGCTGGTCGCGGGAGAGCGTGCCGGATTCACCCCAGAAGATTCCGTTGTCCGCCATGTGGGCGCGGAAGTAGGCTTCGTCTCTTGTCTTCCAGGCTTCGAAGAAGCCAATCTCGGTGCTGATCAGATCCTGCTCGACCCTTGGGGCTTCGGCTGGTTTGTGCTCGGTCTGGGTGCTGGCTTCTTTTGGAAGGGCGCACGCGATTAGAAGGGCGCAGGCCAAGACAACTTTTATCATCTGCGGCTTTTGGCTCATGGGAGGCTCACTTTGATAAAGATTAAGCATACACACGTCGGCTAGCGGTTTGGGGAGATCACGGAGAGTTGGGGGCGAAGGAGATCCCTCGGCCCGCTGGTGAAAACGCGGGTCCTTCGGGATGACGCCTTCTTCCTGCGATGGCGGGTTTGGGATCGGTTTTAGCTTCGAGTACAATGACGCTCGTAGGGCTGAATCTGGCGGCGTTGGCGCCGCGGAACGAGGGCGAGTCTTTTGGCTACTGGGGCTACTGGCGAAATCACGGCGGCGGGTCCGCAAACTCCTGCGCAGCTTCCGCATCATAAAGTCAAAATAAAAAAGAGCGGGCAGCGTGCTTGCAACGAGAAAAACGAGAAAGGCAAGTTTTGCGGCGGCCATTTGAAGCGCTGGTTCTATACCAAGGATGTGATCGAGCGCGCTTGCGGCGATGCGGAAAAAGCCTGGGGACCGGACGCCGAAGTATATCGCTGCGAGCATTGCCAAACACTTTATCTGCCGAATCCGGCGGACGCGAAGGTGAATGTGGCGGGCGAGGGCATGATTTCGGTGTTTGGACTGACGCTGCCGCCGAAGGAGAAGTGAGCGATGAGCAATGAGCTTTGAGCAAGCTGGTGCTGGCTTTGCTCATCGCCCATCGCCCACGGCTCATTGCCCACAGCTTTTTTCCATGAACACTTCCGAACTTATCTACGACTGGAATAAGAATCATCCTCCGGGGTTGAAGCCGCTGGGGCCGGTGTTGTTGAACGACGAGAGTTTGCGCGACGGACTGCAGTCGCCCTCGGTGCGCGATCCTTCGATTCCCGAGAAGATTGAAATTCTTCATTTGATGGAGTCGCTTGGCATCGACTCGGCTAATCTTGGATTACCCGGAGCGGGACCTCGGGCAGTGGAACATGTGACCGCGCTGGCGCACGAGATTGCTACGCACAAGCTGAAGATTCGGGCTAACTGCGCGGCTCGCACGCACGAGAACGATATTCGTCCGATTGCTGAGATTGTGCAGAAGACTGGCTTGCCGATTGAGGCGGCAACTTTTATTGGTTCGAGTCCGATTCGCCGGTTTACCGAGGGGTGGACTGACGATTTCCTCCTGCAGACTACAGAGAAGGCCGTGAAGTATACGGTTTCGCTCGGGCTGGATGTAATGTACGTAACGGAAGACACGAGCCGGTGTGATCCTGAAACTGTTAAAAGGCTTTATTCTGCGGCGATCAATTGCGGGGCGCGCGCCATCGTTATTTGCGATACGGCGGGGCACGCTACGCCGATGGGTGCTCTGGCGCTGGTGCGGTTTGTGATGGAAGAAGTTGTGAAACCTTCGGGCGACAAGATTCGCGTGGACTGGCACGGGCATAGCGATCGTGGGTTGGCGATTGCGAACTCGATGGCTGCGGTGATTGCCGGAGCGAATTGTGTTCACGGGTGCGCTATTGGGTTGGGCGAGCGGGTGGGGAACACGCAGATCGACCAGATGCTGGTGAACTTGAAGCTGATGGAGATTGCTCCTTGGGCGGAGCAGGACCTTACGAAATTGAAGCAATATTGCCAGGCGGTTTCACGGGCTACGGGCGTGCCGATTCCGGCGAATTATCCGGTGGTTGGTGACGATGCTTTCCGCACGGCTACCGGGGTGCATGCGGCTGCGATCATCAAGGCTTATCACAAGAACGATGTTGCGCTGGCCAATACGGTTTATTCTGGCGTGCCTTCGCATGAGTTTGGGCTGGAGCAGATTATCGACATTGGGCCGATGAGCGGTAAGTCGAATGTGCTGTACTGGCTGGAGCGGCGCGGGATTCCGGCTGGCGAGGAAGTGGTGGAGCGGATTTACCAGCGGGCCAAGGCTAGCGATCATACTTTGAGTGATGCGGAAGTGGTGGAGTGCTTGCCTGCGGCTGCTGGGAAAGCTGACTGACTGTTAGGCGGACGAGATCCCCTTCGGCTTCGCCCAGGGCGGGCTCTCGCCCGCTGGTGAGAACGCGGGGACGTCGGGATGACGCACTACGGAGAGCGGATGAAGCATGCGATTCTTGGGGCGGGTGGGGTTGGTGGATTGATTGGCGCCTGCCTGGCGCATTCTGGCGATTCGGTTACGCTAGTGGTCCGGCGCGAGACGCTTTCGGGTTATCCCAAACAGCTTCGTTTGGAAAGTGCTTTTGGAAACTTTACCGTGGATGTGGCCGTTGCCTGCGAAGTACCGGCTGTTGATGTGCTTTGGCTTACGGTGAAGGCTACGCAGTTGGAAAGTGCGCTCGGCGAATTTACGGAGCCGGGGAAGGTGAGAGCGATCGTTCCATTGCTCAATGGTATCGATCACGTTGCGATGCTGCGGTCGAAATACGGCGCTGAGCGGGTGATTCCGGCGACTATCGCTGTGGAAACTGAGCGCGTCGGCCCGGGACATATTGTGCATCGGTCGCCGTTCGCGCGGTTGAATGTTTTGTCGGCGGGACGGCCGCTGCTTGGAAATACGGTCGACGAGTTGCAGAAGATAGGTTTTACGTGCAGCTACATTGATGACGAGCCTACGTTGATGTGGGGGAAGATGGTGTTTCTTGCGCCGTTTGCTTTGACCACGACGGCTGCCGACAAGAGCGTTGGAGAAATCCTTTCCGATCCCGAGTGGCGGAGTCTCGGTGTGGCTTGCGTGCGCGAGGCTTGCGCCGTCGCCAAGGCCGAGGGCGCGAACGTGGACGCTGATAAGGTTCTTTCCGGAGTTGCGGGAATGCCGGGTGGTATGCGCAGTTCGATGCAGAAGGATGTGGAGCAGCATCGGGCGCCGGAATTGGATGCGATTGCGGGACCGATTTTGCGTGGAGCAAAGCGGCATGGAATTGAGGTTCCAGCTACCCGGAAGTTGGTGGCCGCCGTCGAGCATAGAGCGGGATATGCCGAGAGTTTGCTGGCCTAGTTTCCTTTATCCGCTGTGTTGCTCATTTCACCTCGGCTATAAGGTCGATTTCCACGCACGATCCGAACGGGATTTGAGCCACTCCGTAGGAAGTGCGGGCGTGCGCGCCGGCATCGCCGAAGACCTCCACCAGCAGTTCGGAAGCGCCGTTGGCTACTAAATGCTGCTCGGTATAGCCGGGCGCGCTGTTTACGAGGATCATGAGCTTTACTATCCGGCTGACGGTGTCGAGGTTTCCGGCGGCGGCGTGCAGGGTTCCAATCAAGTCAATGGCCGCGTTGCGCGCGGCCTGTTTTCCGTCGGCTGTAGTGAGTTGCACGCCTAACTGGCCGACCCAGGGCTTGCCCGCACGCTTGGCGAGATGGCCGCTGAGAAACAGCAGGTTTCCGGTCCGCACGAAGGGAACGAAGGCGGCTACCGGCGCGGTGAGCGGCGGTAAAACGATGTCTAGCTGCTTGAGCTTATCGTATACGGACATATCGTCTCCCATAGGACCGGACGGAAATCAATTTGGGCTACAAATAAATCGTTCCCTCGATGAGCGGGGTCACGTGACCGCCCACGCTGACTCCATTCACGCCGCCTTCGCCGTGAATATGGACATGCAAAATGCTGCGGCGGCCCATTTTTGTTCCCTGCTCACTGTAGAAAGTGGTTTCTGCTTTGGACGAGACAAGATGATGCCGCATCATGTAGGAAGGCAATGCGCCGGTTGAACTGCCGGTTGCTGGGTCTTCCGGGATGCCGAGATCCGGCGCGAACATTCGCGAGTAGGCGCCTGCAGGTGTGGGAGCGAAGGCGAAGACACAGAGCGGATTGGGATGTTCCAATTTGAACTGAGCCCAGGCGGAAGTGTCGAACGAGATGCGATCGACGGTTTCGGGATCTGCAATCGGAATAAATAAAGTCGGGTTGCCGGCATCCAACAGTTGCGGCGAAATGGCGAGAAGTTGACCTTCCTTCAGGCTGAGCAATGCCGCGGCGGTTGTGGGTGCTACGATCGCGCCTTCGCGCAAGGGCGGAGTCATGAGCCACAGTTTCGGGGAAGGGCCGGGATCGACGTGGATCGGGATAGGGCCGATATTTTCTTCGAGCAGGAATCGCTCCGTTCCTTTCGTGACTCTGCTTTCATCGAGGAGGATGTAAGCGGTCCCAACAGTCGGGTGGCCGGCAAAATCCAATTCCTTGCCGGGTGTATAAATGCGAAGCTTTGCCACACAGTCCGGTCGTGACGGGGGAAGTACGAATACAGTTTCCGACAGGTTTAATTCGCGCGCGATTTTCTGCATGAGATCGGGTCTTAAGCCGTTGGCATCGGGAAAGACGGCGAGCGGGTTGCCCTTGAGCGGCTCGGTGGTGAAAACGTCTACGACGCGATACCGGTATGATTTGTCAGGATTCACTTGCGCCTCCTGGTGAGGTAATATACATCGTCATTTAGCCAAATGTCTATATGAAAATTAGCGTAGGATTGCGGGCGGTGTCCAATGAGAGCAGATTGCAGATCCTGACCTGGCTCAAGGACCCGACGGGAAACTTTCCGCCTCAGATCGACGGTGATCTGGTGAAAGATGGAGTTTGCGGATTGCTGATCGCCAGGAAACTGGGGGTAAGCCAGCCGACGGTAAGCGAGCACCTCAGAATTCTTTCCCAAGCCAAGCTGCTGGAGGGAAAACGAATCAAGAAGTGGACTTTCTATAAAAGGAACGAGAAGGGGATTGAGGAATTGAAGAAGATTCTTTCGGCCAGGTTGTGATGCGGGAGGCCGTCACAAAGAAGTTAGTGGGCGAGGTGGGACGAAGAGCGGGATGCGAAGAGTTTGGTGGCGTAGTCGGTTTTCACTTGACCGTACAAACTGGCGACAATAAACTTAAGTGTATGAAGGCAAAGCAGAAACGCGTAGCGACACCCGGGTACAGGCAAGGTGTCCGTCGTGTGAGAACGGCGGAGGGTGGAACTCCAACTCGTGAGTCCCGGAAGCTGTTACTTAAAGCCTTCAGCCACCCCGAAGGATCGTCAGAAAGGCTTCAAGTTTTCTCGAAATACTTGAATGCTTTGCATGACGAGCATGCCAAATAAGCTCGAATCATCCCTTAAGCGCTATCCAGATATTGTGCTTCGCAATGTGGAGAATTTGGTACGAGCCGGAGTGTCGTTGGATGAGGCCGGCGACATTCTTGATGAGGTCGAAGAATGGCTTTCATCAGGAATCCATTTCGCACCGGACATTTGGGAGGGGCCGGAGGGATGGTACAGGCAGTTTGACAGCTTTGTGATTGAAGGCGACGCCGGGGAAACCCATATCGCCCGTATTTGGCGGAAGGCTGGTCTTCGGAAATGGCGGGGCGTTGACTTGGATGATCCGAAAACGTGGAAGGCGAGGGCCGCTCCTTCGCCGCGTAAGACCAGTTCCGATTGACGTTGGTCCCGTTCCGTTCCCTCAGTTACGCAGGGCTGGGGGCAGGCGTCCCTGCCTTCGGCGATTTTCAAGACCCTCCCCCAAAAATGCCTATTTTGGTTCGTCGCGGTTGGGCGGGTTCGACGAAGGCTCGGCTTTTACCTCCAAGTTGAAGGTTGGGAAATCGGCGAGCTGCGGATTGTTGGGATCGCCGCGTAGCAGGGTGGTAACGACAGGTACCCCCGGGCCACCAATGTTCGGCGAACCAGATCATCGCAATATCCCAACGTCAAGGGTGACTCAGGACGGGGATCGGGATTGCCGAACATGAGGCCGATGGCGCGCCAGGCGACAACGGCCAACCTATTGAGGGCCTGGTGTCCGTCGCACGGTAGCTGATCCAGCACGGACGCTATCCGTCTGCCATGCATTAAGCAATGGCGGATGAGTTGTAAGGTCTCAAATACCTCGGCGTTCTCGGGATGTACGCGCTCTATGAGCTGCCGAATCGCCTCGCCTCTATATCGCCGATGCACCCCTATATGCTCCTGTCGAAAGAATCGGCTTCAAAGATGAGCTGTGCAGACAGAACGGCGCCTGGTAGTGCCCGATCGGGCTCAGCGTTCGACACCGTGAGCGAAAACACCCCGTCACGACCGTTCAGCGTGAGGGGTGCAGCCCCGTCGACGAGGCACAAATCGCTATCGAGGATGAAGTCCGCTAGGCATTTCATATCAAGAGGCCTCTTCTGCTAATTTCCTTTACTTTAATACCCAACGGGAAATACCGCGCAATCGAGAGAGAGTATGACTCCGAGATTCTTGCGGCGCCTCGTCCCAGAGTTCCCGCCCTAGCCAATCCCCTTTCCTTCGCACGCGTTGTAAACTGGCGCAATACTTCCCATGAGCCCCACGCCCCCGCATGCGGATTTGCCCGAGATTGCTGCCGCGGTGCAGCAGGATGTGGCGCGGCTTGCGGCGTCGCCGGAGGTGCGGTCAGCATTCAACTGGTTGCGGACGCAGGAGCCGCAACTGGCGCAGTGGCAGATGGAGATGGCGCGGATTGCAGCGCCGCCGTTTGGCGAGACGGCGCGCGGGGCCTGGCTGGCGGAGCGTTTTCGCGAGGTTGGGCTGGACGATGTTCGCATTGACGATGTGGGCAATGTGTTTGGCGTGCATCCGGGATTTGGGCAGCGCTATGTGGCGTTGAGCGCGCACATCGATACGGTTTTTCCGGCGAACACGCCGTTGAATATTCGGCAGCAGGGCAGCCGGCTTTATGGGCCGGGAGTTTCCGACAACGGTGCGGGAGTGACGGCGCTGCTGGCGATTGCGGCGCTGCTGCGTACGGTGCGGGTGCGGCACTCGCTGCCGTTTGTGTTTATCGGGAACGTGGGCGAGGAAGGCGAGGGCGATTTGCGCGGCATGCGGCACATTTTTTCCACGCCGCGGTGGAAGGATTCGATTGCTTACAGCATTGTGCTGGATGGAGCGGGAGCGGACACGATTGTCGCCGAGGCTCTGGGCAGCCGGCGGTTTGAAGTCATCGTGCGCGGGCCGGGCGGGCATTCGTGGAGCGATTTTGGCGCGCCGAATCCGATTGTGATTCTGGCGAAGGGGATCGAGGCCTTTACTACTACTCCAGTGCCTGCGGTTCCGAAGACTACGTTCAACATTGGATCGATTCGCGGCGGGACTTCAGTGAATTCGATTCCGGAGTCGGCCAGCATGAAGGTGGATATTCGCTCGACATCGATGGCGGAGATGGAGCGGTTGGAACAGACTTTGCGCATCGCTTTGAATCGCGCCGTGGAAGACGAGACGATGGCGGCGGAGATGAAATCTCCGGCGCAGAGGCGGCCGGGGGTTAGTTGCGAGGTGGTGGCGATCGGAAGTCGGCCGGCGGGTGAGTTGTCGACATCGGCGCGAATTCTGCATGTGATACGGGCGGTGGATGCTCAGATTAATAACGCGGCGCAGGTACAGCGGGCTTCGACGGATGCGAACATTCCGCTTTCGCTGGGGTTGGAGGCGATCGCCATTGGCGGAGGCGGCGCGGGCGGCGGGGCGCACACTTTGCAGGAGTGGTTTGACAGCAACGGGCGAGAGCTGGGATTGAAGAGGATTTTGTTGACGATGCTTGCGCTGGCGGGAGCGGGGGAATGATGGTTGGACTCTCAGGGGCTGAAGCCCCTTTGGTTTTTTGCAGGACTTCCTTTGCGGCGCTGAGGCGCTGCGTTACCCAGAAGCTTCATGCGGCGGTGGAATCGCACTTCTCGCAAAGGATGCGAGAAGTGGGGCACCCCGCAGTTGTGGAATCCCACCCTTCGGCAAGCTCAGGGCTGGCTCTTTCGCAAAGAACGCGAAGGGTAGGGCACCCGGCTTTTTGGGTCTTATTAGCTTCTTGCGCATTCTTGCACGCGCAGAGTTCTGCGCCTGCACCTGCTGCTTACGGGCCTAAGGCCGATGTCATTTACCTTCATGCCAATGTTTATACGGGTGTTCCGGCTAACGATCAGTTCAATTCGATATTGCGACAGGAAGCGATCGCGGTGCGGGGCGAGCGGATTCAGGCGGTCGGGAAGAATGTGGATATTCAGAAACTCAACGGGCCGCAGACGCAGGTCGTCGATTTGGGCGGGCATTTTGTGATGCCCGGATTCAACGATGCGCATCTTCATTTGGCCGAAGCGGGATTGCAGAAGCTGAATGTGGATTTGACTGGAGTAAAGACTTTGGATGAATTCCGGGAGCGAATCCTGGCGAAGGTCGAGGCGGCGAAGCCGGGAGTGTGGATTCTTGGCGGCGGGTGGGATGAGACTCTTTGGCCGGTGCGTGCGCTGCCCAGCCGTTGGGATCTGGATGAGGTTTCGGGCGGGCATCCGGTGTTTCTGGATCGGGTGGATGGACATCTCGCGGTCGCTAATACGCGGGCGCTGCAGCTTGCAAGTATCACGCTTGCCAGCCGGAATCCAGAAGGCGGGAAGATCGATCGCAATGACAACGGAGAGCCTACTGGAATTCTGCGGGACACGGCGCAACATGCGGTGCGGGCGGTGATTCCTGAACCTACCCTTGAGGAACGGCGGCATGGAATCGAAGTAGCACTGGCAGACCTGGCTGAGCATGGAGTGACCTCGGCGCAGGATTATTCGCCGGATTGGCAGAATTTTCAGATCTATGAGGAGATCGAGAAAGAAGGCAAGCTGACGGCGCGGATTTCGGAGTGGCTGCCGTTTGATGATTCTGTCGAAGATTTGCAGAAGAAGCGGGGCTCGCATCCGCGGGACGATTTGATGTTGCATACGGCAATGTTGAAGGGATTTATGGATGGATCGCTGGGCGGGCACACGGCGGCGCTGCTTGCACCGTATGCGGATGATGCGAAGAATTCCGGGTTGCCGCGCTACGACGCGGCCAAGCTGAATGAGATGGCGAAGGAGCGCGTGCTGGCGGGATTTCAGCTTGGGTTTCACGCGATTGGCGACGCGGGCGTACAGATGGCGCTGGATGCTTTTGCCGAAGCAGAGAAGGCTGCGCGAGAGCAGAAGGTGAAAGCGGCGAATGGCGGCGATGACTACCGGCTGCGGGTGGAACATGCGCAGGTGACTACTCCAGCGCAGATTGCGCGTTTTAAAGAGCTGAAGGTTATTGCTTCGATGCAGCCTAGCCACGTGCTTACGGACATGCGCTGGGCGCAGGATCGGCTGGGAGCGAAACGTGCCGCAACTTCTTACGCTTGGGCCGGGTTTCTGAATAAGGGTGTGATGGTGGCTTTTGGAACGGATTATCCAGTTGAGCCGGTAACGCCGTTTCGCGGGTTGTATGCGGCGGTTACTCGGAAAAGCGAAAACGGCAAACAGGAATATTTTCCCGAGCAGAAGATCACCATGGAACAGGCGATTGCCGCTTATACGACCGGCTCGGCTTTCGCGGAGTTCGAGGAGAAAGAAAAGGGCAAGCTGGTGGCGGGAATGCTGGCTGATTTTGTGGTGCTTGACCGGGATGTGACTGCGGCTTCGCCGGAGAAAGTGCTTGCGACTCGGGTTTTGCGTACCGTGGTTGGAGGAAAGACGGTTTACGAGGCTAAGTAGCGGTTGTCAACGGTCTTGTGGGGATATCCTCCTACACATACGGAACTGGAGATTCCTCCTGTCTCGCTCCGCTCGCGCGTCGGAATGACAAGATTTATCGGGGCCTCGTCCTTCCGGTTTCGCATCCAAGGGTGCCCATGCGAACGGGTATAATGACAAATTGAGGGTTCCCGGAGGATAGTAAACATATGGATTCGCAGTCATTCTGGCTACGCATGAAAGCTCATCGCTGGGTTTATACGTTCAGCATCGTAGCCACGCTGGCGCTCGGGATTTTGATCGGTTCAGTCGTGTCTTACGGCGTGAAGGGCAAAGAGGGGCAGAAAGGTTCTGATGCTACTCCGCTGACGGTTCCTTCGCCGAAGCAGCTATCGAACGCGTTCTCGCAAATCGCGAAGCAGTTGGGGCCGAGCGTGGTCAACATCAATACCGAATCTACGGTCAAGAGCCCGCATCGGCGGCGTGGGCAGACTCCGGATGATGACGATAACGGCGGCGGTGGCGGAGGAATGGATGACTTCTTCAACCGCTTTTTTGGTGCGCCGGGCGGTCAGGGCGGTCAAGGCAGTCCGTTTGGCGGCGATGGATCGATTCGCGAGCGTTCGCTCGGCTCAGGAGTGATTGTCGATCCCAAGGGTTACATTGTTACCAATCGCCACGTAATCGATAAGGCGGACCGCATTCGCGTGCGGCTGCAGGACGATCCGCCAGGCGTGCAGCACGATGCCAAGCTTATTGGCGAGGACCAGGAAACGGATCTGGCTGTCATCAAGATCGATATGGATCGGGGCGTGCCAACAGCGAAGCTGGGCAACTCCGACAGCATGCAGGTGGGCGATTGGGTTTTGGCGATTGGAAGTCCGTTTGGGCAAGTCGGAACCGTGACTGCGGGAATCGTTTCGGCGAAGGGGCGCGATATCGTGCCGGGGCGGCAGTTCCAGACATTTATTCAGACGGATGCGGCGATCAATCCGGGAAATTCCGGTGGGCCGCTGGTTAATATGGATGGGGAAGTAATCGGGATTAACACCGCCATTTTGAGCGAGACCAACGCCTATGCGGGGGTGGGCTTTTCGCTGCCTTCGAATACCGTCGCGGAGGTTTACAACCAACTTATTGGGCCGGATCACCGCGTGACCCGCGGGTCGATCGGCATTATGTTTGACGCGGTGGAGAATCCGGCGATCACGCGCGTGTATGGCGCGGGTTCTGGCGTGACTGTGTCCAGCGTGGTACCGGGCAGCCCGGCGGATCAGGCAGGGCTGAAGGTGGGCGATACGATTACCACGGTCGACGGGCACAAGGTTTCGAAAGGTTCGGAGTTGGTGGCCGATATTGCGTCACGTAAGCCGGGCGCGAAAGTGGAGCTTGGTTTTCTGCGCAACGGAAAGAAGCAGGACACGACTGTGATCATCGCGGACCGTGCCAAGCTGTTCGCTGCGCGCCTGAATGAAGACGAAGGCGGCAACGACGAGAGCACTCCGAAGCCGAGCAAGTTCGGCATCACGGTGACTAAGCTGACTCCGGAGATCGCGGAGCGGCTCGACATGCCTGCTGGAAAAGGCGTGATCGTGAAAGATGTGAAGCCGGGATCGTTTGCCGAGGACATTAACGTGGGCCGCGGCGATGTGATTCTCGAGGTCAACAAGCAGCCGGTGAATAGCGAGGAAGATTTTACGCGCATTGAATCGGGGCTAAAGAGCGGGCAGGACGTGGTTTTCCTGGTGCGCCCGCGCGGTTCCACCCGCCAGGATGGGACCATTTTTGTGGCCGGAACACTTCCGTAACCTTGGGTTTAGCCAACCGGAACTGGCATTGCGTCATCGGATAGAGGATGATGGCAATGCCAGCTTACGTTTGGTTTGCTTTTGGAGTCTGGCGTGTTTTGGGGATTGTCTGAGGACTACCTTTTGGAGAGAGATTGTCCCGCAAAATCCGTGACCGGATGCTGCCGCGCGTTCAGCGTTGCAGCGGTGATGTGTTGCTGCCTGCTGCCGGGGATGGCGACTGGCCAGGCGGATACGGCGACTCATGCTTCGCTCGGCAAGAAACCCGGCAGCGCGCGCGCAACTGGCAAGAGCGCGACTGCGGGCAAGAATAACGCCGGCAAGACTTCCGCGACCAGTTCAAAGAGCAGCACAGCGCCGACGAAAACTAATTCGACGCACTCTGCGTCTACTGCGCACACCGGTTCTACTGTCCACCGAAAATCGAGTACGGTCGCCGTTGCTCACAACGCGAAAGGGAAGCGGGCGAGATCAAAGAAGACTACGGCGCGGGGACAGCAAAAAATCGATCCCGAGCGCGCAGAGGAAATCCAAGAGGCGCTCATTCGAGAGCATTACCTGACGGGTGAACCGGCGGGGACCTGGAACCAGGCTAGCGAAGACGCGTTGCGGCGCTATCAGGCCGATCACGGCTGGCAGTCGAAGACGGTGCCGGATGCGAGGGCGCTGATCAATCTTGGATTGGGGCCGAGCCACGATCATCTGTTAAATCCTGAGAGTGCGATGACTACTGGGCCGGAGGTTTCGCATTCTGCGTCTTTGAGTTCTTCGGGGCCGGTTCCGGTTTCGCACAGTGCTGAAGCGGGATCGACGGCTGGTCCGGTTGCTCCAGCAGATCCTTCGCAACCTCCAAATAGTGACCAATCCAGACCGCAGCGGTAGGTGAAAGTGCGGATGAAGACGGATTGCAGAAGAACTTGTTCCGCCGGCGCGAGCCAACCTCAGCGGCTAAAGCCGCGTTGATCTTCGTCACTTAACGGCACGAGTGAAACTCGTGCCCTTCCCGGTTTTGTATTCACCTGGGGTTTTTCTTCCTGCTGTAGAGCCGTGTCTTCGCAAATTCCGTTCATGAACAATCGGAATCTAGCCGCCTGAGGTCTTTTTATAGCTACCCTGGACGGGGCGGGGGAAATATGGGAGGGGCTGGGAGTTAATAATGGCGGAGGGGTTCGCGTCTACTAGGGCATCGGCGATTTCTTCGCCACAGACTTCGGCGGCGGCATCGCGAGCGGTGGAAAGTTGGGGCACGCGCTTTTCGGTATCGTGGGCATCGGTGGCTAGTACGTGGACTGAATCGTGTTCCAGGAGCCATTGCGCCGCGCGGCGGACACGCTCACCCCAGAATCCGGTCAGTGCGGAGCCGGTCATTTGAATCACGCAGCCTTGCTCGGCCCATTCCACGACGCGCTGCAGATTTTCGCGCAGGATTGGATTGCGCTCCGGGTGCGTGATGATGGCGGTGATGCCGCGATCGCCTAGCTGGGTAAAGCAATCGGTGGTCTGCTGCGGGACGCTGTAGTTGCTCAACTCCACCAGCATGTAGTGCGTGCCCGCGATGGCGTAGCGGGCCGGATCGGCCAGCACCTCCTGCATGTTGTCGTAGGAGAGATGGAAGTCGCAGCCCAGGCTGATGGCGAGCGATGGACCGATTAGCGACTGCAGGTGGTCGACCAGGCTTTGCAGATAGGGGCGGTCGTAGTGGTAGCGGTCATTGGCATGGGGCGTGGCGACCTGGTGCGTGATGCCGTCGGCTGCGGCCAGGCGGCACATGGCGACTGAGATTTCCCACGACTTGGAACCGTCGTCAACTTCCGGAAGGATGTGCGAATGAATGTCGACCACGATTTAGAAACACCAGCGTGCTGGTGATGTTGTGATTTGATTTAAGCAGATTCGGAGGGAAAGAGAAAGGCGGCTGGCGATTTGCTTGGCGGCAGTTCGGGAAATGGTTCTCACCAGATCGTTAGAAGTGGCGAGTTCCGAAGTTCACGGTCGGCGGTCCGTACTCCTCAGGACTGAATAACGGGATC
>Ga0116135_1000186_pt1 | contig 33243 bp, 36 predicted proteins | sample June2015DPH_20_1_FD_89738 | JGI IMG/M metagenome (GOLD analysis project Ga0116135, IMG submission 89738) | Peatland microbial communities from SPRUCE experiment site at the Marcell Experimental Forest, Minnesota, USA - June2015DPH_20_10 | ecosystem: Environmental > Terrestrial > Soil > Wetlands... | reverse complement strand
TACTTCTCGTCGTTGCAGGGCCATGGCACGTCCTGTTGGCCGGGTTCGAGCGGCGCGCCCACGGAGTGCATGCAGGGCACCACGCGCTTCTCGTCCTTGTCGATTTCGGCCAGAACGAGCAACCCGATACGGGCCATGATGCGCATGTTGACCACGACGTAGGGGGAATCAGTGAGCTGCACGCCGATCTGCGACATGGGCGAGCCGACAGGGCCCATGCTGAAGGCCAACACGTACATGGTGCGTCCGCGCATGCAGCCGGAGAAAAGGCTCTTCAAGCGGCGGCGCATGGCGTAGGGGTCTTCCCAGTTGTTGGTGGGGCCGGCGCTGTCTTTGGAGAGCGAGCAGATGAACGTGCGGTCTTCGACCCGTGCAACGTCGTTCGGCGCTGAGCGGGCGTAAAAACAGCCCGGCCATTTTTCTTCATTGAGCTTGATGAAGGTGCCGGACGCGACCAGTTCGCCGCACAGCCAATTGTTTTCCTGCTCGCTGCCGTCGACCCAGTGAATCGAGTCAGGCTGGGTGAGCGCGGCCATCTTTTCTACCCAGCGGATGAGGTGTTTGTTTTTGGTCAATGGCCGGGCATGCGTCGCGGTGGTCGTTCTCATAGATAGGCGCCAATCCTTCCCGTGGATGCGGGCTGAGAGGGCTGGTGCGCGCGAAAGAGCCTGACCTTTCGGCGCATTGCTCTCAGGGTGGTTATGGCACGCCTGGTTCCTTGATCAGGCTCTAGGAGCAAGGCCACTCCAAGCAGGGCCAGGCGGCGGGTGCCAAGCCAGTGTACAACAGGGCTTCGTCCGGGCGTGTGACGCAGAGAGGCGGCGGCGATCCGGGTTGGAAGTTGGCTGGAAACGGGTTTCAGGGTATACTGAAGATTCGGCAAGCTATCGGGGTGGTGCGTCTTTCAGACGCGCTCGAAGAGCCGGCTCATTCTGAGCATGATGCAATGCGCTCGAAGAGCAAATTCCCGGCGGCAACAAGAAAATTCTGGAGTGAAGTCATGGCACAGGTATGCGATATTTGCGGGAAAGGCCCGCAGTTTGGCAATAACGTCTCTCACGCGCACAACGTCACGCGGCGGCGCTGGAATGTGAATCTGCAGGCCGTCAAGGCGCTGGTCAATGGCGCGTCGAAGCGGATCAGGGTGTGCACCAGCTGCATCAAGAGCGGGAAAATCGCCAAGGCGTAACCCGGGCGAGCTGACGGCCTGCTGGTGGGGCTGACGCCGGAACCCTCGCAATTCAAGTTCGACACGAACCCCGTCCAGGCCGGACGGGGTTTTGTTGTGCCTGAAACCTGGCTAGGGTTTTGGCACGGTGGGAGTTGGCGCGAGCGGGTTCTCCCAGGGAAATGCCCCGGCGTCGAGCCCTGCGGGCGACCAGCGATCGACGATGGCTTTGCCCAACCTTCCCAGGGTCTGTTCAGCTTCATTGTCGCCGGTCCAGCGCTGGTCGGCGTTGTCCCAGGTGAACGCGGCGATGACGACCGGGCCGCTTTTGGTGGCGATGAGGGCGACGTCGTTGCGCACCGCGTCCAGTGCGCCGGTTTTATTGGCGATGGCGGATCCGTGCTCGCTGGTGTCGAGCGCTTCAAGGTAGCGGGGCAAGCTGTCGCGATCCTGCTGGCTGCGCAGCATGTGGAGTAGGGCGCCGCAAAGCGGGCCGTCGCCCGGGAGCGGAGCTGACCCATCGAGAGACAAGCGGCACTCGGCGAAACGCTCCATGATGGAGGCAATCTCGCGGGCGGTGGTCTTGCCCAGGCCAAACTGCGGCTGGTCGGCAGGCATGGGGCCCTCGGCGGGCTTGTAGACCTTCTTGTAGAGCACAGTCTGCTTGAGGCCGGCGGTGCGGATGGTGGCGTTGATGTGCGCCAGGCCGAGCCGGTCGATGGCGAGATTGGTTGCGGTGTTGTCGCTGAGGACAACCATGAGGTGGAGCGTGTCGCCGAGGGTAAGAGTGAGCGGGGCGGTAAGCTGCCCGATGACGCCCGAGCCGGGCACCTGGTTCTCATGGGTGAGGGTAAGCTTTTCAGAAAGCGAGGCTTGGCCGGCGCGAATTTGTTCGGCGGCGTCGAGCAAGACGCCCAGCTTGATGACTGAGGCAGTCTTGACGGGCAGATCCGGATCGAGCGAGGCAGTTTTGCCGGTCTTCAGATTGTGCGCGTAAAGGGAGACGTGGCCGTGGTGCGCCTGAGCAATGGCGAGCAACTGGCCGTCCAACTCAAGGTCTTCTTGCGGAGCAACTGGCGGTTGTGCCGGCAAATTACCGGCAGCGATGGCCAAGCCGAGGGAAAACGCAATCACGAAGGGAAATGGGGCGCGCTTCATGGAATCAGAGTAACGCGCCCTGGTGGATTCGATGTGGGTTAGCTCTCTTTCGCCTTGGTAAACGTCAGCGAAGCGGAGTTGATGCAGTAGCGGAGACCTGTGGGCGCGGGGCCGTCAGGGAAGACGTGGCCGAGGTGGCCGCCGCAGCGGGCGCAGGTGACTTCAACGCGGCGCATGCCGAAGGTGCGGTCCTCGTGCTCATGGATGGCTTTGGACTCGGCGGGAATCATGAAGCTGGGCCACCCGCAGCCGGAGTCGAATTTTGCGCCGCTGAGGAACAGAAGCGCTCCGCAGCCTGCGCAGTGGTAGTTGCCGGTTTCGTGGTTCTGGGTGAGAGCACCTGTGAATGGCCGCTCGGTGCCCTTCTTGCGCAGAACCTCATACTGCTCGGGGGTGAGCTGGGCTCGCCATTCGGCGTCAGTGCGTTCGATTTTTTCGGATGTATCGCTCATGGCCATTAGATGAGAATTTACCAACCCCGGTCTCAAAAGCGAGACCCGGGGGCACCCAATCCTAGATTTCGGCGACCAGATCGATCTCCACTAACACGTCTTTTGGCAGTCGTGAGACTTCGACGGTGGTGCGGGCAGGCGGGGTCACGCCTTCCGGCGCCAGGTATGCGCCATAGACAGCGTTCATGGCTGCGAAATCGTTGAAATCTTTCAGAAAGACGGTGGCTTTGACTGCTTTGGACAGGCTGCTACCGCCAGCTTCCAGGATGGCCTTGAGGTTTTCAAGCACCTGGGTGGTCTGCTCTGCGATGCCGCTGGCCACCACTTGCTGAGTGGCCGGGTCGAGCGCGATTTGACCGGCAGTGAAGATCAGGTTGTCCACGCGCACGCCCTGGGAGTATGGTCCGATGGCGGCGGGGGCTTGGGAGGTTGCGACGACAGCTTTGCTCATAGCTCGATTTTAAGGGGCTCGATTGTAATGGGCAAACACCGTTTCTCAGAGTCTTGAATGAGCTGGCTCTGCGTTACTGCCACTGTGCCAGCAGTCCTCCGGTGATGACGAAAACGAAAAGCCAGTAGGAGACATTAATGGCGAAGAGCAAGTAGGAGCGCTTCTCGAAAAGGGTCTGCGCAAAGAGCAGCGGAGCAACAAAGCCGAGCCAGCACATGAAACCAATGAACGAGCCCCAGGGAAAATTGGTGGCCTCGGACCAGAGGATGACATGCGCGAGGATAAAAGAGGTGAACAGGCCGCCAATGAACGAGGAGATCATGGCAACTGCCGCGCTGGATGCGGTTGAGCCATTCTTCTGACCGACCAGCGATCGCCATAGCTTGCCAAAAGCAACGGAATACCAGAACGCGCCAAGGACCCATTGGATCAGGGCGGCAACCAGGATAGCGAGATGATTTACATGTTGATGGACCATTGCGAATCCTCCAGATAGAAACAGAAACTCAGCTCCGTGGGCCCGGGATCACAGGGAGTGGGGGATATCGCTGGCCGGCCGGTATGAAAGGAGTCGTGCCAATGACTTTGAGGCAGCGGGCAGGAGGGTGTCAAGCGATTTAGCTGGATGCGTACACAGCGGGTTAACGGCGCTTGAGGGCTTCCAACTCGTCAAGCGTGCGCGGCCAGTCGGACCCGAGCAAACGGGAGAGGCTGCGGTCAGCCAGGACCTTGCCGCCAGTCTGGCAGCGGGCGCAGTAATTGGTTTCGTTGTCGGCGTAGCGGATGCGCTGGATCTTCTCACCGCAGCGCGGGCAGGGCAGGTTGAAGCGGCCGTGAACGGCGAAGTCGGGGCGGAATGCGGTGACTTTTTCAGGGAACGACTTGTCGGCTTCGGCGTGCAGACGGTTGATCCAGAGCGTCAGCGTGGACTGCGTTGCGGCAAAGAGACGGTCCCATTCCTCGGGCTTGAGTTTCTGCGTAAGCGTGACGGGCGAAAGCTGGGCGGCGTGCAGAATTTCGTCGGAGTAGGCGTTGCCGACGCCGCTGATCAGGCGCGGGTCAGTGAGGGCGCGCTTGAGGGTGCGGTTCTCGGCGGTGAGCGCATCGCGGAAACCGGCCAGGTCGGTTGAAAAGATTTCGACACCGCCGGGATCGATGTCGTGGAGGGCCTGTTCGCCGCGCAGAACGTAGAGAGAGGCGCGTCGCTTGCTGCCGGCTTCAGTGAGGGTGAGCGAGCCGGTAGGGAAGTCGAGAGCGAGAAGCGCGTTGCGGCCCGCGAGTTTGGCTCCAGCGGATTTCCAGTGGAGACGGCCGGCGATCATGAGGTGAAGGACGAGCCAGACGTCTTCTTCGAAACCGATGGCGATGCGCTTCCCGATGCGGCGGAGGGCAGTGACGGTGCGGCCCTCGACAGAGGCTAGTGGAGGATCGACGGTGCGAAGCAGGAAGACGGAGGCCAGACGGACGCGCTCGAGAGGCTGCGAGAGGATGCGGGCTTCGAGAGCGGTGATGTAGGCCGAGATGTCGGGGAGCTCCGGCATTGACTACAGATTGCAACCTGGGCGAGGGGGATGCAACCACAAATCTTCGCTCATAATCTGCAAACAAATAGCTCTTGTAGAATCCCAGTGGAACGAAGATGGCGATGTTTGTTCATTTGACGGCTGAGTCGCGCGTCCCACGGATTCGCCGAAATGGGATTGCCCGCTTGCGCAAGGGTGTCGGTACATCTCCCGCAGGAATCTACGCCGTGCCCGTTGCGCGCAATTTTTATGCCTCCCATCAATGGCTGAGAGAGTTGAAGCGGCGAAATCAGGGACCAATCGCCGGAATCTACTTTCGAGTCCCAGATGAACAATTAGTCTGGATCGGTCATTATGGACACTCTCATCGTCTTGTGACCGCGTCCGCCGCGGTTGAGCACTTTTTGAAGGCGGACAATTCGGCAGGATGGGAGGTAATCATTCCCCGACGTATTGAAGCAAACGAAATTCACAAAACACGCCAGCTGCCCCAGGTAATCGGTTGGAGGTTTTCTCCCACATCGAAGGGTAAGCGACCGTTCTGTACCTGCAGGTTCTGCACTCGTGGCGAATATGGCAGCGCGAAAATGCGAACGCGCCTAGGGTCGCCTGACGATGAATAGCAGCCGGCTCCTTGCGTACTACTTCAGGACCGCGTTGTCAATCAACCGCGTTGCACCGACGTACGCAGCTACGGCAAACAGGGTGCCGGGGACGGCGTGCTCGACCGGCTCCAGCGTGGCCCAGTCGACCAGCGCGATGTAGTCGACTCGAACTTCGGGCACTGCCGCGAATAGCTGGTGCGCGGCTTCGAGCAGAACGCTGGCGCGGCGCTCGCCGCCGGCTGCGAGAGCCTCGACTTTGCGGACGGCCTGGCTTAGGACCAGGGCCTGGGTGCGCTCGACAGCGCAGAGATAGATGTTGCGGGAGCTGAGGGCCAGGCCGTCGGCGTCGCGGACTATGGGGCAGACTACGATCTCGACGGGCAGCAGAAGATCGGTGGTCATGCGGCGCAAAACGGCGACCTGGGCGGCGTCTTTCTGGCCGAAGAAGGCGAGGTCGGGTTCGGCGGCGATGAAGAGCTTGGAGACGACCGTAGCGACTCCGCGAAAGTGACCAGGGCGGGATTTGCCGTCGAGGCGGGCGCTCAGCCCTTCTACGTCTACCACTGTGGCTTTGCCTGTGGGATAGAGTTCATTTACCGAAGGGGCGAAGACTACCGTTGCGCCTTCGGACTCGGCGAGTGCACAGTCGGCGTCGAACGTGCGCGGGTAGCGGGCGTAGTCTTCATTGGGCCCGAACTGCGTGGGGTTGACGAAGATGCTGACGGCTACATATTGGCACGAGGCTGCAGCGGCGCGAATCAGCGAGGCGTGACCGGCGTGGAGTGCGCCCATGGTGGGGACCAAGCCGATGGTGGAGGATTCATTCCCCGGTCCCCAAGTGCGAGGGAGCGAGGCGACCCGATGAGCGCGGGACCATTGGCGAAGTTCTGCAACGGTGCGGAGAATTTCCATCAGGCTTTGCGGAGCGTCGCGGCTTGCTGCATATCGTCCAGCGCCTTGCGCACCGCTTCGGGCAGGTGGTAGCTCTCTTCGTCGGACGGAAATGCGCGGTGCTCAACATCCTCGCGGTAATGCTCAATGGCGGAGCGGATCAGCGTGCCGGCGTCGGCGTAGCGGCGAACGAACTTGGCGGGCGGCGCGAAGGTCAGGTTGAGCAGATCGTGAAAGACGAGAATCTGGCCGTCGCAGTCCGGACCGGCGCCGATTCCGATGGTGGGAACGGGAAGCTCGGCGGTGATTTGCGCGGCGGCTTCGCGGGGAATGCCTTCGAGCACGATTGCGCCTGCGCCTGCGTCCGCAAGGGCGTGCGCGTCGGCTTTGAGCTGCAAAACGGTCTCCGCGGTGCGGGCCTGCACGCGGTAGCCGCCCATGCGGTGAACGCTCTGCGGGGTCAGGCCGAGATGGGCCACAACGGGGATCTCCGCTTCGGTGAGAGCGTGGACAAGCTCAATGCGTGGGCCCTCGGTCTTGACGGCCTCTGCGCCGGCTTCCTTGACGAAGCGGACGGCGTTGGCCAAGCCCTCTGCTACCGAGTTGTAGCTGCCGAAGGGCATGTCGGACACAACCAGGGCGCGATGCACGGCGCGGCGAACGGCGCGAGTGTGGTGGATCATCTCGTCTACGGTGACGGCGAGGGTGTTTTCATGGCCCAGAATGACCATCGCCAGCGAGTCGCCAACCAGGATGAAGTCGATGCCGGCTTCGTCCGCCAGGCGCGAGGTGGCGTAGTCATACGCGGTGAGCGCGGAGATGGGCTTGCCCTGGCGCTTCATGTCAGTGAGCGCGGGCATAGTGATTTTTGTGATGGGTGCGCCGTTGGGCGAAGAATTCGTGCCGGGGAAGCTGGTGAGGCTCATGATTGTCTCCAGTGCCGCTCCGCAGACTCAGGATGCGACCCGAACAAGAGCGAGTATACGCCTCTTGTGTGGATTGGATGCAACGGAGGCGTCCCACGATTTGGGGCGTCTCATTTTGCTGGCTGGCGGGTTCCGCTTGCGGAGGTCTGGTCCTGCACCGCACACTAAAAGCAATGCTTTCTCCTTTGACGACAGGGATTTATACGGGATTGGGCGCGGTTGGCGCCGTGGGACTGGCGTGGGGCGGATGCGCTTATGCCGCGCTTTGGCCGGGATCGCAGGTTTTTGGGCCGACAATGACGGCGCCGCGCAAACCGGGAGAACTGGCGCTGACCTTCGACGACGGCCCTAATCCGGCATGGACGCCGCGCCTTCTGGATTTGCTGGCCAGCTACGATGCGCGGGCGACATTTTTTCTCATCGGCAGCCGCGCCAAGGTGGAGACACGGCTGGTGCGGCGCATTGTGGAGGGTGGACACTTGATTGGGAACCACACGTGGAGTCATCCCAACCTGGCGCTTACGGCGGCAGGCCGAGTTCGCGAGGAGCTGAAGCGCACCCAGGAGATTCTGGAACAGACTGCGGGCGTGCCGGTTCGGTTCTTTCGGCCGCCCTTTGGGGCGCGCCGGCCCGCAGTGCTCAAGATTGCGCGCGAACTGGGACTGACGACTGTGCTTTGGAATGCGATGACTTCGGATTGGAAAGAGCCTTCAGCCGCGCGGATTGCAGGCCGGATCTCGCAGACGATCGACGGGCTGGAGCGGCGCGGACTGGCGGCGAATATCGTGTTGCACGATGGAAATCATTTGGAACGACGCGGGAATCGAGGGCCATCGGTGGATGCGGCGGGGCGGCTGCTGGCGCGATACAAGGACAGCCACCGGTTTGTGACGGTGGATGCCTGGGAACCTGCGGTGCGGCAGCCGCTCGCGGGAGGCTCGCACTAAGGCATTTCTCCTTTAGATGTAGCCATTGCCGGATTCTTCAGGGTGGCGATTTCTTGAGGAAATCGCCACTTGAGTGTGCAGGCTTCGGTGTGCAGCAGAAGGAGAAATGCTTTAGGTTCATGGTTCGCATCCATTCTGCACCCAAAAAGCGGAATGGATGGAGCGCACAATTCTATTGGGATTTCACGGCGTTGAAGGCTTCTTTGGCGGCGGCTATCGTGGCTTCGGTCTCCGCTTCGCCATGGGCGGTGGACAGAAACGCCGCTTCAAATTGCGAGGGCGGGAGCCAGATGCCTCGATCCAGCATGGCACGATGGAAGCGGCCGAAGGCGGCGATGTCTGACTTGGCGGCTTCGTCGTAGTTGGTGACCGGATCGGCGGTGAAGAACCAGGTGCCCATGGCTCCGACGCGGTTGGTGGTGAGAGGGATTCCCGCTTTCGCTGCTTCGGCAGCAACGCCTTCAAAGACGGTCCTGGATGTGGCTTCGAGTTTTGCGTAGACCTCAGCGGCATTGTCTTGAAGATAGGAGAGAGTGGCGATGCCGGCGGCCATGGCTAATGGATTGCCGCTGAGGGTTCCAGCCTGATAAACCGGCCCAAGCGGGGCGAGGAGATCCATGAAACGGAGTTTCCCGCCGAAGACGCCAACGGGCAGGCCGCCGCCGACGATTTTCCCGAGAGTGATGAGGTCGGGGTCCAGGTTGTATAGCTCGCATGCACCGCCGAGGGCCACACGGAAGCCGGTCATGACTTCATCGACGATGAGCAGTGCGCCTTCTCTGTCGGCCAGGGCGCGCAGGCCGGCCAGATAGCCGGGAGCGGGTGGGATGCAGCCGGCGTTGCCGACGACAGGCTCGAGGATGATTGCGGCGATCTTGTCGGGATGGGCGTCAAATGCGGCTTCGACCGCGGCGATGTCGTTGTAGGGCAGGGCATGCGTGAGATGGGCGATCTCCTCGGGTACGCCGGCTGAACCTGGAATGCCCAGCGTGGCGACGCCGGAGCCGGCTTTGACCAGCAGGCCGTCGGAATGGCCGTGGTAGCAACCCTCAAACTTGATGATCATCTTGCGGCCGGTGGCGGCGCGGGCCAGGCGGATGGCCGACATGGTGGCCTCCGTGCCGGAGCTGACGAAGCGAAGCTTTTCAATGGCGGGGTAGCAGGCGATGATGCGCTCGGCGAGGTTGGCCTCGGCGGCGGTGGAAGCGCCGAAACTGGCTGACTTGGCTGCGGCGCGCTGAATGGCTTCGACCACGGGCGGGAAGGCGTGGCCGAGAATCATGGGGCCCCAGGAGCCGAAGTAGTCGATGTACCTATTGCCGTCGGCATCCGTAATCCAGGCGCCCATGGCGCTTTCCACGATCGGCGGCGCGCCGCCGACCGCGCGGAAGGCTCGCACCGGCGAGTTGACGCCGCCGGGAAAGAATTGCTCGGCGCGCTGCTGGAGAGTCTGGGAATGTGTGCGGACGGACGCTTGCGTCTTCGAGCTCATGATGGGTTCAGTATAGAAGGTGGAAGGTTGCCCGTTGGGTGAGCTGAATCACTTCTTCTTGCACGGACATCTCGATGAGTGTGAGTGAATTCACTGAGCTCGACGGACGATTGCTGGTCATCTTCGACGGCCGCTGCGGGCTTTGCAACCGGTCGGTGCGGTGGTTCCTGCGCAGGGACCGAGGGGACAGGATGCGATTTGTGGCGTCCGAGTCGCCGCTGGTGGCCGGCCTTCTGGAGCGGAACGGGATATTGGAGACGGAAGCGGTGGCGTCCGCGCCGAGCTCGATTGTGGTTGCGCGGGAAGCGGGTGGGACTGAAGAGAAAGTCTTGATGCGATCAGATGCAGTGGTGGCGATGCTCGAAGAACTGCCGCGTCCATGGCCGGGGATTGCTCGTTTGCTTGGCTGGATTCCGCGGCTGGTGCGGGACTTTGGCTATCGGCTGATTGCGCGCTGGCGGTACCGGATCTGGGGACGGCTGGAAAGCTGTCCGCTGCCTACGGCAGAGGAGCGGCAGCGGTTTCTGTAGCTTTTTTGGCACGAGCCGCGGCAAGGGCAATTGCCAGGCCAGTAATTTCAAGAACGATTGCAATGCCCAGGGCGAAGCCGCGAAGAAAATCGTTCCAGTCGGTTCCCGGAGCGGAGTGAATCAAGGGCTTGTGCCAAACGATGCCGAGGAAGAGCAACATCATTCCAACCGACACAAACATCATGGCAACGGGAATCATCTTTTCCGGCGAGCTCTGCAGCTTGCGGAGAATCACGGGCGTCCCTCCAATACGACGTATGTGCCGAACAAATCAGTGGGCAACGGGTGAATTGTGTTCAGCGCGATCTATCCAGTTGCAGCGGCGAGCGACGAAGAGCGCCGAGAGACTGATTGAGATGGAAAGCCCGATCAGGAAGCCGCCAATGCCGTGAAACCAGTTGCGTTCCGTTTGGTTGGCCGGGTGTGGGAGATTCAAGATTAGCAGGCCGGCAGCCAGGCAGAGATTGCCAGCGGCGATGAGGCGGCGGCTTTTAGGGTCGAGTTGGCGAAATTTGAAAGACATTTTGGGACTCCTTTCAGATCAGTCGGTGAACCGGTACCAGAGCATCATGGACAGCTTGACGCCCACCATGGAGAGCGCGACGGCAAGCAGATCCCAACTCCAGACGTGGTTAACGAAGAAGCGATATTCAAAGAGGCCGACGGCGACCAGGCAAGCAACGATGCCGGCTGCCGCGGTAGAACGGCGGCGGTGCTCAAGGAAGCGCTCATCGACGAAGTCGCGCAGGAAGGGGATTCTGCTCAGGATGGATTGGGTCATGGTTCGATCTCCAACTGGAAGATTTGGTCGGTGGGGCAGGCAAAGACGCGGGCGAAGGTCAGCGCCAGCTCAAGGCTGGGCACGTAGCGGTTGCGCTCGATGGAGTTGATGCTTTGGCGGGAGACGCCGGCGGCCTCGGCAAGCTGTTCCTGGGTCCAGCCGCGCAGACTGCGAAGCTCCTTTACTCGATTTGTGATGGTCGGCGTCATGTAAAGTAAGCTTTCCAAATCAGAGTAGCGCGGGCTGGAGTCGGTGTCAAGCCGACTTTACCTTTTTCTCGGAAGAAATTAAAATCTCGGGACACGCGGCTGTTTGCTGCTTGCACAGGTGTCCTCGGAAAATCCTGCTAGAATCGACCTTTCCGGCCATTTGCCGCTCAAAGAAATCCATCCGCAGGAAACCCTCATCGTGCCAGAAGAGCCCAAGACAAAACCCGTGACCTATGCTGACGCCGGCGTCGACATTTCGAGCGGCGACCGCGCCAAGGATCGCATCAAGTATTTGGCGCAGAAGACTTTCAACCGCAACGTGCTGGGCGGCATTGGCGGGTTTGGCGCGCTGTTCCGGCTGGATATGCAGCGGTGGAAGAACCCGATCCTGGTGAGTTCGGCCGACGGGGTGGGCACCAAGCTGAAGATTGCCTTCGAGCTGGGCATGCACCACACGGTGGGCGCGGACCTGGTGAACCACTGTGTAAACGACATTGCGGTGCAGGGCGCAACGCCGCTGTTCTTTCTGGATTACCTTGCCAGCGGACGGCTGGACCCCGAAGTGACGGAGGCGGTGGTGACGGGCCTGGCAGAAGCGTGCAAGGCGAATGGATGCGCGCTGATCGGCGGCGAGACGGCGCAGATGCCGGGCTTTTATACAGAGGGCGAGTACGACCTGGCGGGATTTATTGTGGGCGCGGTGGATCGCGACAAGCTGGTGACCGGCGCAGGCATCAAGCCGGGAGACGTGCTGATCGGGCTGCCGTCGACGGGGCTGCACACGAATGGCTATTCGCTGGCGCGGAAGCTGTTTTTTGAGGTTGCCGGCTACAAGCCATCGCAATATGTGACGGCGATCAAGGAAAAGGCCGGGAACGCGTTGATGAAAACGCACCGCAGCTACCTGCACGTGATTCAGAAGCTGGTGGCGGCCGGCGTGACGGCGGGAATGGCGCACATTACCGGCGGCGGAATCACGGAGAACCTGCCGCGCATTCTACCCAAGAACACGGCAGCGCAGGTGGAGATAGGCTCATGGCCGGTGCTGCCGATCTTTGAGCATCTGCGCACGCTGGGCCAGGTGGCGGAAGACGAGATGATGCGCACGTTCAATATGGGCGTGGGCCTGATTGCGGTGATCCCGGCGGAGAAGTTTACGCGGGCGAAAAATCTTCTTGTGCGGGCGGAGGAGAAGTTCTTTGTGATTGGGCGCGTGGTCAAGGGTGATCGCAAGGTGCATTACACGTAAAGCGACGTCGCTGCGAAACGTGAGCAGGTTGGCGTTGCTTCGCAACATTGGTGTCGCTGCGCGAAGTTGGCAGGTCGGTACCCAGGGGAATGATCTTTGGATTTGGTGCGTGCACAGGCAGGGAAGCTGCGAATAGGGGTCCTGTTGTCGGGGCGGGGATCGAATTTTCTGGCGATTGCCGAGTCGATTCGCGCGGGACGGCTGAAGGACGTGGAGATCGCGGTAGTGATCTCGAATGTGGCCGATGCAGGCGGCCAGAAGACAGCGCGGGATCTGGGGTTTCCGTGCGAGGTGTTCGTCTCAAAGGGACGCAAGCGCGAAGAGCATGATGCCGACGTGATTGCGTGCCTGCGTGCGCATGGCGTGGAACTGGTTTGCCTGGCTGGGTACATGCGGCTGCTGTCTCCGGGCTTTATCGCGGCGTTTCCCAATCGCATCCTGAATATTCATCCCGCGCTGCTGCCGGCGTTTCCAGGCATGGAGGCGCAGACGCAGGCGTTTGAGTACGGAGTCAAGATCGCGGGGTGCACGGTTCACTTTGTGGATGAGCATCTCGACCACGGTGTGATCGTGGTGCAGCGCGCGATTACCGTGGAAGACACAGACGATGCGCATCTGCTGGCGGTGCGGATCCTGGTGGAGGAGCATATCGCATACAGCGAGGCGATTGGGATGGTTGCGAGCGGAGAATATGAGATTCGCGGGCGGCGGTATGTGAAGAAGAGGGCGTAGCGCGTTTTTTATTGGGAACAGACCCGTTGTCAAGGCCCCGCTCTTCCGAACTTCATGCTTTCCCCTTTATTATCAGCGCCTTCTGTGTTCACCCCCTTTGCCGATTACTTCCCTCAATCCACTAACCTGTCGTTGAGAGGTATGGATTTCGAGCGGACCCGCCGCGGCATCCCGTCCGGCTCGGACCTCGCACACGTGTACCGGCAAGATCACCGTTTTCAGGGTTTTGCCTTCCAGATTTCTGAAAACAATGTACTTTACGACAGAACCCTTCCTCCAGCGCGTTGAAAACAGGCAATTTGCCCCCCGAAACCCGGGGTCGGGTGTCGGGGGCCAGCCAGAAAGGGTCGCATGGAATCCAAGTGTCTTCACGGTATGCCGGTGGATCCCATTGCCGGTAGCCGCCAACGGCTGCGCCGCGACCATTGCGCTTGACGATCAACCTTCGAATGCGAAACAGTGCAATGCGTACTGATCGCGGGCTCTAGCGCAACTCTGCTTGCCCGGTGTGACTCTAATCACCAGCGTTCGCCGATCCCATGGCGCTACGATAGGCTGTTCCGCTGCATCATTTATCTCGCAGTCCACTGCGAAGGAGAGGTCGATGAGCCGCTTCAATTACATCCTTACCAAATCGGAAAACGGTGTCAAAACCATTACCCTGAACCGCCCGGACAAGCGCAACGCGCTCAGCCCGATGTTGATTGAGGAACTGACCCAGGCGCTGCACGAAGCCGAGAACTGCGACTGCGGCGTGGTCGTCCTGACTGGCGCTGGACCGTCATTCTGCTCCGGCCTCGACATGGATCACCTGATGACGATGAACGCGCGCACGCCGCAGGAACATCGTCTCGACTCTGAAAACATGGCCCACGTCCTGCGCACGCTCTACGACTTCCCCAAACCAATTATTGCTGCAGTGAATGGGCCTGCCATTGCCGGCGGCATGGCCCTGGCCACTATTCCCGACTTCACGCTCGCCGTTCCCGAGGCCAAGTTCGGTTATACCGAGGTGCGCGTCGGATATATTCCGGCGATCGTGGCTTCCTTCCTGGTTCGCCAGGTAGGCGAGCTACGCACCCGGGAGCTGCTGCTTTCCGGCAAAGTCATGAAAGCCCAGGAAGCGCTGCAACTCGGCCTGGTAACCCAGCTCATTGATCACGCTGATCTGATGCCTTCAGCCTACGCGCTGGCGCAGACTCTGCTCTTGAACAGCCCCCAGGCCATGCGCGCGGTGAAGTGCCTCCTGGCCAAGCATGCCAAGCGGCGGCTTGATGAGGAACTGGAAGACGCCATCGAAGCCAATGCACAGCAGCGCTCCACAGCGGACTTCAAGGAAGGTGTAAAGGCGTTCCTGGAGCACCGCCGCGCCGACTGGCCAAGCATGCACGCCAAGGTATAGCCAGCTCCGGCGGGGCACCGACAGCACTGCGCCCTGTCCATTGTGCGTTCTATGCGCAGTCGGCGGGAGAGCACAGAGGCACAGGTGGTCAACAAACACTGTCAGACCGAAAATGCCATCGCGGAGCATCTGGAGGGATTATTTCGCTCGCTGATGCGCCCTGAGCTCTGCGACGATCTCCGCCGCGGCCTCGCGGGCTCGATCACCCTGATCGGGCGGGAAGCTGATGGCTCCCACGCGAGCGTGGCCGCCGCCGCCGTAGCGCTCGCAGACCGACGCCAGGTTCACCATCGTCGCGGGGTCAACCTTAGTCCAGGGGTTCGAACCAACGGCAACCTTGGTGCGGAAGCTCGACCTTGAGAGGCCGATCGAGTAAACCGCGTCAGGGTGCAGATAGTAAGGAATGAACTTGTTGAACCCCTCGGTGGGATGGTCGGTGATGTCGAAGAAAATGGTGCCGTCGCGTTCTTGGCTGCGCTCACGAATCAGTTCAAGCGCCTGTTGGTGGCGCTCAAGCAGTGGCGGCAAAAGATCGGCCACAAACGGCTGGCGCAGCACCTCGGCTAGCGGCAGTTCCGTAAGCAGCGGAATCAGGCGCGGAATGAAAAGCGGATCCTGCGTGGACTCGATGATCAGCGTGAGCTTCATCGCCGGCGCGGCCATTTCAACGGCCGACTCGGGGCTCTCGTAGAGCGCGCCGTCCACGATGTCGGCCCACTTGATCAGCTCGGCCACTGGTTCAGTCTTAAAACCAAAACGTGTGGAGGCGATGTGGGCTAGAAAGCTGGTGCAGGAGGTGTATTCCGGATCGAAAAACTTGTGTGCGCCGCAGACCGGGTCTTTCTGGCAGTCAAGAAAGTTCTGCTGGTCCTGGGGAGTAAGAAACGCCGAAAGATGATGGTCGAACCACCAGGTGATGCGCGGCGAGGAGGAATATTTGAAATCGACAATCGCGTTCTCGTCGCCGGTAAACTCGCGTTCGTCAAAGAGCGCGCCCGCGCGGTGCACCAGGCCGTGGTACTCGTACTGCGCATTCGGGTTGACGCACTCGCGGTGAAAGCGCGTGAACAGCGAGGCTGAGCAAGCTCCGTCAAAACATTTGTCGTGGTAGAAGACGCGAACCCGCAAAACCCGCACTCCGCTGAGCTAAAGATTTGAACTACCGGAACTGTTAAGCATCAAGGGCGCGGCTCAAAGTGTCAAGGCGGGACGGGTTTACAGCCGGCGGCAGAACTGTCCTACTGTCCGTTTGTGAACAAAATTTTCCAAATCCGAACAGCAATACGTGGGCTCCCGAAGCTCCATTCCGCCTGTTCTGTTTAGAATCAACAACTTGATTTGATTCCTGTTTGGCTGTTGGATTGCGCTTATGCTTCATGCCGTCTCACACGGAAATCTACGTTCCACGGGAGATTCTGTGCTCACTCTGCTCCAGAACCTGCTCTACGACCTCAAGTTCGCGTTCCGTCAGCTGGCCAAGTCGCCGGGATTCACGATCACCGCGGTCTTAACCCTGGCTGTCGGCATCGGCTGCAACACGGCCAGTTTCAGCATCATGGATGCGGTGGTGCTGCGCCCGCTGGCGGTGCCCGATCTGAACCACGTGGTGACTGTCTATGAGCAGCAGAACAGCATCGACGGGCGGCAGGTTGCGCTGGCGAATTTTGAGGACTGGCAGCGGCAAAGCCACTCCTTTGAATCGATGGCCGTGCGCGGCTTCGCCGACATGAGCCTGACCGGGGCGGGGGACGCGGCGCACGTGCAGGCTTCGTTGACGACACCCGCGTTCTTCAAAGTACTGCGCACGAACCCGTTTCTGGGCCGCGTTTTCAATGAGACGGAGTCGCAGCCCGGCCGCAACAGCGTTGCCGTCCTGAGCTACAACTTCTGGAAGTCGCACTTCGCTTCAGATCCCGCGATTCTTGGACGGACCATCGAACTGGATCAGCACGCATACACCGTGATCGGCGTGATGCCGAAGACCATGCAATATCCGGCAACTGCAGATCTGTTTCTGCCCTTCGCTCCCACCGATGCACAGCTCGCTAACCGCAGCTCGCACGATTTTCTCGTGCTTGGCCGCCTGCGCAACGGAGTAACCATGGGCCAGGCGCAAGCGGAACTCAGTGTGATCGCAGAGCATCTCTCGAAAGCCTATCCGGCCACCAACCAGGGCTGGCAGGTGAAGGTGGAGACGCTGCTCACCGACATGAACGGCGAATACACTCCTCTTTATTTCGATCTCATCCAGGGCGCTACCTTTTTTGTTTTGCTCGTAGTTTGCGCCAACATTGCTAACCTGCAGTTTGCGCGCGGCATTGCGCGTCGGCCTGAGATTGCCATGCGCACCGCGCTGGGCGCTGGCCGCGGACGCCTGCTGCGGCAACTGCTCACCGAGAGCATCCTCCTGGGTCTGATTGGTGGTGCCGGCGGCCTAGCCTTCGCCGAGCTCTATATGCACGTGAGCCAGGCCACAATGCCGGAGTCCGTGGCACGCTACCTTGCCGGCTGGTCGAACATCTCTCTGAACGGGCGCGCACTGGCGCTGTCGCTGTTTCTGGCTCTGCTGGCCGGAGTGGTTTCAGGCTTCGCGCCGGCCTTGGCCGCACTCCGCGTGAATCTTGTGGATCAGCTCAAGTCCGGCTCGCGTTCGGTGGTCGGCGCCGGGCGGGGACAGAGGCTGCGCAACCTGCTGGCCGTCTCGCAAATCTCGCTGGCCGTGGCTCTTGTGATCGGCGCCGCGCTCATGTGCAAGGGCATGTATGGAATGCTGCATCTTGCCGACCGCTACAACCCATCTCAAACGCTGGTCTTTGACATGCATCTGCCCGCCGCGCGGTATGACACGCCGCAGAAGATGGCGGCGTGGTACAAGCAGAGCCTGGAAAAATTGCAGGCACTGCCCGGCGTTGAGCATGCCGAAGCAACCAGTGCTCTGCCCTACAGCGACAACGACTGGGTCGACGACTTCGTGATCGAGAATCGTCCATTGGCGCCGGGCAAATCGCAGCCGTCCATGCGCCTCACCGTCTCTCCCGGCTATTTCAGCCAGTTCCATATCCGCACCATCGGCGGGCGCATGTTTACGGACAGTGACGATCTGCACACTCAACCTGTGGCTGTTGTGAGCCAGTCGCTCGTGGACCGCTATTTCCCTGGTGAGAACGTGGTTGGCAAACGCATTCGTATGAAAACTGGAACCGCCCAGCAGACGCCCTGGCTGACCATCGTCGGCGTGGTTGAAGAGACGAGCTACACGCTATGGGACAGGTCGCGCCCGGTCGCTGTCTATACCGATGCGTTGCAGTTGCCTCAATCCGGCCTGACCTACGCAATCACCACCAGCGGTGATCCGGAAGCAATTGCTCCGGAGGTGCGCAAGGTTCTGGCTACCATTGACCCGGTGCTACCGCTCGATGGAGTGCAGAGCTTTGAGAAGCTAATCCGCCTGAACCTGACCGGCATTTTCTATGTGGCGGCCATGCTCGGCTTCGACGCCCTGGTCGCGCTGGTTCTCGCGGCCATCGGCATCTTCGGCGTCATGGCCAACCTGGTGGGCGAACGGACCCGCGAGATCGGCGTGCGGCTGGCCATGGGCGCTCAGCGCGAAGATGTGCTGCGCATGATCCTGCGCCGCGCCGTCTGGCTTACGGCGGCTGGCGTAGCAGCGGGACTGGCGCTGGCCTTTGCGCTGGCCCACGGCGTTGCCAACCTCCTGTTTGAGGTGCGCCCTGACGATCCGCTCGTGTTCGGTGCCATCACGGCGGCCATTACCGCGGTGGCGCTCCTCTCAAGCTGGCTGCCGGCGCGCCGGGCTGCGCGCATCGATCCCATGGTGGCCTTGCGGGACGAGTAGGCAGCGTTGCCCCGCCCGCCACTTGAAGCCTTCGCTGCCGTAGAGTATCTTCATTGGGACTCAACAGAATTGTTGTCTCCCTTGAAGAGGCCAGCATGGAGCAGGAGAATCCGCCGTCCACCACGGACACCTCGCGAGTCGGGCCTGCGCCGGCCGATCCTTCGATTCGGGATGGTCGAGGTTCGCTCCCATTCGCGGGTGATTCAGACAGCCTGCAACGGCTCTTATTTGGCAACCAGGGTATGCGTGTCGCATGGTCGGTGGCCTTGTTCGGCGCTCTCTTCTACATCTTCCGCGAATTCGGATACGTCTTCTTCGGAACGGTTTATTCCATGATTTTCCCTCTTGACTGGTTGGAGGGAACGTCTGCGCTCACGGTGACTCTTGGCGAATCGGTGCAGTTGTTCGCGTTGGTCGCAGCCGCCGCAATTGTCGCCAAGGTGGAAAGACGCCCGGGGAACCTGCTGGCATTTAACCTGGCCGGCCCTCGAAAAATCTTCCACTTCACCACCGGCCTCGTAATCGGCTTCGCGGCTCTCTCGGCGCTCATTGGCGGTTTGGCCTGGGGTGGCTGGCTGCGGTTTGGCCCGGTTGCGCTCTCCGGCGCTGCCGTACTCAAGTTTGGCTTGTTATGGGCACTGGCATTTCTCACCGTGGGATTTTTCGAAGAGGGCGCCTTCCGCTGCTATCTGCAATTCACACTCACACGCGGAATCAACTTCTGGTGGGCGCTGGGCGCTATCGCGCTGATCTTCTGCGATCTCACGCGGAGAGGCGCGGGAAACGGGATCGGAGGAGTGTATCTGATCGCGGCCCTCGGGCTCATTCCATGCCTGTTGCTGGAGCGCCTCAGGTCCGAAAGCTCCGGTTTCTGGCAAGCCGCCTGGGTCACATCGACATTCTTCGGCGCCATCCATACCTGGAACCGCGGCGAAAACTGGATCGGCATCTTTGCTGCCGCATCGGTCGGGTTCGCATTGTGTGTCAGCGTGAAACTCACCGGCTCGGCCTGGTGGGCCATCGGCTTCCACGCGGCATGGGACTGGGCAGAGACCTATTTCTACGGGACTCCGGACAGTGGCCTGCCCGCAAAGGGCCACTTGCTCACAACCAATCCAGCGGGGGCGGCAATCTGGAGCGGCGGAACGGACGGTCCGGAAGGCAGCTTGCTGATCATCCCCCTCATTCTGCTTCTGCTGCTGGCGCTGCTTGCGTTGTATGGCCGCGGAAAGCGCGGAGTTGCTCATTTGGCCGCGGCTGCCGGGCTCACAGAACAGGCTACTGGATAGACCATGCGTCTTTGGCTCAACCGCACCGGCGAAGTCTCACTGCGCGAGCAGTTGGTCACCCAGGTTACGCTCGCCATTCTGTGCAAGGAATTGCAGCCGGGGCAGCGCCTTCCTTCCACGCGCGATCTGGCGCGGCGCTTCGACGTTCACGCCAACACGGTCAGCGCAGCGTATCGAGAACTCGAGCGCGACGGCTGGCTTGAGTTCCGCCACGGGAGCGGCGTGTTTGTGCGCGCCACAGGCCCCTCCTCGCCGCGCACGCCCGAGCTGACCGTCGATCACCTCATCGGGGAACTGGCCGCGCGGGCGCGCAAAGTGGGCGCTTCACATGCACTGTTGCGCGCGCGCCTGCGCAGATGGCTTGCATTGCAGCCGCCGTCGCGCTGGATGATCATCGAGCCCGATCCCGAGCTGTGCAAGATTGTTGCCTACGAGATGTCGCAGGCGCTCGCTCTGCCCGTCGATGGCTGCGTTCCAGAAGCCTGTGCCGAGCCCGCCAATCTTGAAGGCTCAATGCACGTGGTGCTACCCAGCAAGGCCGCTGCGGTGCGCAAGCTGCTTCCCGCCGCATTCGAGCTCACCACGCTTGAAGTCCATCCCGTCGCCGCGGAGCTGCAACTCTACATCAAGCGATACCTGCCCGAACATAGCGGCGACCTGATCGGCATCGCCTCGCGCTGGTCTGAGTTTCAGCGCATCGGCCGCACCATGCTGGTCGCCGCTGGGTTGCCGCCGGAGAGCCTGCTGGTCTGCGACCCGACCAAGCCCGGCTGGAAGCGCGGCCTCGACGCAACCACGGGCGTAGTCTGTGATTCAGTCACCGCGCTTGAGTTGCCTGCGGGTGTCTTTCCCATGCGCTTCAAACTGCTCGACGAATCATCCGTAGCCCCCCTGCGCGCAATGGAGACCACCCTCGCCGGAGATGAGGACAGCTCTCCCAGCTAGTTCGTCCACCAGCTTGGCCGACCCACATGGAATGAAACTGTGCCTCATCCACAGACGCCCCGTGCCCCATTTTTTGCGGCCTTTTTCTGCCGCAAGGGCGGGAGAGCACGGACCTTGTGGCGGCACGGCCAATCTTGCTTCTTGTTAAGGCCTACCCACGCTACATGCCCCTGTGACACTGTCGATACTGTCCCAACCACACTCCCTCCGCAACGCGCGAATCCCTAGGATCTTCTCATCAAGCCTGCCGATACTTCACCAGGCTTGGCAATGCCACACGATGCGCAGGAGGGGTAATCGCGATGTCTCACCACATTGTCATTGGATTGTTGATTGCGCTTTGCATTCTCATGCTCGTCCTCTTGACATAAATCGGAATCGACATCACGTCGCGGATGGTGCCTATGAGATTCATTCTTCCAATGCTTGTTTTCATCTGGTTGACGCCGGCAATCGCGGTCACGCAGGCGCTGCCCGATGCGCCCAATCCTGCCGGCGCGCAAGGCTGGAATCGCGTCGCCGATATTGCGCGCGGAGATGAGATAAGCGTAACCACCGGCAGCGGCCGCTCGCTGCGGTGCCTGTTTGCGGGCGCAACCAACCAGGATCTTTTCTGCGCTTCGCCATTCAGAGATCGCGAATTCCGTTTCGAGCGCAGCGAGATTGAAAAAGTTCGCTTCAACGATGAAAGACGCAACAGGAACATCCTCATCGGCACACTGGCAGTCGTTGGATTCGGGGGATCGTTCGCACTACCCCGTCAGCCCGGCGATGAGACTCCCAAGGTCATCACAGCCACCATCTTCGGCGGCATCGGTGCATTCACAGGACTTCTTCTTTCGCCTCTTGCCCATTTCATTCCCGGCCGCTTGATCTACCGCCGCGCAGCGCATGAAGGGTCAACTGCCGCGGATTCCGCCACTACTAACTCACCCCATGAGCTTTTGCCATAACGCAACAAATGTCCCAATCCGCACTTTGTCTTTAACTGTCGCCGCTACCGGTGGCGCGTTATCCTGTTGTTGACCGATGGCCAACACTGACTCTGCACACCCGACCCCTGAATTCTCTCCCGCGCCTTCAGCCGCCAAACGCAAACGCAGCTGGCCGCGCATACTCCTGCGCTCGTCTGGCATTCTCCTCGTGCTCCTGGCGCTGGCTATCTGCGCAGGCATTCTCTGGTTGCGCTCGGCAGAGAAAACCGCCCTGCCGCAGCTTGATGGCGAACTCCATCTTCCCGGTCTCTCCGCACCCGTCACCGTCGAACGCGACGCCCACGGCGTTCCGCATATTGAAGCCGCCACGCAGGACGATCTGTTTTTGGCGCAGGGCTACGTCACCGCGCAGGACCGCCTGTGGCAGATGGATACCTTCCGTCGCAACGCCAACGGCGACCTGGCGGAGATCCTCGGCCCCTCGCTGGTGCAACACGACAAGACGCAGCGGACGCTGCAGTTTCGCCGCACCGCGCAGCGCCTCTACGCCAACCTCGACGCAGCCGATCGCGCGCGGATGGACGAATACGCGCGTGGCGTCAACCTCTACATCGCGCAGCACGCCAACGCGCTTCCCGCCGAGTTCCGGCTGCTGACATATCAGCCCGAGCCTTGGACTGGCGTGGACTCGCTCTCGATCGTCATGATGATGTGCGAGATGCTCGACACGCACCTGTACGGCAAGCTGGGCCGCGAACAGGTAGCAGCCGCGCTCAATAATCCAAAGCTGGAATCCGATCTCTATCCGGTCGGCTCGTGGCGCGATCATCCACCCACCGGAGAATTGATTGACTGGAGCCAGCCGCACCCTCCCCCAGCCGGAACCAAAGGCGACGACGACGATGACCGGACGCAAGCCAGCGCCGCAAATCCAGAACATGATTCTCTGGCCAGCCTCGAAGCCGGCCAGATTCCCAGCGCCCTCCGCGCCTTTCTCCGGCTGCCCGACTGTGCAGGCTGCGCGCCCGGTTCGAACAACTGGGTCGTCGCCGGGAGCCACACCGCCACCGGCAAGCCGCTCCTCTCCAACGATATGCACCTGCCCATCACCGAGCCGAACATCTGGTTCATGGCCGACCTCCGCGCTCCGGGTTATCACGCCGCCGGCGTCACGCTTCCCGGTATGCCGATGGTGGTGGAAGGGCACAACGAACACGTGGCCTGGGGATTCACAGCGCTCTATGCCGATGTGCAGGACCTCTACGTGGAGAAGCTCGACGGCAAAGGCAATTACCAGTCTCACGACGGCAGTTGGAAGCCGCTCGAGGTTGATCACGAGATCATTCACGTCCGAGCCGGGAAAGACGTCGCCGTCGACGTGCAGTTGACCGCGCACGGCCCCCTGTTGACCCCGCTGTTTACCAAGGAAAAGCGTCCGATCGCGCTGAAGTGGTCCATTTACGACGAAACGCTGAACTCGATTCCGCTCTACGCGATGAATGTGGCCCCAGGATGGGAGCAGTTTTCCGCGGCCCTGCGCCTGTGGCCCTACCCCACGCAAAATCTTGTCTACTCCGACGATCAGGGTCACATCGCCTACCACGCCATCGGGAAGGTGCCGCTGCGGCCCGGCGGGCTGATGGGCGTGCCCATCAGAGACACAGCGCACGAGTGGCAGGGATACATTCCCTTCGACGATATGCCCAACGTGCTCGATCCGCCCTCAGGATTTGTGGCTACCGCCAACTCGCGCGTCACCACCGACAAGTCGCCCTACCCGCTCTCGCTGGAGTGGATCGATCCCTATCGCGTCGAGCGCATTTACAAGTCGCTGCAAGGGCGCGACAAGCTCACGCCCCAGGACATGCTGGCAGTGCAGACCGACGTGTACAGCGAAGTGGACCAGGAACTGGCGCATCGCTTTGCCTACGCAGTGGACCACACGCCTGGCGTGGACAACCGTCTGCGCAAAGCCGCAGACCTGATGCGCAGTTGGGACGGCCGGCTGAGCACTGACTCCGTTGCCGCATCCATCGTGTCCTGGACGCGCCATTCGCTTTGGCCCCTGGTCTTTGTGCCCAAACTGGGCAAGGCAGCCGGGGATTATTCGTGGGGCGAATCGGATTTTGCCACCGAAGAGATTGTCATGCACGCCAATCCCGACTGGCTCCCCGCAGGCTACAGGAACTGGGACGCGCTGCTCACCGCGGCCGTGCGTCGCGGCATGGCAGATGGCAAGGCACCCGCCGACCTCAGCCAATGGACTTACGGAAGCTGGCACGTGGTGGACATCGAGCATCCCCTCGCCACTTACCTGCCTGTCATCAGCCGCATTGCCGGAACCGGCGCACAGCCGCTCAGCGGCGACGACACCACCGTCAAGCAGGTGGGCCGCGCCTTTGGCCCATCGCAGCGCTTCACCATGGACTGGAGCAACGTGGACGGCTCCACGGAGAACATTGTGCTTGGCGAGAGCAGCGACCCATACAGCCCCTACTTCCGCGACCAGTGGAACGACTACTACAACGGAACCACCTTCGCGCTGCCCTTCAGCGCCCCAGCAGTGACCGCGCAGACGAAGCACACGCTGCGCCTGCTGCCATGAAGAGGCAGGGAATTGGGATCAGGGAACAGGGATCAGGAAAAACCTGGCACCGCCTGATCGGACCAGCCGTCATTCTCCTTGGCGCATTCGTAGCCGTCGCCCCACAGCTAATGCGCGGCAACTCCTGCGGGCACGACTTCGATTTCCATCTCGTCTCCTGGCTCGATTGTTTTCACAGTTGGCAGCAGGGAATCCCCTACCCACACTGGACGCCCAACGCTAACTTTGGCGCCGGCGAACCCCGCTTCATCTTCTATCCGCCCCTCACCTGGATGATGGGCGCGGCGCTTGGCCTCATTCTTCCCTGGACTCTCGTTCCCGTAGCGCTGACGTTTCTCCTCCTGGCCGGCACGGGGCTGAGTACGCGCGCACTTGCCCGCCTTGCGCTGTCCGACTTTCCAGCAACCATGGCCGGCTGCGTTTCCATTTTCTCGGGCTACGCGCTCTTCACGTCCTACGAGCGATCTGCCTTCGCAGAGCTCGCCGGCGGCATCTGGATTCCGCTGGTGCTGCTCTATGGATTGCGCGGTCTTGATCAATCCTCCTCGACAGGCCCAAAGTGGCGGCGCGCCTTTGATCGGTCCGCCGTGCCGTTGGCGCTGGCCGTTGCAGGCGCCTGGCTCTCAAACCCCACCGTTGGCCTGATGGCCTGCTACACACTCGCCGCGGTCGCAATGATTGTGACCGTGTTGGTGCGTTCATGGGTGCCAGTGCTGCGCATGGCCGCTGGTGCAGCGCTCGGAATGGGCCTCGTAGCTCTATATCTAGTTCCCGCAACCTGGGAGCAGCGCTGGGTCGATATTCACCAGGTCACCGAAGACCCCGGCCAGACCCTCGAAAACAACTGGCTCTTTGCGCGCCATTCCAACCCGTCATTGGCGATGCACGATGCAGTGCTGCACACCGCGTCAACCATCGCGGTCGCCATGATCGGGCTCACGCTCGCAGGCCTGCTGGTGAGCTGGCTGCGCAAGCGCTTGCCGGGAGATCGCGCATTTTGGCTTCCGCTCGCAGTGATTCCTTTTGTTGTCCTGTTTTTCCAATTCTCATGCTCACGCCCACTGTGGAATCTCCTGCCCGAGCTCCGTTTTTTGCAATTTCCCTGGCGATGGCTGCTTGTCCTTGAGGCGCCCATGGCCATCTTCCTCGTCGCGGCAGTAAATTGCTCCCGGCTGGGTCGGCGCGTAGCAGTGGTTTCTGCCTGCGTCGCCGCTTTCCTGGCAATGACCGCGCTGGCGGACAGAACCTTCTACCAGCCCTGCGACGACGAAGACGCAGTTGCACCCATGCTCGACACCTACAAGAGCGGCCAGGGATTTATCGGCACCGACGAGTACGAGCCCATGGGCGCGGACAATTCGATCCTCGCCACTAACCTGCCTTTCGCCTGCCTTGTAAGCGACTCAGATACCGAGCTTGGCGTTGCAACCGCAATCCCCGACGACCCGCCTGAATGGACAGCCCAGCAGCACAGTTGCGACGCAACTTTTGAGCCAGCCCACGCCGGAGCCGAACATTTACAGATTGTCGCGAACATCCCGCACCCCGGCGCGCTGATTCTGCGCCTGCGCACCTATCCGGCATGGCGTGTACTGGTAAATGGAAAGCCCGCCGGCGCCCTACCGCCGCGCGATGATGGCCTGATGGCGCTGCCGGTTCCCCAGGGTCATGCCGTGGTGACAGTTGACTGGACCACCACGGCCGACCAACTCGTTGGTCGCTGGATCTCCTGCATCTCCGTGTTGCTGCTCACAGGGCTTTGGTTGATTGAGATGAGGGTCAGGCAGCCTCGTCTAAAATGAAAACAATGGCCGTCGATGTCAAATTGCTGAACAAGCAGGCCGCGGAGTTGACTGACCGCGCGCTGGATGAGCTCATTCCCAGCGTGGAGACCGTGCCTTCGTCGATTCATGGAGCCATGCGCCACTCCACCTTTGCCGGCGGCAAGAGGCTTCGTCCGCTCCTCTGCTACCAGGCTGCAGTGACCATCGCCGGTGAACTCCCAAAAGGCATTGAAAACCTGGGTGCGGCAATTGAGATGCTGCACACCTACTCGCTTATCCACGACGACCTGCCAGCCCTGGATAACGACGACCTGCGCCGCGGCAAGCCCACCTGCCACGTGGTCTTCGGCGAGGCAATTGCCATTCTGGCCGGCGATGCTCTGCAAACCCGCGCATTTGAGGTTCTGGCAAATCTGGCCTCACCGCCGACCGCGACCGTGCAAATTCTTCGCCTCGTGGCAAACGCCGTCGGAACCGTGGAAGGCATGATCGGCGGTCAGGTGCTCGATATTGAAAGTGAGCATGTAAAGCCCACCGCGGAACTGGTAGACGCCATCCACCGCGCCAAAACCGGCGCACTGATCCGGGTGAGCGTCGTCGCCGGCGGCGTCTACGCAGGCGCGACCGCGGACGATATGGCTCTGCTTGATGTCTTCGGCCGAAAAGCCGGTCTCGCCTTTCAGATTGCCGATGACATTCTCGACGTCACCGAAGATTCGGCCGCGCTGGGCAAAACCGCCGGCAAGGACCTTGCGACCGAGAAAGTAACCTGGCCGGCCGTCTTCGGCGTCGAGCAGAGTCAGCGCGCCGCCGCCCGCCTGATTGAAGAAGCCTTTGCCGCCCTCGAACCCTACGGCGACCGCGCCGACGGACTCAAAGCCGTTGCCCGCTATCTCGTTGAACGGAAGAGCTGAGGAGCGGAATAACTAGCCATGCTCACCGAAGCCGACATCCTCACTGCACTCCGCGACTGCTTCGACCCCGAAGTGAAGCTGAATCTAGTCGACCTCGGCCTCATCTACAGCGTATCCACCGGCTCCGATCCGCACTCTACCCCTGCCTGGCCGCGCCAGTGGGTCAAGGTGACCATGACCCTGACCACACAGCAATGCCCGGCCAGCGGTCTGATCTTCGAGCAGGTGCACAACCGCCTGGCCGGCATTCAGGACATCAGCAAAGTGGAAGTCGCCCTAGTGTGGGAGCCGAGGTGGACACCGCACCGCATCAGCGTTGAAGGCCGCAAGCAATTGGGGATTTAGAGTGATCACGCCAAGCCGTTGAGGGATTTTCGGCCTGACTATTCATCGGTCAGCTTCCGCGGGTGGCTACGGTTCTATGACCCGCGCCAGCTTTGCGCGACCATCCGCAACGTCTCTCACCACATCCTGCACTTGGGCAAGAGCGCTTTCAATCTGGTCCAGGTAGCCCGGAATCGCGTCCCAGCATGCCTTCACGGCGTCCTTCTGGTCAAGTAGTGCCAGAGCGGTTCCGGCGCAACTGACAGCCAGCCCGGCGCGGCGCTGCTGGCTCAGAATGAGCGCGGCTCCCGCAACCAGGGCTCCGCATGCGGCGTACTTGGTCCAATCGCCGCTGAAGGCGTCAAAGATGCTCAGATCGATGCGCGTTTCGTTCGGTGCTTCACTCAGTTGCTCAACCGCCATGGTTTCTCCTTCGGTCTCCGGGCATGGTTCCCGGGAGAGAGGGAACGGTGTCTAGAGTATCACCTTGATTGCTCACTGCGGGAAAATCGAGATAGAAATCCCGTGTATCCTTTGGTCCCCATTGTTTTTAGTCCAGATCAAACTCGCGCAGCGGTTTCACGTCCGGCGCTTCCTTGGCCTTGCGCAGCGCCTCGGCAAACTTCTTTTCCAGCAGATCGGCCTTGTTCTTTTCCGCGTCCACCGACTGGCGGAAAATTGACTCCTTGCGCTCATTCTGATCGCGCATCGCCTGGGCCGCCGACTCCAGGTCCTCAAACATCCGTTTGCGCGGTGCCGAGGTGTGGCTCACCAGCACACCCGTCTCCGCGTCGATCCTCAGCATCGCCCCGCAATCGGGGCAGGCAACTTCGAAAATGTCCTGCTTCTTCTTCGACATGGCGTTCCAGCAAGGATTGTATGCGCTTGCACTGCAATTTGAACAGCGCATTGGGACGATGGCGCAGCCCACCCAGGTGAACTTTCCCGGCAATCCCGGCGCAGGACCGAATGGCGATGGAAAGCGCACAGCCTGGCGCGCGTTTGTCTGCTATAAACATTTGCATCGTCGCAGAGAGGTTTTTGAGACCAGTCTCCACTCGAAGACAGGAGAATGATGAAAACCAGCTTCCTGGAAAAACTCGCCCTGGTTGCAATTTGTGGATTGGCAATTTCACCGCTCTGCGCTGCGCAGGCCGAACCGAAGCCTGCCGCGCCTTCATCCCCCGCACCTTTATCCATTGCCGGCTTGTGGCTCGGAAGCCTCGATCTGGGCGCCATCAAGCTTCGCATCGCATTCAAGATCGCAAACTCCAGCGGTGGCCTGAGCGCGCAGATGCAAAGCCCCGACCAGAGCCCAACCTGGATTCCCGCAAGCTCCATCACGCAAAACGGGAGCAGAGTCAGCATCGCGCTCACGCGGCTTGGGATTCAATACGAAGGAACGGTTGCGGCGGATTTGAGCGCCATCGACGGCACGTTCACGCAGGGCGGCAGCCCGTTCCCGCTGAAGCTGGAAAGCATCAAGGACGAAACCGCGCTTGATTTGCGCCGTCCGCAGAATCCCGTCAAGCCCTATCCATATCGAGAGCAGGACGTGACCTACACCAACAAAGCGGCCGGCAACACGCTGGCTGGCACGCTGACCCTTCCACCAGGCGCGGGACCATTTCCCGCGGTGTTGCTGATCGTCGGCTCCGGCCCGCATGATCGTGACGAATCCCTGCTGGGGCACAAGCCCTTCCTGGTGCTCTCCGACTACCTGACCCGCAAGGGAATTGCGGTGCTTCGCGTAGACAAGCGAGGCGTGGGCAAATCGACAGGAAACTACTCGACGGCCACCACAGCCGACTTTGCCGCTGATGCCGAAGCCGGCGTGGCCTACCTGAAATCCCGCCCCGAAGTCGATCCCCACAGGATCGGGCTCATCGGTCACAGCGAAGGCGGAATCATCGCCCCCATGGTCGCGGCACAGGACCACGATGTTGCATTTATCGTCATGATGGCCGGCTCAGGCGTGCCCGGCGACCAGATCATCATAGAGCAACTTCGCCTGATCGAAGTCGCCGGTGGCGCAAGCAAAGAAAAGGTCGACAAGGACGCCGAAGCGGAGCGCGAAACGCTGCATCTCGTCGAGACCGAAAAGGATCCCGCGACCCTGGAACGGCTGCTGGGCGTAAAGCTGGCGGCAGAGGGAACACCCGACGCGCAGATTGCCGCGCAGACCAGGGCTGTCATGTCGCCATGGTTCCGCTTCTTCATCACCTATGACCCCGCCGTTGCGCTGCGCAATCTCACCATCCCGGTGCTGGCCATCAACGGTTCGCTCGACCTCCAGGTTCCACCGGCGCTCAATCTTCCAGCGATTCGCAAGGCGCTGGAGGAAGCAGGCAACAAGCATTTCGAGGTCGATGAATTGCCCGGCCTGAACCATCTCTTCCAGACAGCAAAAACCGGCGCTCCATCCGAGTACGGCCAGATTGAAGAGACCATCTCGCCGGTGGCGCTGGATAAGATGGCAAGCTGGATTCTGAAGCAGTGAAATCGGCTTGAAACGCCGCAACCGCTGCGCTGGTCACGGACGGCGAATGTAGTTCCCTGCAATAATCCAGAGAAGGTTAATCAGCGGATGAGTCCAGAAACTCCAAAGGCAATTGAAAGTGTGGGCGCCGCTCCAGCGCAAATCCCTAAAGTCTTTGCACACTTCGAAGGATACAAGCCGCCTTTTAACCCGGTTCCCATCATCGAAAAAATGCTCAAGTCTGTGCCCCCGAAGTATCTGGTTGGACTCAGCGAAGTCGTCCTGACAAATTCTTCAGGCTTGTCCCGCGAGATGCGCCGGTCAGTGACAAAGTCGCGCGGGCGCAAAGCTCGCATTGTCGAGGCGCGCGGTCTTTACCGCCAGGCTTGGCAGGGCAAGCCGGCATGGATTCAGATCTTCGTCGACAATACGCTCAAGCACTGGGAAAAGAGATGGTGGCTGAAGTTGGCATTCGTGCGCGATATTCTGCTCGGCGAAGTGCTATTTCATGAGGTCGGCCATCACATCCACTACACAACGCGCCCTGAGTTTCGCGAGAAGGAAGATGTCGCGGATAGTTGGATGCGAAAGCTCAAGAGGCAATATCTTCGCCACAAGTACGCGTGGCTTATTCCCCTGGTCCCTCTTCTTCGCCCTTTGGGGAATTGGCTTGCAGGTAGCGGTAAAACTAAGACAGCCACTGTAAAGTAGAAAAGCCCTGCTCATTTGAGCAGAGCTTTTCTGGTTGAATTCTCGAATGTTCCAGAGCGAATCAGTGCCTTTCCGCAGATGCCGAGCCAATCTTGGCCTCAGCTTCGGCGATGACATGCAACGCTTCAGCGTACTTCTCTTCGCTATCACCCGCCTCGTTCCACTGCTTGTTGCCGCGAGCGAGTTGCTCCTTGGCGCGAGGCACGTCGATCTCCTCCGGCTTCAGCGCGTCCGTCGCCAGAATCGTCACCCGATCCGGCAGCACTTCCACAAATCCCCAGCTCACGTTGTAGCGCGAAATGCTCTCCGGCCCGTCCGGACCGCCGTGCAGCGTCACGTCGCCCGCGCCCAGCTCGGCCACTAGCGGCGCAGCGCCGTAAAGCACTTCCATGTAGCCCGTCTTGGCCGGCAGTTCCACCGCCGAAGCCGCATGCTCAAAGAGCGTGCGCTCCGGCGTCACCAGCCGTACACGGAGTTGGTTTGTTTCTTCCGACATAAACACCTTCTGAGCTTCTAGCTTCTAGCTTTTAGCTTCTAGCTAAAACCCCGCCGCTTCCACTCGGAGGAATCAGCTAGAGGCTAACAGCTAGAAGCTAGCGCCTGCTTTTACGCCGTCACCTTCAGCGATTCGGCCTTGGCCAGCACGTCCTCGATCGATCCCTGCATATAGAACGCCTGCTCAGGAATATCGTCGTACTTGCCTTCAATAATTTCCTTGAAGCTGCGCACCGTGTCGGCAATCTTCACATACTTGCCGGCAATACCGGTGAACTGCTCCGCCACATGGAACGGCTGCGACAGGAACTTTTGCACCTTGCGCGCGCGAGCGACGGTGAGTTTATCGTCTTCAGACAACTCATCGATGCCGAGAATTGCGATGATGTCCTGCAGATCCTTGTAGCGCTGCAAGATCTTTTTCACGCCCTGGGCCACATCGTAGTGATCCTGGCCAACCACGCGCGCCGACAAAATGCGGGAGGTCGAAGCCAGCGGATCGACAGCAGGATAGATGCCCAACTCCGACAGCGGCCGGCTGAGCACGGTGGTGGCGTCCAGGTGAGCAAACGTCGTTGCCGGCGCAGGATCGGTTAAATCGTCAGCGGGCACGTAGACGGCCTGAACCGATGTCACAGATCCTTTGCTGGTGGACGTGATGCGCTCCTGCAGTTCACCCATCTCCGTAGCCAGGTTCGGTTGGTAGCCCACAGCCGAAGGCATGCGGCCCAGCAGGGTCGAAACCTCAGACCCCGCCTGCGTGAAGCGGAAGATGTTGTCAATGAACAGCAGCGTGTCCGATCCCTCCACGTCGCGGAAGTACTCTGCGACCGTGAGTGCGCTCAGCGCCACGCGCAGGCGCGCTCCAGGCGGCTCGGTCATCTGGCCGTACACCAGCGCGCACTTCGAGTTGGCGAAGTCACCCGGCTTGATCACGCCCGACTCGGTCATTTCGACCCAGAGATCATTACCTTCACGGGTACGCTCGCCCACGCCGGCAAACACCGAGTAGCCGCCGTGGTTCTTGGCCACGTTGTTAATCAGTTCCATGATGACCACGGTCTTGCCCACGCCGGCGCCGCCAAACAGGCCGATCTTGCCGCCCTTCAAGAACGGCTGGATCAGGTCGATCACCTTGATGCCGGTCTCGAACATCTCTTCGTGCGTGGTCTGCTCGTCAAACAGCGGCGCGGGCCTGTGAATGGGCATGCGCGACTTTTCGCCGATGGGTCCAAGCTCGTCCACCGGCTCGCCGATCACGTTGATGATGCGCCCCAGCGTCTCCTTGCCCACCGGCACGCGAATGGGGCCGCCGAGATCGATGGCCTTCATTCCGCGCACCATCCCATCTGTGGCTTCCATGGCCACGGTGCGGACGCGGCCTTCGCCGAGGTGTTGCTGGACCTCGAGGATGACGTTGATGGGCGTGGGAACGGTAAAACCGTCGCTGACCACGCGCAGTGCCTGGTAAATGGGTGGCATCGTCGCTTCTTCAAACTGCACGTCGACCGCCGGTCCCGAAACCTGAATTACCTTGCCGATATTTTCTGCCATTTTTGTCTTGTCCTCTCGCTATGCAGCGGAGCCTTTCAACTTCTTAGACCCTTTGACTGGGGTTGCCTTCTGACGAACCTTCTTCCCCTTCTTCACCGCGAACACCTCGAATTCGCCCCAGGGCACTTCGTAGGTGTACTGATCGTTCGTCGATCTCCATACCAAATGATTCTTGCGCACAGTTAATTCACCATGCAGCCCAGTATCCGTCCTGCGCGTGAATGTTATGCCCGTCTGCTCGATTTCCCTTCGAGGAATTGCAAAACTAACACGGGTTGCCATGATCTCTCCTCCCCCATTCCACTCCCCTAGCCGAACTCAGCCAGTGATCATCAGTTTCCCTTTCGCTTTTGCCGCGACGTCCGCTAACCTGAGAAGCGTATCCTTTACATCCTTGTCTTTTGTCTTCTCCGCCAGCAGCTGAGCTTCCCCTTTCAACAATCCTGGAGAGGCGGTGCTGCCCTCGGTTAATAGCTCATGCAGGGCAGGATATGCCTTCCGCGGTGCGCTTTTTCTCACCTCGTCCAGCAAGGCCTTCACGCCGCTGATGTTTGGCCCCAGGGCCGTCCACCCCCGGGAGTCCTCATAGTTGTAGGCCATAAACCCTCCGCACACGCAATTGTACGGACTCGGCGATGTTGTCGAGGCCCGCCAAGCTGGTGGCCTGCTCGGAAACGCATTGGTTTTACAGCGCTGCCGCTCCACTTACAATTTCGATAATCTCCTTGGTAATGGCCGCCTGGCGCACGCGATTCATATGCAGCGTGAGCGCGTCGATCATGTCCGAGGCGTTGTTGGTTGCTGAATCCATCGCCGTCATGCGCGCCGCATGCTCC
>Ga0116135_1000184_pt1 | contig 33342 bp, 28 predicted proteins | sample June2015DPH_20_1_FD_89738 | JGI IMG/M metagenome (GOLD analysis project Ga0116135, IMG submission 89738) | Peatland microbial communities from SPRUCE experiment site at the Marcell Experimental Forest, Minnesota, USA - June2015DPH_20_10 | ecosystem: Environmental > Terrestrial > Soil > Wetlands... | reverse complement strand
GTTTCAAGGTTTCAAGGTTTCAAAGTCTTCATGGTTTCGGGGTTTCGGGGTCTCAACTTACGTCAGTCACGCTTTGAAACCTTGCAACTTTTGAAACTTTGAAACCTGTTTTACTTAAATGCTGAGCGCTTCGCCGCGCTGCTTCCGGCTCAAAACCCAGTCGAAAATCACGCGCGAAACAAAAACTGCCGTAAACAAATTCGCGAGAAGACCGAAGGTCAGCGTAACTGCAAAACCTTTCACGGGCCCGGTTCCGAACAGGAAGAGAATTGCCGCGGAAACGATCGTCGTGACGTGAGTGTCAACAATCGTGATCCAGGCATGGCTGAAACCCTGATCCACCGCGGACGGCGGCGTCTTGCCATTTCTTAACTCTTCTCGAATGCGCTCGAAAATCAGCACATTCGAGTCCACGCCCATACCGACGGTGAGAATCACACCCGCAATTCCCGGCAAAGTCAGGACCGCTTCGAAATAACCCATGAATCCGAGCAGAATGATCAGGTTCAGCAAAAGCGCGACGTCCGCATTAATGCCGGCCGCGCGATAGTAAATCAGCATGAAGATCAGCACCGCGAGCATGCCGACAATGGCGGCGCGAACTCCGGCGCGAATCGAGTCCGAGCCAAGCGAGGGTCCAACGGTCCGCTCTTCCAGGTACTTGATGCCCGCGGGCAGCGCGCCCGAGCGCAAGATCATCGAGAGATCCTTAGCGGCCTGCTGACTCATGCTGCCGCCGCTGATCTCGCCCTGGTCGCGGATGGCCTCTTTAATGTTCGCGACCTCTTGAACTCTGTTGTCCAGGACCACCGCGAGTCGATCGCCGACGTGCGCCGAAGTGAAGTTGTAGAAACGCTGGCCGCCCTCGCCCGTGAGCTGGAAGCGAACATTGGGCTGGCCGTTCTGATCTGTGCTGGGCTGCGCGTCGCGCAAGTCTTTTCCGCGCACCGCCGAAACGCGCGACAGCAAATACCACGATTGCTCGTCAGCCGGCGCTCCGGGAGCGGCGTGGCCTTGCATAAGAATCGCATCAGGCGGGAGAACGCCGCCTTTATCTTGCCGCGCTGCATCTTCGCTCGGATACGGCCCGCCTACGACCTCTTTGATCTCCAGCATGGCGGTGGACTGCATGATGTCCTTGACACGGCCGGGATCGTCGACGCCGGGCAACTGCACCAGAATCTGATATTGGCCAAGTCCGTGTTCCTGAATCGTGGGCTCACTCACCCCCAAAGAGTCGATACGATTGCGGATGGTTTCGATGGCCTGCGTAACCGCCTTATTCTTCAATTCGGTCAGCGTCTGCGGCTTCATCGTCAGCGTCCAGGAATTATCCGCGCTCGAGTTGAGGTTGTACTCCGGCAAGCGCTCGTTCGCGATGTCGAGCAGGTCTTTGCGAGAATCCACCGAAACCCCTTTTATGACAACCCGGTCGGGATTGTTCGTCGGATCGGGCTTCGAGATTTCGCCAAAGGCAATCTTGCGCTTGTTGAGCTGCTCCTTTAGCACCTCCACGGCGTTGTCGGAGTCCACATTGATGGCATCGTTCACCTGCACCTGCAGGATCAGGTGCGTTCCACCGCGCAAATCCAGGCCAAGGTGAATACGGTTGGTCATGGCGGCGAGCAAGCCGTTGCCTGAGAAGCTCTGTGGAATGCCAAAAATTCCAAACAGGAAAACGAGCAGGACTACCAGGATGACGACAAGCTGCCAGGTAAGATTCTTATTCATAAATACGAAATCCAAAATTGGGTTGCGAAGCGACTACTTATTCTTAACTTCTTCCTCCGCAGTCGTAACTTGAGTCACGGAGGCCTTGGTTACTTCCACGACAATATTGTTCGGGGGAACACGCAGGTGAACCGAATCATCTTTCAGCGCCATGATGGTTCCCCGCAAGCCGCCGCTGGTCGTGACTTTGTCTCCAGTTTTTAGCGAATCCAGCATGGCAGTCCATTTTTTCTGGCGGCGCTGCTGGGGAAGAATCAGCAAAAAATAGAAAATGGCGAAAATGAAAATTAGAGGGGCTACGCTCAGCCACCCCATCCCGCCACCAGCCTGCATTGCCAACAAGAGTCGCATGTTCTTTTAGTCGCTGAGTCGCCTGCGGCGCACTTTTGCGCGCTATCCACGTACTACCGCCCGCGCCTGCATCACCAAGGCCCTGTCATTTTCACGACGGGAGTGCTGCCGATTCCGGCCGGATCATCGACTGCTCAGGGTTGACTTCGGGAAGGTCTGTCCAGCAAGGTCACGGCTTCGGCCGGGACCAAACGCTAGAAAGAAAACGGGACTCTTCCCCAAGTGAAATAGAATGACGCACCCGCCGCATAGTGTCAAGGTAGAAACTCAGGTTGTGGATGGTATTCAGGACCTGCGCGAGAACTTCATTAGAAGCATAAAGATGCCGTAAATAGGCGCGAGAATAGCGCCGGCAGACGCGACAGTCACAGTTGGGATCGAGCGGACCTGAATCCTGCGCGTAGCGGGCCTGTTTGATGGAGATTTTTCCCTCCGATGTGAACAACAATCCGTGGCGCGCCGCCCGGGTAGGAAGCACGCAATCCATCATATCGACTCCGAGATTGGCGTACTGCACAATTTCTTCAGGGGTGCCCACTCCCATGAGATAGCGCGGCTTGTCTGCTGGCAGATATTCGAGAGTGGCTTCGACAACTTCGCGCGTGCGCTCGCGAGGTTCGCCGACGCTCAGACCGCCAATAGCGTAGCCAGGAAAGCCAATTTCGACCGTGCGCTCGGCGGATTCTTTTCGAAGGTCGAGGTCCATGCCACCCTGCACGATGCCAAAAAGTGACTGAGTCGAACTCTCATCCAACTTGTCATTCCTCGCGAAGCGAGGAATCTGGTTTGGCTGAGGGCTGACGGCTGAAGGCTGACGGCTTTTCCACGGTACTTCACGCGTATGTTCGTCAAAATATTTCTTACTCCGCTCCGCCCAGCGCAAAGTCAATTCCATCGATGCCTGCGTGCGAGCGCGATCCGCCGGATACTCCGTGCACTCATCGAAGGCCATAATGATGTCAGCCCCGATTCCGATCTGCGCGGCCATCGAGTTCTCCGGGCTAAAGAAGTGGGACGAGCCGTCCAGGTGCGACCGAAAAGTCACGCCCTCCTCGTTGACCTTGCGCAACTCATTCAAGCTGAAGACCTGAAAGCCTCCGGAATCAGTGAGGATGGCTCGTGGCCAGGACATGAAGCCATGCAGCCCACCGAACCGGCGAATGGTTTCGACCCCAGGACGCAAGTAGAGGTGATAAGTATTGCCGAGAAGAATTTGGACGCCAAGTTCTTCGAGAACCTCTTGCGGCACGGCCTTGACGGTCCCGCCTGTGCCCACAGGCATGAACACCGGCGTCTCGATCTCGCCGTGCGGCGTGATCAACTGGCCAGCGCGCGCTGCGCCGACCCGCGTCTCCAGTGTGAATTCGAGCGACATCGCTGTGCGATTGTAACAATCCTGCTGCGAGACTCAGGGTCGGCTCACTGCCAGTTCCAGAAGTTCCCCGCGCACGGTGCCGCTTTCAACGACAAGCTTTCCTACACTCACCGGCAATTTGAATCGCCGCGGACCCGCGCTGCCGGGGTTGAAGTAGAGCACTCCATTGCGCATCTCTTGTTTGGGTACATGACTATGTCCGCTTACTACCGCGGAGAATCCAGCGGCTCTGGGTTTGAGATCCAGCTGAGACTGATCGTGCAAGACATAGATGGAAACACCTCCCAGTTCAAGCACCGCAGTTTCCGGCAGCTTGCTTGCCAATTTACCCTTATCCACATTACCGCGCACGGCGGTCACACATGCAATAGCCGAAAGCTCGTCCAGAACGTCCGGCGAGCCTACATCTCCCGCGTGAATGATATGGTCAGACCCGCGCAGGGCTTCGACTGCTTCCGGCCGAAGCAAGCCATGAGTGTCTGAGATGACGCCGATGATAACGGAAGATTCCAACCCTTCCCCGTTAAGGTTCGAACCGATCAAACTTTGACCGTCGCCGTCGCGCGATGTAAATCTCTAACGTCTTCCTCGTACACTTGAAAACGCTGATCCGAATTTTCGGAATTGGTACCAAGAGAAACCAGCGGATTCTTATAGACCGCACCCCTCGGCACGGAGCGACTCAATCCCACATGTATCTCTTTTGCGCCGGTTTGCTCGATAATCGTTGCGGCATTGCCTGCTCGAATACCGCCGCACGCCATGATCGAAATTCGGCGTCCCGCAGCCTTCACGAGCGATGAAATCTCCGGAATCGTCTCAAGGGCGGCTTGCTTGCCGCCAGAAGTGAGTATCCGATCCGCCCCAGTTTCGCACACGTCTTCGAGCGCGCGAAAAAGATCGGCCGACAGGTCAAACGCGCGATGGAAAGTAACTCTAAGCGGCCGCGCCAGTTCGACTAGTTCGCGAGTGCGTTTCACATCGACGGTACCGTCGCGGTGGAGGACACCGAAGACAACGCCGTCCGCCCCTAGCCGCTGGGCGAAAGCGACATCGCGGCGCATCGTTTCGAGTTCTTCGGCCGAATAGCAAAAATCACCGCCGCGCGGTCGAATCATCACATGCAGGCCAATCGCCGCCTTCGCTCGAACTGTCTCAATCAACCCCGCGCTGGGAGTAACGCCGCCTTCGCGAAGATTGCTGCAGAGTTCAACCCGCTGCGCCCCTCCCCGCTCCGCAGCGATCGCGGAAGCCAGCGAGTCGACGCAGACCTCAATCGAGATCGAATTACTCATACTGGAATGTAGCGAGCCCGTACAACCTTACGGTTTGGCCTTCATCTTTTCGGCAAACTCTCCCACGCTTATGATGGCTCTGCCGACGGTGCCGCGTCCAATCTCCCGGGCATCATCCCGCACCGAAACCCTGAGCGTATAGAAACGGCCGTCGAACGATTCCAGCACGGCTTCCGCGCGAATGCGAACGCCAATTCCGCTCGCGGCGCGATGCTGAATGTTGATGGCAGTTCCGACGCTGATCTCATCGCCCTCGCAAAACGGCTGCAATGCGTGAAACGCCGCAGTCTCCATCAGGCGGATCATGTCGGGCGTGGAATAAATCGGTGGCAACTGGGGATGATGCGAAGTCAGAGTGTGCTCAAACTCAACTACTTCTTCAGCTTCGCCGCGCACGCCAATTGGGATATCTGTTGCCATTTCTTAACCTCAACGGCAGTGTGAGAAACGAAAAGCCAATGATGGCGGAGGCCGCCGGGATCATTGGCTCACAACCTTGACAATTCTCCAATCACGCAGCGTACGTCATGCGCGCCGCCTCAATTCCATCTAGCACCTGCCACAGCTTTCGCGCAGCGTTCTCGGCCGCGGCCAAGGCCGCATCCGCCGCGGCCGGGTTGTCCGCGATGCGCTTCTCCAGTTGCTTACGCCACACATTCGAGTGATAGACGTCGGCGGTCGCGTGGAGCGAGAAATAGCCGCACGTCTTATCGTCGGCGCCGTACTTTTCCTTCAAGCCGCGCTCCTTCTCCTTGGCGATGCGCGGAACTTGGGACTCATATGCGTAGAACGCCGCCAACGCCTCTTCGGCAGTGCCATCGCTCGCCACGTCGTGGAAATAATGCACGAGGTCAATCATCTCTGGAATTGGCAGGTGCCATTGCATATCGCGCCTTGCGCCCATGCCCTCGGCGAAATCCAGCCAAAGCTCGGAGTGAGGCACCGCATCTTTGCCCGATCTGCCCGCAGCCCCTTTTTCGTCGCACATGTTGGCCAATACCGCGCGGCGCAACTCACCCTCATCCAGCCGAAGCGCAAACTCTGCTAAATAGCAGGGAAACGATTGCACGTGATGGTAGTAATGGCGCGCATACTCGCGCAGATCGTCGCGCGTCAGCTTGCCTTCTGACCACGCCCGGTAAAATGGATGACAGAGCAGGTCATACTTGGCGATCGACGCTTCCAATCGTTTAAAGAATTGAGTGCTATCCATGATGGCCCCCGAGTAATGATTTTTACCTACTACTATAAGGGCGACCCCACGGGCGGGCAAGTGATGAGCGTCACGAAGGCCGCTAAGTTGTTAGAATGAAGGGCAAGATTGTATTACTTTTCTGGCTTCCCTCATAATTCTAAGAGTGCGTTTCTAATCATGCAGTTCACCGAGCAATTCGAGGTAGTCGTGGTCGGCGCGGGTCACGCAGGGTGCGAGGCCGCGATGGCCGCGGCACGCATGGGGCTGAAGACGGCGCTCTACACGCTGAACGTCGATTTGATCGCGCAAATGTCCTGCAACCCAGCCATTGGCGGCATCGCGAAGGGACATCTCGTCCGCGAAGTCGATGCGCTCGGCGGAATCATGGGCGAGATTACCGACGCTGTCGGCATCCAGTTTCGCCTGTTGAACACTTCGCGTGGTCCTGCAGTCTGGTCGCCGCGCGCGCAATGCGACAAGCAAGCCTATCGGCTCAAGATGCGCGAGGTTCTGGAGTCGCAGGCAAAACTGAAGACCAAGCAGGCGGAAGTAGCGGATCTAATCCTTGAAAACGACGAATTTTGTCATCCTGAGCGGAGCGAAGCACCTCCTGCGCCACGAAGAGTGGTGGGCATCAAGTTACGCGACGGCCGGACTGTCGGCGCACAAGCCGTCATCATCACCACAGGAACCTTTCTAAACGGCCTTATTCACTGCGGTGAGCAGCAATATCCCGCCGGACGCTCCGGAGAGCCGAATGCAGTTTTGCTCGGGGAAGCACTGAAAAAACTCGGCCTGCGCGGCTGCCGCTTGAAGACCGGAACCCCGCCACGCCTCGACGGCCGCTCGATCGATTGGTCGCGCTTCGTCCTGCAACCGGGAGACGACGATCCCACGCCCTTCAGCTTTCGTACCAGGCGGGTGAAGCACCACGATACCCAGGTGCCCTGCTACATCGCGTGGACCTCGCCCGAAACGCATCGCATCATTCGCGAGAACGTTCATCGCTCGCCGATGTACAGCGGTCAAATTCAGTCGATCGGCCCGCGCTACTGCCCATCGATCGAAGACAAGATCGTGAAATTTCCCGACAAGGAAATGCACCAACTCTACCTCGAACCTGAAGGACTGAACACGCACGAAATTTATGTCAACGGCATGAGCACTTCGCTGCCGGTGGAAGTGCAGTTGGAGATCTTGAAATCGATCCCCGGCTTGGAGACAGCGGAGATGCTGCGCCCGGGCTATGCGATCGAATACGACTCCATCGATCCCACGGAACTCGAACGCACTTTGGAAACGAAGAAGATTGCGGGCCTGTTTCTTGCGGGGCAAATAAATGGGACATCCGGGTACGAAGAGGCTGCCTGCCAGGGAATTATGGCGGGGATCAACGCAGCTCTCCAAGTGAAGGCCGAGCCGCCGCTGATTCTCGACCGCACCGAAGCCTATACCGCGATCCTGATCGACGATCTCATCTCCAAGGGCACAAACGAACCCTACCGCATGTTTACCTCGCGCGCAGAGTTCCGCCTGCACCTGCGCATCGACAACGCCGACCGCCGGCTCACGCCGCATGGCCGCCGCGTAGGGTTGATTTCGGATGTGGCTTGGCAGGATTTTCAATCCAAGCAAGCGAGGTCGGAGAACCTGAAAAAGTTGCTGGAGCGGACGAGGCTAACATCCGAACTCCTCGCCAAAATTTGTCATTCCGAGAAGCGAAGCGACGAGGAATCCGCTGGCATCCGCAGCGCCACATCCTCGAGTCTGGAAACGACTGCAGGCCAAACCTGCGCTCAACTACTGAAGCGTCCCGAGATCACCGTAGAGAAGCTGGCTCCAATCTTGCGGGAACTGGATCCAGCTTTCTTCGAAAGAGAAGAAAGCCGTACGAATCCATCCCAATCCGCGGCCAATCTCTCCTCCGAAGTCCGCAACGAGCTCAAGTCGGTCGAAACCGAAATCAAGTACGAAGGCTATCTTCTTCAGCAACAGCGCGCCATGGAGCGGCTGAAGAAATCGGAGCAGCGCCCCATCCCGGATTGGTTCAACTATCAGTCGGTCAGCGGCCTCTCGCGCGAGATGCAGGAGACTCTGAGCCGCGTGCAGCCCCGCACCTTGGCCCAAGCCTCACGCATTCCGGGCGTGACGCCGGCGGCCGTGTCGCTGGTGAACGTTTACATCGAGATTCAGGCAAAGCGGCGCGAGCAGGCCGCTGCGCTTTAGTTTTCAGCCTTGCCCCAAACCGTTTCCGGCGCAAATTAACATTCCGTTAACAACCGAATGTTACGCACGCATTAATATCAGCCCCATGCCGCAAGATTCCCTTCGCATTGAAGACCAGCCCGGATCGCAACCGGGCCAGCGCATCCTCCGCCTCACCGGAGCGCTAGTGCTCACCACCGTATTTGAGTTCCAGTCGACAGTTCGTGCCGATACTTCGCGCTCTTTGATCATCGATTTCACGAACGTGCCGTATGTCGATTCCGCCGGTATCGGTGCTTTGGTCGGGGCGTATGTTACGCGCCAGCATAGTGGCCGGACCCTCGCCCTCGTGGGGGTAAGTGAACGCATACACAACGCCCTCAAGGTCACTCACGTCGAACAATTTTTTCGCTTCTTCGATTCCGTGGAAGCCGCCGAGCAGGCTCCAGCGTAAGGCCGCGCTGCCTTCATTGTGAGATCCTTCGCTCCGTCTGAAGAACGCCTCCGCTTAAGATGACGCCGTGTGAGCATTTCCCGGTTTGACTGCTCTCCGCATGGCTCCTAAGATGAATTCTCCGCTCCCTCTTTAGCGATGATCGGTCAAACCATTTCGCATTACCGCATCCTGGGCCAACTAGGAAGTGGCGGGATGGGCGTCGTCTATGACGCGGAAGACCTTAACCTGGGCCGGCGTGTCGCTTTGAAGTTTCTTCCGCCACAATTCTCCAGCAATCAAAACGCTCTGGACCGTTTTCTTCTTGAGGCGCGCTCGGCTTCCGCGCTGAATCACCCCAACATCTGCACGATCTATGCGGTTGAGAAAGCTGGCGAGCAATCTTTTATCGCGATGGAATTGCTGGAAGGCGAGACCCTCGACCGCCGCTTGAGCGCCGGACCCCTCCCGCTGGATCGCCTGCTGGAGTGGGGCATGCAGCTGTCCGACGCGCTCGATGCCGCGCATGCAAAAGGCGTTATCCATCGCGACATCAAGCCGGCGAATATTTTCGTCACCCAGCGCGGACAAGTGAAGGTTCTGGACTTCGGGCTGGCCAAGTTGACTCGTCCTGAAATGACGATGACCACCATTGGAGCCACCCAAGATTCGCCCGCCCTGAATCTGACGAGTCCGGGAGCCACGGTCGGGACCATCTCCTACATGTCTCCCGAGCAGGCGCGCGGCGAGGAACTCGATCCGCGCACCGATCTGTTTTCTCTTGGAGTTGTGCTCTATCAGATGGCGACTGGCCGCTTGCCTTTCTCGGGCGCGACCTCGGCCGTGGTCTTTCACGCAATTCTCGAGCGCAATCCCGTCCCTGCGCTGCAAGTGAATTCCGGTCTCCCGCCCAAGTTAGAAGAGATTATTGAGAAGGCGCTCGAAAAAGACCGCGATCTGCGCTATCAATCGGCTGCCGACCTGCGCGGTGATCTCAAACGGCTGAAGCGGGATACGGAATCGGGCAGCAAGGCGGCGCAATCGGGATCAACCGCCGCATATGCTGCATCGAGGCCATCGCCGCAGGCTTCTTCGGCCGCGCGTCTTGATCGACCATCCATGGATCGACCATCCGGCGCGGCGCTCATCGCTGCAGACGGAGTCCAATCGCCTGCGGCGGCGACTGCAAGCGCAAAGCCCGGATTCCGCCTTCGCTTCCTTGGAACCGGCGTAGCTCTATCGCTGGCAGCCCTGCTTGCCTACACCATCTTTTTCCGTAAACACTCCACGCCATTCCAGGAGATTTCCGCGACTCGAGTTACCGATACTGGCGATATAATCGGAGCCGCGATCTCACCCGACGGCCAGTACATCCTCGCGATCACAAGAAGGAATGGGCTCGGCAGCCTGTGGCTGAGGAACGTTCCGACCAACAGCAATGTGCAGGTGCAGCCCCCGGAAGAGGTGTATTACAACGGACTTCGTTTTGCGCCAGACGGAAACTATTTTTACTTTGTTCGCAGCGATCCCGGAAACGACGCGCTGCGGTTCTTATACCGCGCTCCTCTGCTCGGTGGCGTGCCTCAAAAACTCGCGGACGATGTTGATTCCAACGTTACTTTTTCTCCCGATGGAAAGCAGTTTGCGTTCATTCGGAATGACAACCCCGAGCCGGGCAAATTTCGGCTGATCGTGCGTCCGGTGAACGGCGGGGATGCCGACGAACGCATCCTCGTGAGCGGCCCCAACAGCCGGAGCCTTTACAATCCCGTCTGGTCTCCGGATGGAAAGACGATCGTTTGTAACGAGTTGAACGTGAAGGGTGTCTTCACCAACTTGACGGCAGTGGAGATCGGCAGCGGGGCTAAGAAAGTTTTCTTCGGCTCCAATGCGCAGCTATTCGAAAACCCAACCTGGATGCCGGACGGCAGCGGCCTGCTCGGAACCTTGCATGGGACCGGTCCCAGCTTTAATCGAACGCAAATTGCCTTCGTCTCTTACCCCGGCGGGAAGTTGTCTACCATCACGCACGACACCAACACCTATTCAAATCTCAGCGTGGCGGCCAGCGGACAGCTATTGAGCGCTGTGTTGAGTGAAGGCCGGTGGAATATCTTCACCATGCCGTCGCCTCCCACGACAGCGCAACTCCACCTGGTAACATCATCTGAGGCGTTCACCAATTTCACGTGGACGCGAGAGGGATTTCTGCTCAGCGATCAGGGCGCGAAGCTGAACCGGATCGATCCCGCGTCGGGAGAGAAGACTGCGGTCGCAACCGAAGAAGGCAGCGTAAGCGGCAATCCCGAAGCCTGTGGCGATGGGCACTACATCATTTTTGAGTTGGGCTTCCGCGGAGGCGCAAACGACGACAATCTCTGGCGGATGGATTCTACAGGCGGAAATCTGAAACAGCTCACCAACGGCAGTAACGATACGCATTCTGTCTGCTCTGCCGATGGGCGCTGGGTCTATTTCATGCAACAGCGGGACGAAGCGAAACTTGCCCGGGTTTCGATTGATGGCGGTACTCCGCAGATCCTTTCGAACTTGCCCATCGTCGAAAGCCAAATTGATGTTTCGCCGGACGGAAGGCTGGCAGCCTTTGCCACTCTTGAGCACGCAAACCACCAGGAAAAGCTGGTACTGGTCGACACGGAATCAGGCCAGGCCAGGACGATCGATTTTGAGCGGGAACTCTTTGGCCTGCTCCGCTTCAGTCCTGATGGGAAGGCCGTGGTCTACCCAACGCGAGAGAACGGCTTTGACAATCTGTGGATGCAGCCTCTAGACGGTTCAAAAGGCAAACAGATTACAGATTTCACATCTGAGCGCATTTACGACTTCCACTGGTCGTTCGATGGCAAGCAGTTGGGGATGGTGCGCGGCCATAATGAGTCCGATGTAGTGCTGATCCGAGAAACTCACTGAGTAATTGGGAAATTTAGGAATTGAGGAATTTGAAATCTTTGCCGGCGCATTGCCGATTTTCAATTACTCAATTACTAGATTCCGCAATAACTCAATTCTCCAAAATTCAAAAGGCGGCCATCGCTGGCCGCCTTTTTGCGAATTGTTACGGTGAAGTGACTTAGGCTGCCTTCACGTTCTCGGCCTGCCAGCCCTTAGGGCCTTTGACCACGTCAAACTGCACTTGCTGACCTTCCTGCAAGCTGCGGAAGCCGCTCGCCTGAATGGCCGAGAAATGCACGAATACATCCTCGCCGTTCTGGCGGCTGATAAACCCGTAGCCCTTGGCGTCGTTAAACCACTTCACTGTTCCTGTTTCCATGTTGTTGCGAATTCCTTTGTGTTGATGTAGCGCTGAAACTTAAAGGGGTTCTTCTGCAGGCAGGTCACGCGCTGGTTAGCGGAGATTACTGATTACTGCGAGGAACTCTAAAGTCAAACGCACATGAATTGTAAGTGAATTGCATCAAAATAGCTACAACTTTTCATAACTATCGAGCTTAACTTACTGTACATAAAGGATTTACGCCGACGGCCTCCATCAACGGACTTTGGCCAGATTTGCCAGATCGGAGCCCAGGTGGAATCATTAGAGACATGTATCTTCGTAAATTTCTAATCCTAGTGTTCCTCACGGCTTCGGCCTCGGCTGGCGTTGTGGAAGATGTGCGCAGCGCGCTCGCGCAAAACAATTTCAGCGCAGCCGATCAGTATCTAAAGTCCTACCTTGCGCGAAATGGCGTGGATGGCCAGTATATCGAAGCCTATTCCTGGATGGCTCGCGCGGCCTTTAATGAAGGAAACTACGCCGAAGCCGCAAACTACTCCAAGCAGACCGAAGCTTTGGCGGCGCAGGAGCTAAAACATCGCGCACTCGATGCCGAGCCGCATCTGGCGATCGGCCTGGGCGCTGCCATCGAAGTCCAGGCGCAGACACTTGCGGCACGCGAAGAGCGCGCCCAAGCCATCACGGTTCTGCAAGCCGCATTGCGCACGTATGGCAACTCTTCAATGCGAGCGCGCCTGCAGAAGAATCTCAACTTGCTGTCATTCGTTGGCCGACCGGCGCCGACTCTTCGTGCCGATCAATTTCTCGGATCGAAGCTGCCGAGCGCAACCCAGCTCAAGGGCTCGCCCGTGCTGCTCTTCTTCTGGGCTCACTGGTGCGGCGACTGCAAAGCCGAAGCCCCGATCATCACGCAATTACGCTCGGAGTTCGCGCCGAAGGGATTGGACGTGATTGGCCCAACCCGGTTGTACGGGTACACCGCACAGACCGAGAATGCCTCTTCCAGCGACGAACTAGCCTATATCGATGCCGTGCGCCATCGCTTCTATTCGGGCCTGCTCGATATGCCGGTGCCGATCAACAAATACAACTTTGATGTATACGGAGCATCGACTACGCCAACGCTGGTTTTGCTCGATCGGACGGGCAGGGTGGCTTGGTATCATCCCGGGGCGGTGCCCTATGGGGAGTTAAAGGGGGAGATTGAGAAAGTTGCGCAGTAGATTTGTGTGGCGCGGGCGCCCTCGCCCGCGAGGCCAACCAAAAGAACCGCTAGCACCAGGCACAAGTCAAAGACGGCGCGACCAAAATCGCCGGTTACGAGCGTAATGGCGATATTTCGCCAGCCACCGTTCGCCAACGACCGTCAAGCCAACCGGTTCTTACGGGTCTACTCGAGTTTACTTGTGCGGGTCACGAGTGACGGTGCCATCGTTCGCTGAATAGTCAGCCCATGCCGATGGTGCGAGTTCGTCGAACCTACAACTGCGAGAAAGGCTGTTGAGACAGTGCAGGTGAACATCAAACGCCCGTTTCACAGCTATTCCGACGGACTGCAAGACACAAGTCTCTAGCGCATTTGCCGGGAAATGACCGGAGCCGTGGTTGATACGCACGAGGTAGTCCTGCCCGGCACACCTGGGAACAGGATCCACCGACTCGCGCCAAGTTTGGACTTCATATCCGAAGAAAACCTCGTGCCTGTACTTACTGGAGTCTAACCTTTCCATTCTGATTTCCCCAACTCCCGTTGTGCTTGTATACAGCCTTCCGTTTCGAACTTCAAACTGCGCATAGGCACCCCACGAACGGACCCCGATGTAAGGAAGAGTCGTATAAAAGAACTCTGCCGTTCTACCTATCAACGGAATCCGTGGCAGCCGAGTCATGATCTGCAGTTGAAACGTGCAATTTCGCGGCGTGCAAAAAGGCCAGCGTCTCAAGCCTGGATCAGGAAACCGTGGTTGTAATTCCGATTGCGTCGCGTGCCCCCCATTGCGAACCATGATGTCCCGAACTTCTGCAAAGCCGGCAGTCGAGAAGTCAAGGGATCTCAAGTCCACAAACAGGGACTCGGCGCGCCGACGCTGATAGACCGAGTCGATATACAAGAAGAGCCAGCTACCAACAATCGATATGAGGACCAGTCGAGCCACCCAGCGTAAGGAGGCTCGGAATTGACCGCGGGTGTCAGTCCTCTTTGAGTGGATGTCGGTCACTTCAAATAGTCTAGATCCACTGAAAGTCTCTGAGTTCCCGGCACAAGTGACGAAATCAGGCGATTACTCTCACTACCGAACAACCCCATGCGACCAGCCAGTCAGCGGGCCACGGGCATCAATTTCATCCGCTGCCAGCATTTCGCGGGCGAGGACGCCCGCGCCACATTCAGGCGTCCACTTCCTTCAGCCTGCCCGTCTTCACATCATAAATAAATCCCCGCACCGGAATATCTATCGGAATCCACGGATGCGACTTCACTTTCTTCACCTGCTCGCGCAAGTTCGCCTCAAGGTCGTCAAACGCATAGAAATGCGCAGGCTCGCTCGCGATCGCGTTCATCTTGTTCGTCAGATGCGACCTCAGTTCGTATTCCTTCACTTTTAACAATCCACAATCCGTGTGGTTGATGATGATGAACTCCTGCGTGTCGAGCAGGTGATGCGAGACAATTAGCGACCGTAGCGCGTCTTCCGTGGCAATACCGCCCGCGTTGCGGATCATGTGCGCGTCCCCCGGTTGCAAGCCGAGGCAGCGTTCAAAAAGAATTCTGGAGTCCATGCAGGCCAGCACAGCCACGCGGCGGCGAGGTTTGACCGCCAGGTCTCCAAGGTTGAAGTTCTTCACGAATTCCTGATTGGCTTGCAGCAGTTCGTCTGCGACTGACAATTTTCCGGCCCTCGATCTCAAGTTGCACCGGCGGTGGCTTTGTCGCCGCCGCTGGTTGCCCATCCAGTTTAACCGCTACAATCGCCCCGTGAACCTCGACGACACAATCGTCGCCATCGCCACTCCCCCGGGACGTGGAGGAATCGGCACGGTTCGCATCGCCGGGCCAAGCGCTCGAGAAATTGCCGCACCCATGCTTCGACTCAAACACCAACTGGAACCGGGCCAAGCAACGTTTGGAGAGCTGATAGAAGCACCTGAGAACCGCACCGAGCCAAGCTCCGACCTTACTCGCATCGACGAAGTCGTAGCGACATATTTTGCCAAGCCTCACTCCTACACCACAGATGACATTATCGAGATCTCGGCACACGGCTCCCCCGTGGTGTTGCGGCATATCGTAGAGATGTGCGTAGCCGCCGGCGCGCGCCTGGCCGAGCCCGGCGAGTTCACCATGCGTGCCTTCCTCAACGGCCGCATCGATCTCACCCAGGCAGAAGCGGTTCGCGATCTCATCGACTCGCAAACGCTCTACCAGGCAAAATTTGCAGCCCAGCAACTCGAAGGATCGCTGTCGCGGCGCTTGCAGCCTACAAAACAGCACCTGGTCGAACTGATTGCGCTGCTGGAAGCAGGCATCGACTTCGCGGAAGACGACGTCTCCGTATTGCCGGGCTCGGTTATTCTCGAACGCATTTCGTCGGTACGCAAACCACTCGAGCAACTCGCCGCCACTTTTGCCTACGGAAAGATCATTCACCAAGGACTGACTCTTGCGATCGTAGGCCGCCCCAACGTGGGGAAATCGAGTTTATTCAACCGCCTGGTCGAGCGCGAACGCGCCATCGTGACAGCCACTCCCGGCACCACGCGCGACCTGGTGACGGAAACTGTAGCTATCGGTGGCATTCCGATTCATCTCATCGACACCGCCGGAATTCGGCAAGCGCTCGATGAAGCAGAGTCCATGGGCATTCGGAAATCCATGGAAGCTCTGGCGGATGCAGACCTGGTGCTGGTAGTCATCGACGCTTCACAGCCCGTCTCTACGGAAGATAATGAACTAATTAGGCAAACGGAGAATAGGCCGGCAATTCTTGTGGGGAATAAATACGATCTGGGGTCCCAGGAAAACGCAATCGATTCGCACAAGATCCTTTACACTTCAGCCCTAAACGGCGAAGGAATCACGGAATTACGGGCGGAGATTTTGCGTCATATCGGCGGCGAATCGGGAACCCAGTCCGAAGCTGGATTCCTTACCAGCGTCCGCCATCAAGGCCTAGTCAGAGATTCCCTGGCCGCTCTAGCCGCGGCGGTCCAGGCAGTCAACAACAAAATTCCGCACGAAATGCTGCTCCTCGATTTGTACAATGCTCTCCGCCCACTCGATGCCATCACCGGCGCCACGACCACCGACGACATCTTGAACTTAATCTTCAGCACGTTCTGTATCGGAAAATAGGCTTTGCTGGTCTCGTTCCGGCTAGTCGTCGTCCGGGTCCGTCGGAGGCGTGCGGTCGTTGAGAAAGTGCTGCGCGCTGGCCGGCGCAGAGATTGTCTGGAACTGGAGCGGACTCTGGTTGAAGTCGAAGCAGTCGAAAAGATTATCCGCCCGAGCATCGGCGTAGCCAAGGGAAGGCAAATTGAAAACCTGCTCAGTGAAGTTCAGGATGCTCCCAAAATCGTGCGTGACATGCGAGATGTATTGCGCCTTGGCATAGGGCGAAACCACGATCAGCGGCACACGGAAGCCGTAAACGTAGCCCGATCCCCAACTCGTGCCGTCATTAATGATCTTAGGCGGAGGCACATGATCGTACCAGCCACCCCAGTCGTCCCACGTAATGATGATGGCAGTGTTCGACCAGTAGGGACTGCTGCCGATGGCATTCACAATGGCGGCGACCCAGGAAGGGCCGCCTGGGTTGATCGACACGCCGGGGTGATCCGAGTTCTGGCCCGAGGGCATAACCCAACTCACATCCGGCAGTTGGTTATTGCCGATGTCATTGAGTATGGGCGCAGGGTTCTGGCTCGTATAAAGAACCACGTTGTTTGTCCAATCCGAACCCGTGCACGCGGTAGCGTTGGGTGGCGCAGCATTGGGCCCGCACATGTGCTGGATGGCGTTGGGTGCAACCCATATGGCAAGTCCCGAGTCCGATGGCGCGTAGTAGCGCCACGACAGGCCCTTGGCGTTCAGTTCATCCGTAAGGGTGGGATGTTCAAAACACGGATACAATGCACTGGATTCGTTTCCGCTTGGATCGATCATAGGCACAGTCGATCCGGGAGGCGCCGTGCAGCCGACATTCGGCACATTTGGCGGATTTTCGGCCACGAACAAACTGCTAGTAGCTGTGGGGGCGGATGTGCCGGAGATAATAAATTGGTGCGCCGGAAAGCTGGGACCTTGATTGGTTTGAAACATGCGATCGCCGAAAGCATATTGCTCGGCCAGTTGAAAATACGGTTCCACGTCGGACGACTGCACATACTGAAACTGCGGATTGGGAGGAAGTGAACAGCCGTTCACTTCGCAACCAGCCCCGACCTGGTCGGCGCCATCCATTTTGCCCCCGTCGTACATCGCGACAAATGCGGAGTGCGTGTGGGAAAGGTCATAGTTGACGGCTAGGGTTGTTGGCGTCAGCGGAATTATTGTGCCGGAGGAACCGACTCCGTTGGCGGCAATATCCGCGCCCCGGGCGATCAATGCCGGATCCCGAAACAGGTTATCCGGAGTACGGTTTTCCTGAAAAATAATGACAATGTGCTGTATCTTGCTTTGCGGGGCTGCAACGGACGCCGTCGGTGAACCGGCAGCGCTGAAACCGCATCCGTTCATGATCATCAAAAGGACGCTGGTAGAAAACAACAAAGCGAAAAGACACAATACTGCCGTGTGCCGCATTGGCGATCGTCTCCATGGCATCTCCGTAATCCGAATTAGGCTGTCCTAACCCCGAATGCGGTTTTATCTGTCTGCCGGAGACCTAAGCACGCTTTATTCCCTCGAATAGCACGAAGGTGTTTGTGGGTAGGTTGTCGATCGTCGAAGTTTCTGGCCCTTGCTGTGGAAGCAAAGGTTGCCTTAGGATGATCCGTGAATCTCCCACTCCCAATGGGATAATGATCAAAACAGCGTAAGGGCCTTTGCAGGTTTAGTTGGTAGAATGCCAACTTGCCGTCCAACACTTTCCGCAAACTACAGGAATTCTGAATCCATCATGATGAAACCGCTGTCGCTGGTGTTGCTTCTGCTTTGCTCGGTGGGGGGATGCTTCGCACAATCCCTCGGTGATCCTTTATCTCAAAACACATCGTCTCAGGACGGGACGACGCCAGATTGCTCCGATCCAACGATGGCACTAAGCGCGCAGTGCAACGGCGCGACGCAAGGTCAAAGGTCTGTGAGTAATCAAGGATCCGAAGCTTATCCCACGCGCTCGCCGGTATTGACCAACCCTTTGGGGTTCAGCCCGGATCAGTACACTCCGACCCGGCCTCCGCTGAATCCATCGCAGATGCGGCGCGTGCGAACTCCTCCCCACCCGGAAACCGAATTCGAACAGATGGTGGCCGACTCCGTGGGCCGTCCATTGCCGTTATTCGGGCAATCTCTATTCGAGCAGCCACCGAGCACCTTCTCTCCAGTCGACTGGATGCAGGTTCCCAACGACTACGTGATCGGCCCCGGCGACCAACTGCAAGTCACGATATGGGGCCAGGTTCAAGCCAACCTGAGAGTAGTGGTGGATCGCTCTGGTCAAATCTATATTCCGCAGGTGGGAGAGGTGTCGGTCGCAGGCATCCACTACGCGGACCTCGACGAGCATTTGAAGCGAGAGATTTCGAAAGTGTTCAAGAATTTCACTGTTACGGCGAATATCGGCCGGCTTCGCTCCATCCAGGTAGTCGTGGTCGGCTACGCCCAGTATCCCGGAACCTATACGATTGGCGCACTGAGCACGCTGGTGAACGCGATTTTTGCTTCGGGTGGCCCGTCCCCTCAGGGATCGTTGCGTCACATTCAGGTCCGGCGCGACGGCGCTACGATCACAGATTTCGATTTTTATGACTTGCTCATCAAAGGCGATAAGTCCAAGGATGTTCGCCTCCAGCCAGGCGACGTCATCTACATTCCGCATGTCGGCCCTTTGGTTGCGATCTCAGGTTCCGTCAACTCGCCCGCTATTTATGAGATGAAAGACGATTCCAAGCTGGGTGACCTGATTGAGGTCGCCGGTGATTTGAGCACCGTTGCCGATACCAACAAGATCACAATCGATCGCCTGGTGGACCACACTGCGCGCACCACACTGGGGTTCCCCTACGACGCGGAATCACGCGCGCTGCCCCTCAAAGATGGCGATATTGTCCGTGTGTTTTCCATCGTTCCTCGTTTCGAAGACACGGTGACGCTGCGAGGCAATGTGGCCAATCCGGGACGTTATCCCTGGAAGCCCGGAATGCGCGTGCGCGACCTGATTCCGGATGTGCAGGCCTTGCTTACTCGCCGCTACTGGCGCAATCGCGCCGCCATCGTTACCGGCAGCGCAACCGAATATCCCGTTCAGCCGCCAGTTCCCCAGAATCGTCAGCGAACCGCAACGAGCACTGCGCCCTCGAGTACCGCCGGGAGCAATCAGCAGCCGGGCGCGCAGGCGAACACAAATTCAGCAAACAATTCGGCGACTCAGAATCAAGTTCCGACGTCGGAAAACCAGACGCAGGACGCTGGGTCAACGGATCTCGCGGTCACGCTTTCTTCGCAAAATTCGCAGAATGCCACGACCAATCAACCAACTGCTCCCAGTGATCAGACCCTTGCCTCCAGTCAACAATCGCAGATGCAAGGGAATAATCCGAATTTAAACCCCGTCAGGGACATTGCCGAAGACGTTCGCCGATATGCCCCTGAGATTAATTGGGATTACGCGATTATCCAGCGCGTAAATCCGCTGGATCTTTCCTCCAGGCTCATCTGGATGAGTCCGCAGAAAGCGATCCTCGAGCATGATGACGCCGCCAACCTCGAGTTGCAGCCGGGAGATATTGTCACCATTTTTTCTCAGCGGGATATCAGCGTTCCGCAGGCTGAACGGTCTCAATACATCATCGTGGAGGGCGAGGTGCATCGGCCGGGCGTCTATAAACTTGAAATCAATGAGACGCTGCGCTCTATTTTGGAACGCGCCGGCGGATTGACCGCAAATGCCTACATCTATGGCACCCAACTGACACGCGAGTCCGCGCGGTTGGATCAGCAGAGAAGCCTTGACCAGTTGGCTCAATCGATGGAAGTGCAAATCCGGCAGTCGGCCATTGCCGCTGCGGCTTCCACATCCCCTGGAGACTTGCCGCAAATGCTGGCCGCGCAGGAAGCCATCATCAATAACCTCCGCAACACCCGCGCCAGCGGACGGGTCGCCCTCCCCGTCAAACCAAAGGATAAAAGCGTGACGGATTTCCCCGATATGGTGATGGAGGACGATGACCGGCTTACGATTCCACATACACCCTCTACCGTCTCGGTGGTAGGCGACGTTTACAATCCGGGTTCGTTCATATTCGAACCGCGCAACTCAGCGGGTGCATATCTGGAAATTGCCGGCAGGGGGAAACCCCAATCCGATATGCATCACGCGTTTGTACTCCGCGCCAACGGGGAAGTGGTTGCGGCCAACAACGTCAACGGTCTGTTTACAGGCTCAAGGTTCTATCATCTTCATTTGTACCCGGGAGACGAAATCATCGTACCTTACAAACTGCCAACAGGCGCTTTCATTCGCGGCCTGCGCGACTGGACGCAGATCACCTCGCAATTGGCTATAACCGGCGCCGCGCTTGCGATCATCGCCCCATGAAAAGAGACTTAATAGACCTAGACAACTTGCGAAAAGAACCGTTATGCCAGGACTGAACCTCTGCTTGTGAAACCTATATGCATAAATGGAAAGTTCTTTAGCCAGCGGATTACAGGCACTCAACGGTACGCCAGGGAATTGCTCAATCAGTTTGACAAACTGATCGCGACCGACTACCCACAGGTTTCCTTCAACGTTTTGGTTCCCAGGAACACGCGTTACGTTCCGCACTATCGCCATCTTCGCGTGCAACCAGTAGGTCGCACGAGCGGAACTCTCTGGGAACAAATCGAACTTCCCAGATATTGCCAGGGGAATCTCTTGTTCACTCCCAGTGGGGGAGCTCCCATACTGTATTCGAGAAATGTGGTTACGATTCACGATGCTGCGGTTGCGGCAGCTCCCGCAGGCTACTCTCTCCCCTATCGCCTTTGGTACCGGAGCGTATGTCGCCGCATGGGAAGGAGCGCCACCCATATTTTTACCGTCTCAAATTTCTCGAAGGCGGAAATGGTGAAGTGGTACAAGGCGGATCCCGACAAGGTTTCCGTGGCTTATCTTGGGAGCGACCATTTCTCCAGCCTCGAAGCGGATCCCTCAACCCTGCAATGGTTTGGAATTTCTGGAAGGTACGTTTTGGCGGTTAGCTCTCACAATCCGAACAAAAACTTTGCTCGCATCGTTGAAGCCATGTCTCACTTAAAAGCATCTGGCCTGCAACTGGTGATTGCGGGAGGAAGCGACAGCAGAATCTATCGCGAGGGCAGGAGCCTGCCTGACGGGGTTCGAGCCTTGGGATATGTGAACGACTCGGAACTGAAAGCTCTCTACGAAAATGCGGCCTGCTTCGTCTTCCCTTCCTTGTATGAAGGCTTCGGGCTCCCTCCACTCGAGGCCATGTCATGCGGATGTCAAGTTGTCCTTTCGCGAGCCGCATCTTTGCCGGAGGTATTTAACGGCGTGGCGCATTTTTGCGATCCGTATTCTTCGGAGGATATTGCGTCCGCCATCGAGCGCGCCGTGAAGTTCCCAGCGGCGGCTACCCCGAATCAGTTACGAGATTTTGCAAAAGAGTTCAGCTGGGAAAAGTGCGCCCGCGAAACGATGGAAGTACTCAAGTCACTCGCGGGATGAAATTGCAACCCGCAGTTCCCGGCAACTCCGGGCCGCCCTAGTTGATCTGCCAACAAATTGAAGCCAGATCTCCCGTCACTATTACGTTTGACGAACTGAGAGATTTGATCACAAACGATGTCCCCACCGTGACCGTTCCCACGGTTGGAACTCCTACCGCCGCAGAGGAATTCGACGCGCAACGAGTAAAACGATAAATGCAGTTGGCGCTCGGGGTGCAAGCCAGAGGATTAGAAACTGTGACTGTTCCCGAGGACAGTGTCGCCAGTCCGTAAGTTGTTGCTGAGGAAAAATTCGACCCATGGCTTGTAACCGGAACCGTTCCTATCGAACTAAATGAGCCAGGAAGTAAGAACACCGTTTCGTTAGAGTCTCCGTACCAGGTAGCTATAATGTTTTGACTCACACCGTTTCGATTGCCAACGTCCACCAGAATTTGCGGCTGTGATGAAGAGGAAAGCTCTACGAGCCGAGGATTTGTAATTACGTATTCCCCGTACTCGGCATAGTTCTGAACAACATTCAGTGTGCAACCAGCAGTATCGCCGTAAACACACCCCACATCAATGACCATTTCCTGGAATCGAGGCGAGTTATTAGGCCATACCAGAATTAGTCGCCCGCTTAGGGCATTAGAGCCAAAGTAATATCCGTTATTCGCGGCTTGAATTGCAACGATGGTCCCATCAGCAGAAATTGGCTGATACGCTTTAGCGATTGGTGATCCTAACGGATAGTCCGCGGCATTAAAAGGTTCCAGGGAAATGAAACTGCCACTGGCAAGAGTAGGGAGGATAAGATAGCCGTTACCTGCAGGTGCGTCAGGAGCATAGATTTGAATGGTCCCTGTGCATGCTAAAATCTGCCCATTAATGGAAATGGTTTGCGAATGATTTCCCGTAGTCATCGCTTCACCGTAGACATTCAGGCGGCTCTCAAAAATTTGTGCACTGGCGAGCTTAAAATACGAGGTCTTCGAGTTTGTCGTATCTACGTTGCCTCCGGCGATGTCAAAAGAGGAGTTATACATAAACACCCTGCTGTCAAGCACAACACCTTGCTGCCCAGCTTCAACACTTTGCCAAAGTTGAATATCCGAATATCCAAAACTTGAGGTACCGCCATTTACTGTAAGGTGAAGATTTGTAGAACCTCCTACATTCACATCCCCGAACCACACGTTGCGCATGTAGGTTCGTTCCGTCCATCCGCATGGGGGCGCCTGAGGTTGACAGCTATCGGCATTTTCGAGCAGCACGTTGTTCGCGTTCGTACCGGTCGCGCCACTGACGAGCAAGTCCTCCCATGTGCTGCCCATGATCGTTCCAGAGTGGACGCAATTCGCCGCAGCGGAGGTGCAAAGCAACGTGAGTGCTTTAAGCCTTCCCGCATGCCCAACGCTGAATGGAATCGTCTGCCAAAAGACTCCATCTCCGCTCCCCGTATAGGTCATCTTTGTCTGCCACGGCCCATCCCCGACCAACGACTGGCTGATTGTGGTCATGTTGATTGTCGTCGAGTAGGTATATGTTCCTGCCGGAATGTGGACGGTGCAAGCTAGATTGCAGTATGCGAAAGCCGCATTAACCCAGAAACCCAAGTCCGACCCAGTCCCTACTGAAGCAGAAAATCCCGTACCACCCACCGTACCCGAGACCGAAATCCCAGTCGGAGGCGAACTATAGCTTCCCAGCGACGTGATTGCCACATAAATGCCTGTGTTTCTCAGCCACGCGCCACATCCGCTGGGTGACCCTCCGGAGGTTACGGTTCCTCCCGTAACAGTGCAACCACCTACCGCCGTATAACCCGAACCCGGAGTCTGCGCTGTGATCAGAGTTGCAGAACACCAACTGGGGGCTGCCACGGTTGCACACGCGGACGGGTTGAAGACTCCATTCACTTCGCCCATGGTGACGTTACCGCCTGACTGCGAGATCGCAGAGTTGCCGATCGTGGTATTTCCGGTAAACACTGGAATCGCATTCGTGGTGCCGCCAGGGGTGGTTACCGTTTCCTGCGCCGCTGCGCCCGCTGCCATCAGCGCTACGATCAAACAAAGAGAGAGAATAACATTACGCATCTTTTGAGCTCCCCTGTCAGGTCGTCCAGCATACTGCAGCTTTGCTGCTATGTGGTGGCCTCAGCTAAAGCTCCTCCAGCCAATCCCAATGAGGCGCTGGGTGCTCGTTGATTTATCACAGCCAGCCTTCCGGCTTCATCAGCCCAACCATACTTAGTTCTTCGAAAAAATAATACCGTCGTCCTCTTCATTGGCCTCGTACATCGACTCAAGCGCCGACACAAATTGTGATTTGTCAATCATCAAATTCCTTGAAGGAATGGTGAGCTCGCTGAAGTGCGGCATAATGGGCTGCAGGAACTCCCGCACCGATACGTTCGACACATTTCTAAGATGGTGCGGCACAAACTCCACAATCAAATAGGCAGCCTGCGACAATATTCGTTCCATGCCCTTTAACGCAAAATATTCGGAGCCTTCAATATCCATAACAATCACGTCGTATTCTCCCGATACGACATTGTCAAGCATGTCGGCTTCGACCTTGACGACACTCGGATGGTCGTAGAAATACTTATAGGCCCGGATCAGAGGCATCCTCTTCGATCCGCCGGAGTTCGCCCTACTCACAACATATTCAAGGTCTCCCTTTTTGTCGCTCGCGGCAATTTGGATCGCGTAGATGTTTTCGCATCTGTTCAGCAGAATATTGCGCGATAGCAGTCTAAAAGTGAGCGGATTCGCCTCGATGGCAGTAACCTGTTTCACTTTCTTAGATATTGGTATAGCCAGGGCGCCGATATGCGCTCCCACGAACAGCACCCTGCTCGTCCTGCTCGTTATCGAACTTATGCGCTCTATCTCATCCTCGCCATAAGATCCTCTTTTTATGAGAAGGCCGCCAACTCCCACGTCCTCAGGCTCGATCAAGAACAAGCCTTGGTCGGTGTCGATAAGCAACGCTTCCACGTTCCTCCCAAGAATCAATCTCTTAGCGCTCGAAATACGGCTCTTCGCGACAAACGCAATCGGCTGCACGATTCGCCGAAGCGTCTGACGCAGGGATTTGCTGCGGTTCGTGTCGGGGTTCACGGCTGTGTCTCGATTCACTGTGCCAAGTGTCTCGCTAGCATACCAAATGCGAATTTGGGGCGGACCCAGCCTTTCCAAACGATCTAAACTGCGCGCGCGTGGAACTGGCCCTGAAGCAATTCCCGGACAACGTCGGGAGCGCCGAACGAACGCTCTGTCCGGTTGCCGGAATTGCTGCAACCCTCACACTTGATAAGATCGCGCTGAGCCCTCAGGGCTTAATCGCCTCAGAGAGGTCAAGTCGGATGTCGACCTTCTCGTATCCGACAGGCAGCCCATAGTGACAGCGATTGCGAGGAAAATCCAAATCCAGACGAAATCATAATCGGGGCCCGAAGTGGCCAGGCAGATAAAATAAGCGGATCCTGCCCAGCGCAGATCGGGATAAGCCGGGGCTGCGTTCGAGAGAAGGTTGAAAAAAGCGAATAAGAACGTAATTGTTCCGGCTAGTCCCACAGTGCTTAAAAGAGAAGTGATCAAGCTTGACGGTCGATTCCTTCCCATCCCAACTCCTAAACCCTTCGTGGTGATGAACAGATTCCAGGCGTAGAGGGCGGCCGCCACCCGATTCACGAAGGACCCGGTCTCCTGCTTCGCCCCTCGACGTTGCTCAAATTCATCTCTACTTGGTCCGCATTGTCGCAGATCTTGGATAGACGCCCTTCCCCATTTCTCACGGGAAGCTGTTAGGATGTCTGCGTGCGGAAGATCGTTCGCGTTTTTGCTCGCTTCGGACCACGGGGCGCTTTAGGCACATGGCGCGAAACTGCACAAAAACTAGTTATTTCGTTCACCTTCGTATCCCCAGAATGATGCTGAAATCGCTTCTCGGACGGTTAATTAATGGAGCCCTCGCGTCTTCCGGTAGGGAGTTGCGCCGCAAACATGATCCCAGCGCCCTGCTCAGAACGATCGGCCTAGCTACGGTCATCGACGGGGGCGCAAATGACGGCGGCTTCGCATCATGCATTCGAGAGGTGAGCCCGAGCGCAGCCATTCATAGTTTCGAGCCAGTACCGTGGCTTTACAAGGCCCTTGCCGACCGATTCAAAGGGGACGGCAATTTTTGCTCTTATGCTCTGGCGCTAGGCGAGGCCAACCACGAAGCCGAGTTCGAGATCAACACAGATTCGTATTCTTCTTCTTTACTGCCGATCGACGATGGCGCCGCAGCATTTTTTCCGGGGTTGAACCGTTCCAGCGTGATCCGGGTCCCCGTTACCACTCTCGACACATGGGCCACCGATAGGGACTTACCCCGTCCGTTGCTTCTCAAGCTCGATCTGGAAGGAAATGAACTTGCCGCGTTGCGTGGCGCCACTCAGCTATTAAAACAGGTTGACTACATTCTCGCGGAGATCAACTTTGTACTGTTACGCCAGGGGCAGCCTAGCTTTCACGAGGTAGAAAAGTTTCTGGCGGAGCATGGCTTCGAAGTGATGGATGTTTACCCGGGTCATCAAGATAAGCGAACGGGGCGCTCCATTTGGTCTGACGTTTTGTTTGGGTCGATTGATCCTATTTCCCAGACAACGCTCGACGCCCCGCGAGACCAAGCCAGGAATAACGGGCATGATCGAAAATCGCCCTCTCCGAGTTAGTCAATCTCCTCCTGGCGACGCTGAGAGATTCACCTCATCATCCAAATTTCGAGTGTTTGAGAAGATGAATCATTTATAACCGAATTTACCCAGCCAAACCTCTGGACCACCAATGTGGAGGGGAGCGATGAGGTCATGGAATCGCGGCTGATTGCGAGGTTTCTAGAGCGTATTTTGTGCGCTCCCGCGGGAAAGAGCGGGCATTTTGGCGGATGGCACCGATTCCCTGATTTCGGATGGACCCCATTTGAACGGCAAACGCCAGAAATACCCAAATCCAAGGCGTGTCGTAGTCTGGACCTGCAATGGCTATACATAGGAAGAGAGACAATCCGGCCCACAGAAGGTCAGGACGATTTCGAGCCACGTTGGACAAGAGCTTGAAATAAGCCAATAGAAATACGATCAGTCCCACCCATCCTACGGTGCTCAGAAGAGAGGTAATCAGACTCGAAGGGCGATTGCTCCCCATTCCAACCCCTATGCCTTTTGTCATAACAAAAAGGTTTAATGCATAAGCGTCGGAAGCCAGTCGGTTGACGAATGAGCCTGACTCCTGCTTTTGAAGTGTCACCATGATGAGGGAATCGCGGAGCGGAGAAAATATCGCCAGGGCCAGAACGAGAGCTCCCAGAACCAACAGCAGGGCGACTCTCCTCAGCCGTACAAGGTTAATGTAAAAAGGAAATCGGAATATCGGGTGCCAAAGGCACAACAAGCCGATCACAACCGCGATTGCCACTATCGCAGTGGACGACCGAACCAGCATTATCGCGGCTAATCCTACTCCAACCGGAATGAGGGATCGCCCAACCTTCAATCGCTCTGCCAAGAATCCGGCTGTAAAACACACCAAAACCTGACCTGCGGCCGACGATTCCGTAAACGTGCCAGGGAAGCGGGACGCGAAGTCTCTGGTGTCTACCATCTGCATACTTCCGCCCGCATTGTTCTGCAAGAGCGCATAGGGAAACTCGATGCCGAGTAGCAAACAGAGAAACTGAACAGTGATGACTCCCGCTAAAACATAAAACGTGAACAAGTAAGCGCGCCCCGTCAGCACTCCATTTCGCACTCTTTTGGCTGCGCCCAAGACTATCAGCACGCCCAATAAGAGAGAGACGGAATGCGAGATATTGGCGTTTCTAAACTGCAGCGGTGGGCGGAGAAAAAAACCATCGTCAATGCCGATGTGTTGTTCATAGACAGGAATTCCTGCGAACACGAAGGGCAGGGTGAAAGCCGAGACGATCGCGATAACACCGAATGCGACCATCCACCACTTCCCTTTAAACGAAGCCTGTTTGGCTCGCTCCTTTCCGCCTCGAGCATACCGGTAGATCCCCTGCAAGACAAACACGGCGCCCACCAGATAGTACGGTGTGACGCCCGCGTCTTTTAACGCGATTACCGACGACGACTGGAAAATCGACGAGAAAATGAGCAAGGCAAAAAGTTCATCGTCGCCCAGGAAGAAACAAAAGACGGAGGCAGCAAGGAATATTATCCCGATTACAGTCGGCATAGGGACACCTTTGCAGAAGTGCGCGAGGAATCAGCGGGCACCGGATATTTTCCTTTGTGTTCTGTATTCACAAGCTTCCTTTAGAAGATTCGACAGTACCCTCGCAGATTCCTCCCAGTTGAACCGCCGTCGACGAACCAGCCCTCTGGCGATTAACTGCATCCGCATCGAATCGTCGCACACAATTGCACGCATTCCTGCCGCCACCTCTTCTACGCTGGTCGGGTCCACCAAAAGCGCCGCATCGCCGACCACCTCGGGTAAAGATGTCGTGTTCGAACTCAGAACCGGTGTGCCACAGGCCATCGCTTCCAATGCTGGAAGCCCAAAACCCTCATAGGTAGAAATCATAACCAGTCCGAGAGCGCCACGGTAGTAGGCGGGGAGCTCATGTTCTGCGACAAATCCAGCAAATTGAAGAGTGCCGCCAATCTCTAACTCGGCAGCGAGCCTCAGCAGTTGACGGTCCGGCTCTCCAGAAAACAGGAGCCTGCACTGCCCGGCAAGCCCCGACCTCGCAAAGCCGTGGAGCAGCCTCGGCAAGTTTTTGTGGGCTCTGTGTGCGCCGACGTACAACAGGTAAGGATAACCCGGATCGAATTTTTCGCCATCCGGGGTGAAATTATCCGACGCTGCGTTGTAAATCTTGACTACGCGGTTTAACGGAAGGCCGGTCCACTCGCAGATTTCGTTACGCGAAAATTCCGAAACTGTGACCAATTTGTACGCCTTCTTGCAGAGGGGGCGGAGAACTGAATTAAAGTATGCCGCCCGCGCTCCCCGGACAGATCGAGCATGAATCAGGTCGTGAACCGTAAATACAAAAGGAACCGAACCTCCGATCGGCGACATGAATCCCGGATTCCAGAAAACATCGGGGCGCCTCCTGGCAATCTCCCAGGCAAGCCATATCGGATTTAACGGATTCAGCGAGCGCGCGAGATGCCATTTCCCGGTTAGTCCTGAAACGGCGAACTCTGGATCAATCCGGCATACCAATTCCTGGAAAAACCGCTTGATTCCGCCCTCGCTCCAGCGGTCGTCCACCAACAAGTTAGGCACATGCTCCTTTGGACATCGTAAATCGCAAGGATCGCTCGCGGCTTCCCAAGAGACACATTCGCACTCGCCAGTCCTTCTACCGATTCCCCTTCCACCACATGGCGAGGCTCTCTCGAAACGCACTCTGTTTCATCGCAAACCATGATTTCGGCTTCCGCCCCAAAACGGCTTTTCGACACCAATTCGCCTGGCTTAGGGCGAGCCATGGCAGCGCCAGCACGATCCCGAAGTGTTTGAGCAGAAAATATAGGCTGTTTCTGGTCCCGTAACGCATCGCGAAGGGCGTAGAAGGGCCGCCTGTCAGGACTGCGACTTTGTGCCATAGCTTTGCTTCCGGAAGATACATCAATCTGACGCCTGCCTTCATCGCACGGTACATGAAGTCTGTATCGTCCCAATAGACGAAGTAAGTCTCGTCCATCATGCCGATCCTGGTGAAGACCTCTTTCTTAATCAGAACGCAACAGGTCGGTACGTACGGCACAAGACGGGCGACATCATATTGTCCATTGTCTGGCTCCCCCTCCCCCACGTGAACGCTGCGGTACCCGCGCCATTTCTGGAACGTCCCTCCCGCCGTCCAAATGCGGTCCGGTTGGTCGTAGTACATCATCTTCGGGCAGACCATTTCGACTCTATGCCGGGCGAGACCTTGGTCAAGGCGCGCGATTAGTCCGGAGTCAAATGCCGTGTCGTTATTAATCAGCAACACGGAGGAACATCCCGCATCCAGCGCGGCCTGTATGCCTTGATTGTTACCTGCCGCCACTCCCCGATTGTTGGGATTGGATAATATCCTCGCGCAGGGATTGAAACAATCGCGCAAAATACGCAGACTATCGTCGCTCGACGCATTGTCCACCGCAAACAGTGTAAAGTCTCTGTAGGTTTGCTCGGAAAGGCAACGCAGGAACTCGGGCAGCACGTTGGCGCTATTGTAGGTGACGGAGACCACCCCAATGTGATTCCCCTCAGCCACGCATCAATCCCATATCTCGCATCTCGTTTAGCGATTGCTCATACTTTCGGGGCTCCAGTTCCTGACTGACAGCCCAAGCCAGGAACCTCCGCAGCCCATCCGCAAAGCGCCACTCTGGAGAGAAACTCAGAGCCGCCTTGAGCTTGTGAATGCTGGCACAGCTGTGGCGAATGTCCCCCTGACGAAAGGCCCCAGTTACCTTTATTTCCGAGCTGCTGGCAAAATATGCGGCGATCGACTTCGCCACTTCCAAAACTGTGATCGGAAAACCCGTGCCCACATTCAGCGCCAGCGGCTGCTGGGGCGGCGCGTCAACGCAGCGCACGGTCGCTTCCACTGCGTCGTCCACATAAACGAAATCGCGGCTTTCTTGCCCATCCTCGAAGATATAAATCGGTTCGTTGGCCCGCGCCTGATTGGAAAAGATTGCCAGAATCCCCGTATAAGGATTTTTAAGCGACTGCCCCGGCCCGTAGACATTTTGATAACGCAGCGCAAAACCATTGATTCCTAACGTTGCGGCGTACATCAGGACCATCTGTTCCTGCACCTGTTTCGTCAGGCCGTACAGCGACGACGGGTGAAACGGGGCTTCCTCGCGGGTTGGACCCATGGTCGTGGCTCGTCCACAAGAAGGGCATTTAGGGTCAAAGTCTCCGCGTTCCATATCTGCTCGAAAGCGCGCTTCCGGATACACCAACCCATGGTCCGTGCATCGTGCTCCGCCCTCGCCATAAACCGCGCGCGAAGAAGCGACCACGACACTCTGAACCGGATAATTGCGGGTCAGCAGAAGTTGCATCAGCCCCGAAGTCGCACCAATATTTACTTCCGTATAGTGGCGGATGCGATACATCGACTGCCCCGTCCCGGTCTCCGCCGCTAAATGAACTAAGACATGCTGGCACGCCAGGGCTCGTGCGCAAAGGTCTGTGTCGCGCACGTCGCCCCGAAACAATCGTACCGAATCTCGTATGTCGGCCGGAAGTTCCCCGTTTTCCCCATGAATCTGCGGGCTGAAGTTGTCGAGAATCGACAACTCGTGACCAGCCTCAAGCAGCTTGCGGGCAAGGCAGGAACCAATGAATCCAGCGCCGCCGGTGATCAGTACCTTCAATTTACCTCCAACGAACTTCCACCCGAAACCCGCTGACACGCATTATCGCAACGAAGTCGGAGAACTTTCTATCGATCGCCTGAATGACCTCGCCTCGCCACGCGCCGCAGACTGCATAGCGTAAGCGGGTTTTGTTGACGAATATCCTAAATCTTGATGATCATTCCTTGCCCCGTGGGCATGGTCAAAACGGAAAAACCCAGTTCGCAGCCCAGCGCGTCAAAGGCTTCTTTCTGCGGACGAAAGCATTCTGCATACGAGTAGTCATCAAGAAGCACGACGGCACCTTTGACCAGCTTGTTCCAAAAAAACCTTAGGGCGGCAATTTCAGGTGCCGCATTGTTCATGTCGATGGAGAGGTAGCAGACTTCCTGCGTATCAAGTTGCGAGAGAGTGTCGGGAACCAGGCCACGAATGACTTTTACGTTTTGGAACGGCGAAAAAGTCTTAACCACGTCTGCGTAGCATTCCTGGTAATCATTTTTATTTTCGGCGGCAACATCCTCGGAGCCGCGATACGTGTCGAGCAGAAAAAACCTTCGATCATTCATGGCTCCGAAGTCTACGAAGTCTATGACAGCGCGGGAGATGCCCCCTCGGTTGACTCCACATTCCACGAAATCCCCGCGCAGAGATAGCGCATGTTGAGCGGCCCAACAGGCGTTATAGGCCCTCCACCGGAGTTTCCCTCCATGCCACGACCCAGTCTCAGCGCCCTTTTGGTATGCGGATATAAAGGCAGGGTCTCGCAAAAAATCGGCAACGTGCACTGTTCCCATCCCATCCTCGGCATAGCAATTGTCTCTCAGCAGGGAAAGGGCAAATCGAAATTTAGAAAACATAAGTTCGATCCGAAATTATATCAACCCTCCATGCTATGCATCCGCGATTGAGACCATCTGCTTGCACCCAGAACTTCGCCCTTACCCTCAAAAATGCTCTTCTAGGGTGCCCCGAGGTAACCCATCCGGTCTCTGGTTCTGTTCTAACTCAACATGTGCGCGTAATGGGATTCGGAGCTATACGAAGCAATATCACTGCAAGGCAGCACGATAGAATCATATACAATGAGCGCTGACCATGCTTCAGAAGTCGCCCCCGGATTTTTCTGATACTAGTCAATGGAGAGAATTGCGATGCTGTCCTTTATGTGGGGGGGGCAGTTTTCGCCCGCTCATCCGAGCACGAGATCGGCATTACGGTAATCCCGGCCTTTTCCAGACGGTTAAGTGTGTCGCTTGTGGATTGACGTTCCTCAATCCAATGCCGACCGAGTCCTATTTGAGCGGCGCGTATCCCGAGGACTATTACGCCTACCAACCGGTAGTCTCCAAACAAGGAAAGTCCCCTATACTCGAGAACTTCAAGAACCTGGTCGGCGGCATGATCGTTCGTTCTGCCAGGACCTGCGACCCAAAGTTTGAGAAGCCCGGAACAATCCTCGATATCGGCTGTGGGGCCGGGGCATTCTTAGCTGAAATGCGAAAGAAAGGGTGGCAAGTCCGAGGGGTGGAAATCGACCGCCGTGCGGCTGAACGAGGGCAACTGGAAGGACTCGATATTTTTGCCGGGACGATCGATAAGGCCAACTACCCATCAGCCGGCTTCGATTATGTGAGGAGCAACCACTCCTTTGAACACATCCACAATCCGCGAGAGGTTCTTGCGGAAATACACCGACTCGTCAAGCCCACCGGCTTTCTGTTTATCGGCGTGCCAAACGTAAACGGATGGATGGCGCGATTCTACGGCACATACTGGTGGTACTTGGGCGCACCAGTACATCCATTCGGATACAGTCCAATCACGCTAGGTCGGCTTCTGAAGGAAACTGGCTTTAAGGTTGAGCGAGTGAACTACAACTCGAACAGCGCTGGGATTTTCGGAAGCTTGCAGATTTACCTTAACCGGAACAATGGCAAAGTAGGCGAGGACGGTTGGGTGGCTCGCAACCCTGTCCTGAGGGTCATCGGCGGCTGGGCTGCGTTAGCCTTCGATTATCTCCGGGTCGGAGATTGTATTGAGGTCATTGCCCGTCCCGTCTAGAACCATTCTCAAAAGGTAAGTGTAAGAGCAAACGCATGTTGACGCGTTGAATCTGCGCGAGCGTGACTTCGCCACTGATCAGCAAATTCTCAGGTGGCAAGTCTTCGTTCCCTCGTCCAGGGCGGCTCGCTGTCCGTTGCCGCTCGCTTGGGAGGAG
>Ga0116135_1000180_pt1 | contig 33510 bp, 18 predicted proteins | sample June2015DPH_20_1_FD_89738 | JGI IMG/M metagenome (GOLD analysis project Ga0116135, IMG submission 89738) | Peatland microbial communities from SPRUCE experiment site at the Marcell Experimental Forest, Minnesota, USA - June2015DPH_20_10 | ecosystem: Environmental > Terrestrial > Soil > Wetlands... | reverse complement strand
TGCCCATCGCGATTTTTTCCGCGGCGGAAGACGGCAATATGCGAATTGCGTTTCTCTGGGTGATCCTGATCGTGGTGATTTCGCTGGCGATCATTAGGTTGCTCAATCTCAAAGGCCCTGCGCATCGGGCTGCGCGCAGACCAGCCGAGGTTTCAACGGGGACTTCACCTGCGCCAGTTGTGGTTGCTGCAGGAAACCGGCAGGTTCGCGATTCGTCCGCCGAGCTTCAGATTGAAATCGATAAAGCACTTGAGAATTTTAGACTGCAGGTTGTGCTTCGGACCGGCCGTGGGGCGCTGGGATTGCTGGGAGCGTCGGGTGCAGGCAAGTCAATGACGCTGCGGATGATTGCCGGCGTGGCTACACCGGATCGCGGACGGATTGTTCTGAATGGCCGCGTTTTGTACGACGACGCAACTGGAATCAACCTCTCCGCCGCAAGCCGGAAGATTGGCGTCGTCTTCCAGGACTACGCACTGTTTCCGCATTTGACCGTTGCGGAGAACGTCGGATTTGGCCTGCGTGCATTGCCTGAGAAGGAGCGCCAATCGCGCGTCCGCCAGTTGCTTGAGCTAATGCGCATCGCGGAGCTTGCTGACCGTTATCCGCGGGAGATTTCCGGGGGGCAGAAGCAGCGGGTCGCAATCGCGCGCTGCATGGCCATCGAACCGGACGCGCTTCTGCTAGACGAGCCATTCGCTGCTCTCGATCCGCAGCTGCGGCGGCAGACGGAAGAGCAACTGCGCGAGACGCTCGCGAGTTACAGAGGAGTGGTAATCTTTGTAACTCATGATATGGAGGAAGCATTCCGTTTTTGCAGCGATCTCGCTGTCCTTGATCGCGGGAATGTAATCGCCTTCGGGCCGCGGATTGAGCTCTTCGAACGCCCTCAGACAGTGGCGGGGGCGCGCCTGACCGGCTGCAAGAACATCGTTCCGGCTCGCCGCGAAGCCGCTGATCGAGTAAGTGTGGAGTTATGGGGTTGCGAGTTAGTCTCTGCCGCCAAGGTGCCGGAGTTACTTACCCATATTGGCGTTCGCTCACATCAAATCCTCTTCCAGCAACCTGCTGAGGCCGCAAATACTTTTTCCTGCTGGCTCGTAAATACGAGCGAAGCGCCGCATGAGATGACGCTTTATTTGCGGTTGCAAGCTGCTCCGCGAGAGGGGGAAGTGGCGCATCTCCAGGCGGACATCCCCAAGGAAGAATGGCGCGTTCTCAGCGCGCAGCCGCAGCCCTGGCTGATCACTTTTGATCCTACACGTTTGCTTCTGCTTGAGGATTGAGCGTCCCATCTGCGATCATGACCGGCACCGGAGCCAAGTGACTCGAACAAAAAACCTTTTGCTGAATGGACAGAATCTGGGAGAAACGTTTGTTGAGAAGCGTGTTACACTCTGGCGCATGAGAACTGAGCTGAATCGACGCACATTCATGGCCGGCAGCGCATCGGTGCTGGGCGCCGCTCTTTTACCGGCGGAGACATTGGCTGCATCAATTGGTGCAAACCCGCTTCCGGCGCCGTCAAATGATGCACTGGGACAGTTCGCCGAAAACTATCTGAGTACGATGCACTCCCCAGGAATGACGGTCTCGCTGCTCTCGGGCGAGAAGATCAGCTCGCGTGTGTTTGGCTGGAGCAATCGCGAGGCGAAGATTCCTGTGTCGACCGATCAGCCGTTCTGGATTGGATCGATCTGCAAATCGTTTGTCGGAATAGTCGCGATGCAGTTACGCGACGAGGGCAAGCTCGACCTGCACAAGCCGATCCTGGAGACGATGCCGGATCTGCCTATCGTGAATGACTTTGGGCCGATCACGCCGCATCATCTGCTGACTCACACATCGGGGCTACCCAACTGGCTGGGGCTTTTTTCTATAGACCCGTCGCAGCGCGCGCACCAGCAGTATGCACCGGGAGAAAAGTTCGCTTACTGCAATCTTGCTTTCGATACGCTGGGGTTTCTGATTGCGCATCTTGACGGCCGCAGCTGGCCGGAGGCTGTGACGGAGCGTGTTTTCAAGCCGCTTGGAATGGTCGGCGCAACGGGGCAGATCGACGATGCGGCGCAGGCACGGATGCCGGTTGGCTATCACTACCAATATCGCGACCGTCCCACCTCGGTTGTGGATACCCTGATTCCGGTGGGGTACGTCTTGATGAGCAATGCCGCGGGGAGTATCGCAGCGACTCCCGATGATATGGGCCGGTACATGGGCATGCTGGCGCAGCATGGACGTGGACCGTCGGGGCGGCTTGTATCGGAGGAAAGTTTTGAACTGTTTTCGAAGCCCTACATCGCGGCTCCGGTGTTGAGCCCCAATGCGAGCTACGGCTATGGGATCGGCGTGGAGACGATCGACGGGCGCAAGATGCTGCGTCACACGGGCGGCACCACGGCTTTCGGTTCTTCGATCCTGGTTGACCTGGAGAGTGGAATTGGTGCGTTTGCATCGATCAACGCCATGCAGGGATTCCGGCCGAATCCAGTGACGAAGTTTGCGGTTGACCTGATGTATGCGGCCAAGTCTGGTCATAGCGCCCCCGAGGCGCCGGTGGTTCCAGACCCGCTTGATTGCATCGAAACTGCGCCCTATGCCGGCCGATACAAGGACGCAAAAGGGGATTCGATCACCGTGACAGCGCAGAGAAAACGTATGTCGCTGACGACGGCACGCGGCACGACCGATCTGCGCCCGCTCGGCGGAGACTTCTTCAGCGCGGCCGACGGCACGGTGCTGGACGGTGGGCGATCGGGCAGCGGACCCAGCGAATTCGCGCTGCAATTTGAACGCGTGGGGAAGGACGCCGCGAGCGTGGCGACCGGGTTCAGCTATGGCCCCCATTGGTTTGCAGGGGAGCATTATTCCGGTTCGAGCGTGAGCTCGCCATTCGAGAATGCGAAGCGCTTCGAGGGGCTTTACGCGACTGATAGCCCGTGGATGGGGGCTTTGCATGTTGTAGAACGCGGCGGCAAATTGTGGCTCGATGGAGTGCAGGAGATGCATCCGAAAGGCGTGGACACATTCGTGGTTGGTGGAGCTGAAGGGACGCTGGAGTTGAAATTTCTTTCATTCCTGGATGGCCGTGCGCGCCTGCTCAGCATTGACGGCGATATGCTGCGACGAGTGGAGCGGAGCTTATCGACATAGAGTGCAATGGACGTTCTAAGCTTCGGCGGAGGCGGGCGCGAGCAGGCTCGCATCCTGCTCGGGTATTGAGTTGCGCCAGAGGATGAAAGCGGTAATCGCGGTGGTGATGACCATGCCGAAGCCGAACTCCGTGGTCACATAAAGCGCATTGCCGCTCTGCGTGGTGCTGCGGTCGAAGATTCCCTGGATGAAGAGATTGTGCGTGGCGTGCAGCATGGCGCAGGGCCACAGGCTCTTTGAGCGCAGACGCAGCCAGCCGAGAATGTAGGCGTCGCAAATGACCATCAGGGTAAAGCAGGTGAGAGCGAAGGCTTTGGGTGTGCCGGAGTTGTAATCCGCGAAGAGCAGGAGCGGATAGTGCCACACGGCCCAGATGCAGCCGCTGATGAGGCAGCCGATGCGCCAGCCGAAGTTGCTGGTGAGTCGGGGAAGCAGAAAACCGCGCCAACCGATCTCTTCGCCGAGCGCTGAAGCGATGCTGCGCACGACGCCGAAGGTTGCGAATACGGGCAGGCCAAGCAGGAAAGTGGCGAGTTGGGGCGAGCCTGGAAAGCCGAAGGCTTTGCCGATCTGGCTGGCGTAGTCAGGGAAGGCACAGGAACCGGGCACCAGCACCCAGCAGGCGATGTAGACGGGGATCGCGTAAAGAATCGGCACGACATAGGCCAGCACTTCAAAGCGGACGGGACGCCAGTTCCAGCCGAGCGATGCGATGTTAATGCCGAGGATGCGGCAGGTGAGACATGCCGCAGTGGCTGGCATCCACATGAGCACGCCGACCACCAGTCCAAAGCCGACGGACAGGTGCTGGGCATGAATCACAAGCAGGTAGGGTCCGAGGCTCAGCGAAAAGACCAGGAGCAGATAGGTGAGGATGCCACGGCTGGTGAGTGTCATAATTTTGCAGCATAGTCGAATTCAACGTTTGTTGCGCAAATATTTTTTGAGATGCCTGAGGTTTGAGGAATCCTTGAAAGCTTTTTGATTGACAGAATCCGGCGTCGCTGCGAGAGTGTTTGCAGCCGCTCCAGGATTCCCAAGTCATGCAACGTATGTTGCGACTGCCCGGACAGCGAAGCCAAGCAATCAATTCGGCCGGTTCGCAGCGATGCGAAGCCGGTGACTCCAGAAGAGGTTCACGATGCGTGCGAGACTGAAGTTCTGCCTTCCCTTCATGCTGTTTCTGACCGCAGCGCCGGTGATTCACGCGCAGGCTTTGAGCGATGAGGCGATGAACCAATTGCCGCTGGCGAAGTTGGTGTTCCCGTCGGTGCATACGGAGATTGAGCCAACGGTGGTGCGGCTCGATGGCCACGAGGTGCTCTCGTATGAACTGTACATCGCGAACATGAGCGGGACGCCGGCGGAACTGAGCCGGATCGAGGTGCTGGACGGGACGCGCACTCTGCTGGATCAGTCAGGCGCGCCGCTGGTTGCCGCGCTCAAGCACATCACGAAGACACCGCCGGCAGCAGGCACGGAGGGCGTGATTGCTCCGGGTGAGCAGATTGTCTACTACGCGTGGGTCGAACTGCCGCCAGGGTTCAAAGCGCCGACGGCGATTCGCCACGCGCTGACGATGCGTCAGCAGGGCGGGACGGACGTTCTGCGGATTGTGACGCAGGCGATCGCGGTGAAGCCGGCAACGGTGGTGATCCAGTCGCCGCTGCGCGGGTCGAACTGGCTTGCGGCGAATGGACCGAGTAACACGTCGGGGCATCGGCGCGCAATCATTACGCTGGAAGGAGAGCCGCACATATCGCAGAGATTTGCAATCGATTGGGTGCAGGTGGGCAAGGACGGCAAGACCTATTCCGGCGATGCGAAGAAAAACGAGAACTACATTTGCTATGGACAAAAGGTGCATGCCGTTGCAAATGGCGTGGTCACCGAGGTGAAGGATGGAATCCCGCAAAACGTCCCGGGAGTTGATTCGCGCGCTGTGCCCATCACACTGGAAACGGTGGGCGGCAACCACGTGATTCTGGATATCGGGAACGGGGTATATGCATTTTATGCGCACTTGCAGCCGGGATCGATTCGTGTGAAGGTGGGCGACCATGTGAAGGTGGGACAGGTGCTTGCGCTGCTGGGCAACACGGGCAACTCAACTGAACCTCACCTGCATTTCCACTTGAGCAATCGCAGTTCTCCGCTGGGCAGCGATGGGTTGCCGTTCGCGTATCCCTCCTACGCGGTCCTGGGTAAAGGGACCCTGGGCGACGATGCGGCAAAGCTGGATTGGCTTCCGGAAAAGAAAGTGGTGCACGGCGAAATGCCCGCGGAGAATGAGATTGTTCAATTTGGGGATGAAGACAAATAGAGACTGGGTGACGGGACAGGAGTCCGCAAAATGAATTCCACGAAGACCATGAGCGCGCCGGCGTTTTTGCTGCTGTGTGCTGTTGGACTACCTGCGGTGCAGAGCGCGGGGCAGACTGCGCAACCCGCGCAGCCCGACGAGTTCAGGCAGCAGAATGTGATGATCCCCATGCGCGACGGGACGCACTTGCAGACGGTGATCTTTACTCCGCTCGCGGCGACCGAGAACCTTCCGATTCTGTTCACCCGCACTCCGTATGGCGTGCCGGAGAATCAGGAGGGCCTTACGGCGAAGGACAGTGTATTTCGGCCCTTGATCGCAGATGGGTACATCTTTGTTTTCCAGAATCTGCGCGGTCGCTTCAAGTCGGAGGGGACGTTTGTGATGCAGCGTGCGCCGCGCGACGAGAGCGATCCGAAATCTGTGGATGAATCGACCGATGCATACGACACGATCGACTGGCTGGTGAAGAATGTTCCAAGGAACAACGGCAAGGTGGGGATCTGGGGGATTTCGTATGCAGGCTGGACGACGGTGATGGCGCTGCGTAATCCGCACCCGGCGCTCAAGGCCGCGTCGGAGCAGGCGTCGCCGGCAGACATGTTCATGGGCGACGATTTTCATCACAACGGAGCTTTTCGCCTGAGTTATGGGATGGAGTACTCGGCGCTGGTGGAAGCGGAGAAGGAAAGCAATTTTCATTTCGATTTCGACAAGGCGGACACCTATGAGTGGTATCTGAAGCTGGGTCCGCTTTCGAATGTGAACAAGAACTACTTCCATGGAAAGATTCCGGCATGGAATGACTTTGTGGATCACCCGTCGCGCGACAAATACTGGCTGGCGCAGGCGACGGAATCGTGGCTGCATGGAACCACAGTTCCGGTGCAAAACGTGGCGGGATGGTGGGACCAGGAGGACTTTTACGGTCCGGTGAGGACATACGATCTTCTGGAGAAGGCTGGGTCGGGATCGCTGAATTGCCTTGTGGTGGGCCCGTGGAACCACGGCGGATGGTTCGAGCACGGCGGGACGCATCTGGGAGATGTTTCATTTGGGTCAGCTACGAGCGATTACTTTCGCAGCGAGGTGATGGCGCCGTGGTTTCGCTACTGGCTGCACGGCGAAGGAAGCAAGCCGGCGTCGAAGGTGCTTGCGTTTGAGACCGGAAGCAATGTCTGGAAGCAGTATCCGGAGTGGCCGCCAAAGAGCGCGAAGCCGACGCCGATTTACTTTGGCGCCGGGCGGTCTCTGTCGTTCAGCAAGCCCGCGGCTGGCGCGAGGGCATTCGATGAGTTTGTCTCCGATCCTGCAAACCCGGTGCCTTATCGGCCGCGTCCCATCAGCCCGACTTATCCCGGCGCTGACTGGCCGAAGTGGCTGGTGCAGGATCAGAGATTCGTAGATCACCGCCCTGATGTGTTGACGTGGGAGACGGAGCCGCTGGAGAGCGACGTGCGCGTGGCCGGCGACGTGGTTGCACATTTCTACGCGTCGACGACCGGCACTGATGCGGACTGGATTGTGAAGCTGATCGATGTGCAGCCGGAGGACGCGGTCTCGAATATTCCTGCGGAGGAATCGGAGCCGGCGCGCAAGGTGAAAATGGGAGGATTTGAGCTGATGATTTCCGACGAGGTGTACCGGGCGCGGTTCCTGCATGGCTTTGACAAGCCGCAGCCGCTGAAGCCGAACCAGGTGACCGAGTATAACGTGGACTTGCACACGGCGGACCATGTGTTTCAGAAGGGGCACAAGATCATGGTGCAGATTCAGAGCACCTGGTTCCCCATCATCGATCGCAATCCGCAGAAGTTTGTGCCCAGCATTTTTGCGGCCTCCACAGAGGACTACATGGCTGCAACGGAGCGGGTGTATCACTCCGCGGTGTATCCATCGAGCATTGTTTTGCCTGTTGTGCCGGCGGAGTAGGCGGACGCCGGTTAGGTTGATAGCTCGTACCAGCGGAAACCTTCACGCTGTTCCTTGGCTGCTTCACGGAGGCGTACGAGCGTTGCTTCGCGGTCGTAATGTGCGCAGGCAACGAGCAGCAGATTGACGAGGGCAGAAGGAGCGACGTAGGAGTCGAGGAACGATTCGCTATCGACCGAAGCGACGAAAAATTCGTCGGTAAAGCGCGCGATGGGAGAGATGTAGGTTCCGGTGATGCCGACACAGTAAGCGCCGTTCTCCCGCGCGCGCTTGAGGGCCTCAACGGTTTGGCGCAAGCCGCGCCGGAAGCTGATGGCGATGACAAGATCACCTTTGCCGAAGAGGCGCGAAAGATGCGTGCTGCGGCCGTTGGTGGTTGCACTGTAAACGGGCAAGCCAATCACGGTGAGATGGTGCTCGATGTAGTGGACCAGGCTTGCCGCCAGGTCGCCGCCGACGATCATGATGCGCTTGGCAGAGTGGATGCGCTTGGCGACCATCGCGATCTTGTTCACGTCCAGCGTGTTGCGGATGGCATTCAGATTCTTGAAATCCTGCTCCAGCATTGCCTGCAGGTGGTCGGGAGTTTTGGCGTCCCCGTTGCTGTGGGCCTGCATGCCGTCGAGCGAGGTGGCGTTGGCGATGGAGAGGTCGTGCAAATAGTTCTGAAAGGCGCGGTAGCTTTCGAAGCCCATTTTCTGGATGATCCGGACCATGGTTGCCGGGTCGGTGGACAGGCGCTCGGCGGCGGAGCGAACGCTGAGCAGGACGAACTCCCGCGGATTCTTGAGGACCTGGCGGATGATTTCCTGCCGCCGCGGGCTCAGGCGCTGGATCCAGCTTGTGGGGTCGTCGGTTAGTGGTGACTTGCTCTGGGCGCTTTTCATGTTCTCCGCAGCATTGCTCACAGAATGAGTTCTGTCAAATGCTTTCCGGACAGGACCATCGGGGAACTCGTCTCAAATTGTACCGGGGCGAGGATGGCGGATTGCACCAACTATGCTGCAACTTCCGGAAACCTGTGACAACGTTTGTTGCATAGTTTTGAGCATTTGAACAAACGCTTGACATTACTCCACAAGAAAAACACGCAATGTGTTAAAAAACTGTTGACATTGAGCCAATCTAACCCGACACTAACGCCAGAAGTATTTCGCAATATATGTTTCTTTAGACCTCTGGCCTCATTTCCAGATCGATCACATCCCCGTGTCTTCGATCAAGCATTCATCGGACGTGCCCAAAGACAAACGCATACGGAGGATCGAATGATCAGCATGGCAACTTGTTGTTCTTTGAGGAACAGGTTTCAACTTACTGGTTTGATCACTGGGGTACTTCTGGCTGTTTCACTCATCAATCCCCTGCGTGCACAGACTACATCAACCATTACGGGCACGGTGACGGACCCGCATAAATTTGCAATTGTAGGAGCCCAGGTTGAAGTAGAGTCCAAGGAGACTGGGCTGGTCAGAACCACATCGAGCGACGCACACGGCGTCTATCACGTTGCCGCGCTGGCGGTGGGCAGCTACAAGATCACGGTAACCCGCGCGGGATTCGCCAAGCAGATCATCCCCGACCTGACGCTGACCCTGGACCGCACAGCGACCCTGGACGTTACGTTGCAGGTAGGCGGCACTGCCGAGCGGGTCGAAGTTACCAGCGATGCGCCGCTGATCGATCCGACAACGCCCGCTGAAGGGCTCACGATTACACCGGAACAGGTACATGACATTCCGCTGAATGGGCGCGATTATATTGATCTGCTGCAGATGGTCCCCGGTGTAACGGAGAACAAGCAGGACGATCCAGGCGAGGATGATACGATCTCGATCCTGGGTGAGCGCGGCAACAACACGGGCTACCTGATCGACGGATTGAACAACTCGAACCAGCTGACGGGCGGAGCTTCCGCGCAGTTCAACATGGATACGATCTCGGAGTTTGAGGTGCTAACCAGCGGGTACAAGGCCGAGTTTGGCCACGCCTCCGGCGGCATTGTGAACGTGATTTCGAGGAGCGGGAGCAACGAGCTTCACGGTTTGGCATCGGTGTTCCTGCGCGACAATGTGCTCGACACTTCCGACATTGCCGGTCCGACGCCCTACCTGCTGCGCTGGGATTACGATGTCGCGGGCGGCGGAGCGCTGAAGAAGGACAAGATTTTCTGGTTCGCATCGGGAGAGAACATCCATCAGAATGAGGCATTGAATTTTACGATCCCGCCGGGTACACCCCAGGTTTTGATCAACAGCGAGCAGGCTTATGGCGGCCCTTCGCGGGATCGCGAGGCGCGCGCCTTCGGAAAATTCACGGAGTTGGTTGGAAGGAATACATTTACGGAAGAAGCCAACTATACGAATGCGCACAATGGCAACTATCTGCCGTTGTCGGAGTCGACATCGCTGCCTTCAACGCGACAGGACTATGGGAGTACCGCGTTGATGATCGGCGGCACGGATACGGTGCTGCTGGCTGATAAGGATAATCCTTGGATCATGAGCCTCTACGCGCAGTTCCGCAGCGAGCCCTCTTCGGTGGGGCCGGCGCATCCGCAGGCTGGGCCTTACACCCTGTTCAATATTTTCAGCGGCTATAATACGGGTGGCATTTTCGGAAACCTCGGACAGGTGGAGTTTGGCTCGCTGACGACTGAGGGATATCTGAAACAGAAATACGGCGACACGGGCGTCAGCTTCACCAAGACGTGGAAGATGAACACCTTCAAAATGGGCTTCGACTACCTGCGCACACAGGTGGATGGCGTGGAACAGCAGGTCCAGGAGAATCAGCTGTTCGCGACGCTTTCGGATTATGCAACGTATGGGCCGATCGACTCCGGGTTCTTTCTTCTGCAAACAACCGGCGGCGCGACTCCAGCGGACAACGACATCGGGCTCAGGAACAACTACAGCGGGGCCTACTTTCAGGATGATTTCAAGCTTTTGAGCAACCTGACCATCAGCGCAGGACTGCGCTGGGATTACGACTCTGCCTTCAAGATCAAAACGAACTTCTCGCCACGCGCCGGTTTTTCCTGGGCGGTGAATCCGAAGACATTGGTGCGCGGCAGTTTCGGCGTTTTCTACGATCACTTCCGCCTCGGACTGGCGCGGGACATCCCGGCGTTTGGGGGCGCTAACCTGCAGACGATTCAGCCGCTCTCGTACCCGCGGTTGTTTTACGGTGTTCCCACCATTGCGCCCGCGCTGTTCGGGCTGTGTCTTTCAGAGACGGAGACGGATGCGCAGCTCGCTGCGACCGATGCAACCTGTCCATACTTCAACGGACCGATCTACGGCGTCGACCATCTGAACAATGTGGTAGCAGCCGGACACTCTCCGATACCGGCCAACAGCGTTGTGACGCAGAGCAACGTGCAATCGCTTTCGGGTCTTGATCCAACCACATATTTGAACAATGCCGCGGCTGCAATTGGGCAACAGCCGGGGTATCTCTTCTGGGGTCCCTACGGTGCGATATCGTATCTCGTTGATCCAGCGGGGTCGTTTCCGGTAACTCTCGCTCCGGGTTTTGCGACGCCGTTCTCGCGGGCTACCACGCTCGGAATTCAACGGGAAGTGAGCAGAAACTTTGTCATATCGCTCGACCTCTACCACAAAGGCATCGAGAATCTGTTGGGAGTTCGGCAGACGAATCTACCTTTTGACGCGCGCCTGACGAACAACTTCGTTGGATCGTATGTCAATGGTTATGGCCCGTGGTACTCAGGCAAGTTCAACGCTGCAATTATCGCTTTCGAGAAGCGCTATAGCAACCACTTCACCGCTGGCGGCAGTTATGCATTGACGTCGGAAGATGATGACGCACTTTGCTCCGACCTGGATCAAGGCCCAACCGGCATCTGCTATCCAACCGATAGCTACGTCGGCGAGACCACGTTGTTACCGGACCCTGCCACCGGACAGACAAACGCCGATGCCGGATACTTCGACGGCATCACCGGCAACTACATTCCGAAAGCGGGCATTTTCTGGAACGGCCCCAAGCTGGACGAGGGACCGTCGGACTTCGCGCTGCGCCACACACTGCAATTGCATGGGATGGTGCAAATCCCGTTCAAGTTCCAGTTCAGCGGAACGTTCCGCGCGCAGAGCGGGTTCCACTACACCGCGTCTGCGGCTGTTCCGGTTGATCAGGATGGCAACGGCAACTACGGCATACGCGACCTGAAGACGGGCCGCAATCAGTTTGTGTCTCCAATGTACGTGAATCAGGACATCCGGGTTACGCGCCTCTTTACGATCAACGACAGGGTGAAGATCCAGCCGATCTTTGAATACTTCGACCTGTTCAACAATGGCAATCCGGCGGCGATCCAGATTCAGCAGTCCGAAGGCCCATTATTTGGAACCATCTCGCAGAGACTTCCGGGGCGGCAGGGTGAGGTTGCGCTTCGAATTGAATTCTGATCTGCGTGTTTGCCGATTCAGAAACTCTGAGAGAGGTTGAAGTGATCCATGGTTGAACCTCGTCGATCCATTCGCGCCCGCACTGTCCGCGTGACGAAGCGGGTGCTTCTCTTCATACTGGTCGTTGTGGTTGTACTGCTTGGCGCCGGCACGATTTGGAATGCGGTGGCACTGCACCACTATCGTTCGCTTGCCGGGATACCGGGCAAGATTTACCAGGTGGATGGACATGGGATGCAGATGCTTTGCACCGGCTCCGGCTCGCCCGTGGTTGTATTGGAAGCAGGCCTGGGAAACGACTCGACCATCTGGGCGAAGAATCAGCCGGCGCTGTCAAAGGTGACCAGGGTGTGCGCCTATGATCGTGCCGGTTTCGGATGGAGCGAATCAGTTCCCGGAGTGCGCGATTCAAATGCAATTTCGCATGAACTGCATGGCCTGCTCGAACAGGCGGGGATTACGGATCCCGTTATCTTAATGGGTCACTCGATCGCCGGAATTCACATGCGCAAATACGCGGCACAATATCCGCAGCAAGTCGCGGGCATTGTGTTCATTGACGGGTCTACACCACAACAGGACAAGTATTTTCCAGCATCGATCGAGAAGAAGCAAGCGCAATTCGTCAAGATTCTGTTTCCATTGGTGGAGGTGGCGACCGTTACCGGAGTATTGCGGGCCATGGGCCAGTGCACCGAAGTGGCACCGGGGGCGGAATCGTATGCAGCATGGATCAAGGCCGATACCTGCATGCCGTCGCAAATTATCTCGGTAGAAAGAGAGATGAAAGCTGTGCCGGCATCGGGCGATGAGTCGGTTCATACCGGCCCATTTGGGGACATGCCGCTTCTCATCTTTTCGCAAGATCCGACGATGCACGATTCACGGCTCGGCGATGAGGGAGGCAAGCAGCTCTCCGTGATTTGGAACGGGATGCAGGAGAATCTGAAGAAGCTTTCGACGAACAGCAGGCGCATCATCGCGAAAGGCTCTACCCATTATGTGCAGGTTGATCGTTCGGACATGTTGAATAGCGAAGTGACAAAATTCATCGAGCAGGTTCGTTCGGGCACGGTATCGCCGCAGAACGGAACTACCGTGACGGAATAAGAGATGAGGGCAATCCCTATGATGTGTAAGCATGCCTTGAAAGGCGCGTGTGCCGCAGCGATTCTGGCAGCGGTTGTGATGAGCGGCAATGCTCGTGGCGAGGCGGGGCATCCAGAGAAGGAAGCAGCGGCGAAACCGGCGGCCGCACCAGCACCTGCCGGGCAGGAATCACCCGCGCTCAGTGCCGACGATTTATCCGCGTGGCTGGATGGCATTGTGCCCATGCAGTTGAAGCGGGAGAATATCGCTGGAGCCACGGTGATTGTGGTCAAGGACGGCAAGGTCCTTTATGAAAAGGGTTACGGGTTCGCCGATGTCGACAAGAGGAAGCCGGTTACACCCGAAACGCTGTTTCGTCCGGGTTCGGTCTCGAAGCTTTTTACCTGGACCGCGGTGATGCAGCAGGTAGAGTTGGGCAAGATTGATCTCGATCGCGACATCAACGACTATCTCGACTTCAAACTGCCGGCGACGTATCCCAAGCCGATCACGATGCGCAATCTCATGACCCATACCCCGGGGTTTGAGGAAGCTGTGAAGGACCTAATTGTGACGAAGGGCGCGAAGCCAGTTTCGATTGGCGACTTCCTCAAGACGCACATGCCTCAGCGCGTCTATCCTCCGGGCACAACGCCAGCCTATTCAAACTATGGCGCTACGCTGGCGGGCTATATTGTGGAGCGCGTGTCCGGGATTCCATTCGACGATTACGTCGAGAAGAACGTGTTCGGGCCGCTGGGCATGACTCATAGCAGCTTCCGCCAGCCGCTGCCTGCAGCGTTGCAGCCAATGATGTCGAGCGGCTATGCGCTGGGGAGCGGCGAGTCAAAGCCTTATGAGATTATCGCGGCAGAGCCGGCGGGCAGCCTAGCGAGCTCTGCCGAAGATATTTCGCATTTCATGCTCGCGCATTTGCAGAATGGCGAATACAACGGCGTTCAGATCCTGAAGCCCGAAACGGTCGCGTTGATGCACTCGGCTCAGTTTGGAGTGAATCCCGCATTGCCGCACATGTGCCTCGGTTTCTATGAGCAGACCCGCAACGGGCATCGCATGTTTGGCCACGGCGGCGACACGCAATACTTCCACAGCGACCTCTTTCTGATGCCGGATCAAAACCTCGGCTTTTTTGTCTCGTATAACAGCGCGGGGCGCGGCGAGACAGAACAGAGAGCCAACCTGTTCAACGCATTTCTCGATCGCTACTTTCCCTATACGATTCCGGCCGGGGTCAAGCAGCCGAACCCGGATGCCGACGCGAAGCTGGTAGCCGGCGAATACATTACGAGCCGGAGGCCGGTGACGAACATCCTCAGTTTCATCGGATTCCTTGGAAACGTGAAAGTGATACCGGGGAAGGATGGCACGATCGTCATTCCGCAGTTCAAGGGCATCAATCAAGTGCCAAAGACGTGGGAAGAGATTGGGCCACTACTGTATCGCGAAAAGTACGGCCAGGACCTGGTCGGCTTTACCAAGGATGCGGATGGAAACTACGTGCTCGCGATGGACTATCCGTTCATGATCTGGACAAAGATTGGTTTGCTCGATAACAAGAACTTCAATGTGTTTCTCATTGTGCTTGTTGTGGGAGTGTCTTTGCTCACGCTGATCCTTTGGCCGGTATCGGCATGGATTCGCAAACATTACAACAGGCCGCTGCAACTGGAGCCGCGCGAACGCTTGTGGCGTCTTCTCATCCGGCTTGTTGCCGCGGTCGATCTGATTTACGCGGCTTGCTGGATCAGCATCCTGATTGCGTCCGGCGGCAGCCCGCTTTTCGACTCGAGCTTTGACCCGACGCTGCGTGCAGTGCAGATTGTTGGGTGGATTGGAAGCCTTGGCACATTGCTGATTCTGATTGGCGTGGTGAAGACCTGGAAGGCGCCGGGAGAGTGGTGGCTTTCGCATGTCGGCAACGTGGCCATCGTTTTGAGCGCGGTGTCGTACTCGTGGTTCCTGTGGCACTGGCATCTGCTTCACTTCAGCCTGCTGTACTAACCGTTCCGCGCTAAGAGGAAATTCAATGCAAAGATTCAGTCGTGCATTTCAACTGCTTGCGGTCATAGCCGCGGCATTCGGTATCGCAGGTGCAGTTCATCCGGCGGAGGCAGAGTCTTTCACGATCGAGCAGATACTGAGCGCGCCGTTTCCTACGCAACTCACCTCGGCTCATCAGGGTTCGCGAATTGCGTGGGTCTTTGCCCAGCGCGGCGCACAAAATGTGTGGGTAGCCACTGGCCCGCAGTTTGCTCCGCAACAGGTAACGCACTATACAGGCGACAGCGGCCAGCCGATTGCGTCGCTGCGACTGACGCCGGACGGCGCGAGCGTGGTGTATGCGCGCGGTACTGAGGTCAATGGCGAGGGTCGCAGTGCGAATCCTCTCAGTGAAGCGAAGCAGCCCAAACAACAGGTGTGGATTGCTGCTGTGACGGGTGGTGAGCCGCGACTGCTGGGTGAAATGGGGTGCGAGCAGGAGGGTTGCGAGGATATCCAAATCTCCCCGGACGGCAAGTGGGCGGTGTGGGAGGCGAAGCGCCAATTATGGATTGCTGCGACGGCGAGCACGACGGGCGTGGCCAAGCAACTCACGGATATTGCGAGCAACGTCTCCGAACCACAATGGTCGCCCGATGGGGCTCACCTGGTCGCGGTGGTCGGACGCCATGATCATAGTTTGACGGCTGTGCTCGACGTGAAGGATGGCACCCTGGAGGCTGTGCATTACATAGCGCCGACGACGGATCGCGATCTCGCTCCGCGCTGGTCGCCCGATGGAAACCAGATAGCGTTTCTACGCATTGGCGGAGCGGAAGAGAAGCAGCCAATTATCCCGCTGCACCCAACGCCATACAGCTTGTGGGTAGCGGACGCACACACTTTTGCAGCGAGTGCAATCTGGAACAGCGGCGATGGCCTTCGCGATTCTCTGCCGCCATTTGCTCCCGATCAGCTGTTGTTTGCTGCCGACGGGAAAGTTGTATTCAGTTCAGAAGCAGACGGGCGCAATCATCTCTATTCCATTCCTTCATCGGGTGGTGCTGCAAAGCTCCTGACTCCGGGCGACTACGACGTTGAAGAAGCGGTGCTGACTGCGGATCAACGTTCTGTTCTTGTGTCTTCGAATGAAGATGACGTCGACCGCCGCCATATATGGAAGGTGCCGGTGAGCGGCGACTCCGCACCGGAGGCATTGGCAAAAGGAGACACAATTGAGTGGGCGCCGGTTGAAACAGGCGATGGTAAGGCAACATTCAGCCTCGGCTCGACTGCAGTGACACCGGGTCTCGTGTATCAACTCGCGGGCGGCACGCGCGAACTGATTACGAAGGACGCTCTGCCCAAGGACTTTCCATCGGCGCAGCTGGTGCAACCGCAGCAGGTGATCCTGAAGACCGCCGACGGCATGACCATTCATTGCCAGCTTTTTGTGCCCAAGGGGCAAACCAAGCCGGGGCCGGCATTGGTCTTCACGCACGGAGGTCCCTCGCGGCAGATGCTGCTTGGCTTCCACTACATGGACTACTACAGCAACGCGTATGCCATCAACCAATATCTCGCGAGCCAGGGGTTCACTGTTATTTCCGTGAATTACCGGCTGGGAATCATGTATGGGCACGATTTCCGCGTTGCGCCGAACTCAGGCTGGCGCGGCTCCGCGGAATACAACGATGTGCTTGCCGGCGCGCTGTATCTGCAAAGCCTGCCCAATGTCGATCCTAAACGCATCGGCCTTTGGGGCGGATCGTACGGCGGACTGCTGACAGCGCTGGGGCTGGCGCGCAATTCAGATATCTTTGCGGCAGGCGTCGACTTTCATGGCGTGCATGACTGGTCAGACTTTTTGCCTTCGTGGGAGGCCGGGACCGGCTCAGCACCGGACGCGCAGGATGCTGTGAAGCTTGCGTTTGCTTCTTCACCGAATGCGTCCATCGCGACCTGGAAATCCCCGGTCCTGCTGATTCAAGGCGATGATGACCGTAATGTTCCGTTCAGCCAAATGGTCAGCCTGGTGCAGAAGCTTCGCGCCCAGCATGTTCCATTTGAAGAGATCGTCTTCCCCGGCGAGATTCATGACTTTCTTCTTTGGAAGGATTTCGTGCGCTCCTATACGGCAACGGCCGAATTCTTTCAAAAGCATCTTGATGCACGGTGAGAATGAATCCGTTATCGGCGGTACGCATCGATGTTGCGAGCGTTGTCGAGGAGGTTCGCCGGCACGAGGTGAATCTGATCGACCGTCTCCGCGCGCTGGTTGAGATTGAATCTCCCAGCAGCGACAAGGCGACCGTAGATCATGCTCAGACCCTCTTTGGGGAATGGGCGAAGTCCGCTGGAGCGAGTGTTCGGCGGCATCGTCATCGCGGTGTGGGTGATTCGCTCGAAGTGCGTTTTGGCGAGCGCCATCGCGGCGAAAGCAGAATCATGCTGCTGGGCCATCTCGACACGGTATGGGCGCTGGGCACGCTGGCACGGATGCCATTTAAGGTTACACGCGACCGCATCTCCGGGCCGGGAGTTCTCGATATGAAGGCCGGGGTGGTGATGGCGCTCTCTGCGGTTGAGGCGCTCCAGCAGATGAAGGTTCTGCGGCGCCCGGTGACGCTGCTCATTCATGGAGATGAAGAAGTGGGTAGCCCGGCATCGCGCCTGCTGACTGAATCCATCGCGCGCAAGTGCGGCGCGGTGTACGTGCTGGAGCCGGCGCAGGGAGACGCAGGCGCCTACAAGACCGCGCGCAAGGCCGTGGGCCTCTACAGGCTGTCGGTCATGGGAGTAGCGGCGCATAGCGGTGTGGACTTCGAGAAAGGGCACAGCGCAGTAATCGAGCTTTCGCGCCAGATCCAGGTACTGCAATCCATCACCGATTTGACCAAGGGAATTACGGTGAATCCTGGAGTCATTGGCGGTGGCTCTCGTTCGAACGTGATCGCGGCGGATGCCTGGGTGGACATCGATGTGCGTCTCGCGCGCAAACAGGACACGGCAAAGGTTGATCGCGCGCTGCGGTCGCTGCGTCCTTTTGATAAAGCCTGCGGGCTGACGATGTGCGGAGGAATGAATCGCCCGCCGATGGAGCGTTCCAAAGGAACTGTTGCGCTGTTTCGCCGCGCACAGGAGTTGGCCGCAGGCATCGGGATAGCGCTTGAAGAGGCTGCTACCGGCGGTGGATCCGATGGGAACTTTACTGCGGCCCTTGGAATTCCTACGCTCGACGGCATGGGCGCTGTGGGCGCAGGGGCGCATGCCCCGCACGAACATCTGCAGCGCAAGCATCTTGTGCCACGCACTGCGCTGCTTGCCGCCATGCTGATGTAAGCGTTCGACGACGGAGCGATTGAAATCGAAAACGAAGAGACTGGAGATGTCATGAGAACCATTTCTCAAGTGCTGATTGCCACATTGGTGGGTATTGGCGCAACGACAGCGGTCCACGCGCAAGAGGGTGCGGCCCCTTTGTACGATATCGTGATTCGTCACGGCAGAGTTCTGGATGGAGCTGGGAATCCGTGGATCGCAGCCGATGTCGCCATATCCAATGGGCGATTCGTGAAGATTGGAAAGGTAGAAGGGACGGGCCGCAGGGAGATCGACGCTGCCGGGCTTTACGTGTCGCCGGGATGGATTGATGTGATGGATCAGTCGGCCGAGGTGCTGCTGAAGAACGGATTGGCTGACAACAAACTGCGCGAGGGTGTGACCACAGCGATTGCGGGCGAAGGCGGCACGCCGGTGGATGCCGATCACATCGACGAGTACTTTAACAAACTGAAGCAGCAGGGCATCAGCATGAACTTCGGATGCTACTACAGCGAGGCACAGGCGAGAGTCGCAGTGATCGGCGAAGTGGACCGGCCACCGACTCCGGAGGAGTTGGTGAAGATGAAGGCCCTGATGGCGACAGCGATGCAGCAGGGTGCGATGGGCATGACCACTGCGCTTATCTATCCTCCATCGAGCTACGCCAAGACCGACGAGTTGATTGCGATGGCGAGAGTTGCCGGCGCCTATGGCGGTCTTTATGCAAGCCACATGCGAGGCGAAGGCAAAGAGGTGGTGCAGGCGGTCGACGAACTGATCCAGATTTCAGAGCAGGGGCATCTGCCGGCGGAGATATTCCACTTGAAGGTGGCCTATCAACCGGATTGGAGCAAGTCAATGGCTCTCATCGGAGAGCATGTAGCTGCGGCTCGCGCGCGGGGAGACGAGATTGCCGGCGACCTTTACATGTACACCGCTGGCGGAACGGGACTGGAAGCGACGATTCCATCGTGGGCTTTCGATGGCGGTGATGCGGCACTGAAGAAGCGACTGGCTGATCCAGCGATTCGCGAGCGCCTGAAGCACGATCAACAGACAGGCTCACCGGGCTGGTGGAACATTATTGAAGCGGCCGGCGGATGGGACGGAATCGTCCTAGTGGATGCGGCGAATCCGGAGAATCGAAAGTATGAAGGCAAGTCGATGACGGTAATCGCGAAGGAGATGGGCAAGTCTCCCGCGGATGCTGCATTCGACCTTGTGGAGCAGGGACAGTCCCGCGTGCTCGCGGTGTATCACATGATGAGCGAGGCGGATGTTGAGACGGCGCTCAAGTTCAATTGGACCGCGATCGGAAGCGACTCGGGCGCGAGCGAAGTGGCAGGGCAGCCCGCCGACCTGAATCATCCGCGCGCGTATGGAAATTTTCCACGCGTGATTGCGCGTTACGTTCGCGAGACCCACACGCTCACGCTGGAAGACGCGATTCGCAAGATGACGTCGTGGCCGGCAACACGGTTGCGCTTCTCTGATCGAGGGGTGATTCGCGAAGGGGCGCGAGCGGATGTGACCATCTTCGACTACGACAAGATTCAGGATACCTCTACCTATGAGCATCCTGTGTCGTATCCCGAAGGCATTCCTTATGTGCTGGTGAATGGCGTGGTGGTCATCGACCACGCAGCGCATACTGGCGCCAAACCTGGCGATATCATCTTTGGTCAGGGACATGGATTAAACCTGCCGCAAGCAGTGCAATAAATGTGGTTGAAGATTGGAGAGCAGATGTCGCTTCTGCTGAAACGTAATAATCTGCGCACATTTCGTCTATTCCATGCAGTGATTGCAACGTGGCTGCTCTGCGGTGCTGCGGTATGCGTTGGCCAGTCGCAGCCGGAAGCGCAATGGGAGCCAGTGATTGCGGCTCTGCGGGAGCGCATCGCGCATGAGATGGCCGACAAGCAGTTGCCTGCGGTTGCAATTGCACTGGTGGACGATCAGCGCGTGGTCTGGTCTGAAGGCTTCGGCTATCAGGATTCGGCGCACAAAGTTCCGGCCACTGCAGACACGGTGTTTCGCGTCGGTTCAGTCTCAAAGCTGTTTACGGATATTGGCGTAATGCAGCTCGTCGGCGAAGGGAAACTGAACCTGGATGCACCCGTCACGACGTACTTGCCAACATTTCATCCGGTCAATCCTTTCGGCGGTACGATTACTCTGCGCGAACTGATGTCGCACCGCTCGGGACTTGTGCGCGAACCGCCGGTGGGGCATTATTTCGACACGTCGGAGCCAAGTCTCCAGGCAACGGTGGACAGCCTGAACCAGACCACGCTCGTTTACGCGCCTGGGACAGAGACCAAGTATTCGAATGCTGCGATTGCAACCGTAGGCTATGTGTTGCAGACCGTCTCGGGTCAACCGTACGCGGACTATCTCCACGATGCGGTTCTTCTTCCCATGGGAATGACGCACAGCTCATTCAAGCCTGAACCCGGGTTGCTCAGCCACCTGGCTGACGCGCAGATGTGGAGTTACGACAGCCTCAGCTTTTCTGCTCCGAAGTTTCAGCTTGGCGAGGGACCGGCCGGATGCATGTATTCGACTTTGGGCGACCTGGGGCGATTCTTAAGTGTGCTCTTCGCGGCAGGGCAGTTGGGCTCGACGCATGTGATCTCTTCGAAGGCGCTTGACGAAATGTGGACGCCGCAATTCACGGGCGCATCGCACTTGAAAGTCGGTCTTGGTTTCATTCTCGGGACGTTCGAGGGTGAACGCCAGATTGGCCACGGGGGAGCGATCTACGGGTTTGCGACGCAAGTGGCGGCGCTCCCCGATCGCAAACTTGGCGTGGTCGTGATTTCCACTGCCGACGGGACGAATGCGGTGGTCAATCACATTGGCGATGATGCGTTGCGACTGATGCTCAGCGTACGGGAACATAAGCCGCTGCCGCAGCTGCCGTCCACGACTGCGATCCCTGTCGATGTTGCTCGCAAGGCCGCGGGGCATTACAGCGGCAACGACGAAGTGGTTGATCTTGAGGAACGCAGCGGGCATTTATTCCTGTCTCATCCACAGGGTGGCGCGCTGGAAGAGCTGAAGGCTGAAGGTTCTCACTGGATCAGAGATGGGCGCGTCAGCTACAGCGAGGCGCCCATTTCGTTTGCCGGGTATGGAAATGCGAACGACACGCTGACCATTGACGGCAAGTCGTTTCATCGTGAACCAACGGCAATGCCTGCAGACACGCCGAAGGAATTCATTGACCTGATAGGCGAGTATGGATGGGACTTCGACAAGCTCTTCGTCTTTGAGGATCACGGAAAGCTTAGCGTTCAGATTGAGTGGTTCGATAATGCACCCCTTGAGCAGGTTTCGCGCGATACGTTCAAGTTTCCCGCGAGCGGGCTTTATCAGGATGAGTTCTCCGTCTTTCAACGTGCGAGGGATGGTTCGGTAACGGGCGTCCGCGTCGGCGGCGTGCTGTTTCCGCGCTTGACAATCCCCGCGGATGATACTGTGTTTCAGATCAAACCGCTGAAGCCAGTGGCGGAACTGCGCCGTGAAGCGCTGCTGAGCACACCGCCTACCGAACACGGAGACTTTCACCCTACCGATCTGGTGGAACTTACAACGCTGGACCCCACAATCAAGCTGGACATTCGATACGCATCGACGCGGAACTTTCTTGCTGCACCGCTCTACCTGCAGGCGCGTGCATACATGCAACGGCCGGCTGCCGAGGCCGTGGTGCGGGCTTCGCAGTGGCTGCATACGCTTGGATATGGACTGCTGATTCACGACTCCTATCGTCCGTGGTATGTGACGAAGATGTTCTGGGACGGCACGCCCGACGATAAGAAGATATTCGTCGCCGATCCCAGCCAGGGATCGCGGCACAATCGCGGCTGCGCGGTTGACCTGACGCTTTACGACCTGAAGACAGGCAAGCCGATCCGTATGACTGGGGGATATGACGAAATGTCAGAGCGCTCGTATCCGTTCTATCCGGGCGGAACATCGATCGAGCGATGGCATCGCGACTTGCTTCGCAGGGCGATGGAGCGTGAGGGCTTCGCGGTTTATACGTTTGAGTGGTGGCACTTCGATTATTACGATTACGCGCACTATCGAATCGGAAATGCAACATTTGAGGATCTTGATCGAGCAGCGGAAAAGAAGTAGATTGCCGCGCCGGAGTTTATTGATCTGGGGGCGGATCGACGATGATCCCTTTGCGATTTCTTTGAAAGAGGAGATAGAGAGGAACTCCAATAAGCACTAATGCGACGCCGTAGGCTGCGTGCAAGGGGTCGGCCAGGATGGTGCTCAGCGTGATACCGGCAGCAGCTAACACGAAGGCGACGGGAACAAATGGATAGCCTGGGGTTCGAAAACTTGCAAGAGGGGCAATGGCGCGACGGCGAAGCAGAAGGACGCCTGCGACGGTGAGGCCGTAGAAGATCCACGCGGTGAAGATTACGTAGGTGAATAACTGCTGAAACGTCCCCATAAGCGTGAGGGCTGAGGACCAGATGGCCTGGACTACGATGGCGAAGACAGGAACACGAAACTGCTGACTGATCTCGCCGAACTTTTCAAGGAATATGCCGTCTTTCGCCATGGCATAGTAGACCCGCGGCGCGGTCAGGACCATGCCGTTCAACGCGCCGAGGATTGAGGTAAGAATGACCACAGAGACGAGCAGCATTGCCCCCTGCCCCCATGCTGATTTGATTGCGCTGCTTGCGGCGCTTGCGCTTGCGCTCACTTCAAGTGGAGTAAGAACCGCATAGTAGGCAATGTTCATCAGGAGATAGACCGCGGTGACGATGAGGGTGCCCCACAGAAGGCTGCGCGGCAAATCACGTGCAGGCGCTTTGAATTCGCCGGCAGTGAACGACACGACGTGCCAGCCCTCGTACGCCCACAGGACCGCGATTAATGCGACGCCAAAGTCGACGAGCAAAGAAGAGGAAGTATGCGTGGGCATTGAGATTTGGAGATGACTGGAGTGGCCGCGGACGATCAGGAGGCCGAAGACGAGGGCGATCCCGATGAGCTTGCTGATTGCGCCAATGTTCTGTACTGCTCGCGCCACGCGAATGCCGACGAGATTGACGAGGGAGAAGAATAGGATTGCAACCGTCGGCAGTGTTCTGAATTCGAAGGGAGTGAGGGTGAGGATCTTCGACGTGTAGAGCGCGAAACCGGAGGCCAGCGTTGCAATGCTTCCGGATTGAATGAGGCTCAGGAGCGCCCACCCGTAGAGAAAGGCAAGCGGCTTTCCATAGATGCGTCGAAGGTAGATGTAAAGGCCGCCAGCGCCGGGATAGTTTGCCGCGAGTTCACCTAAGGAAAGGCTGCCGAACAGGCTGAGGATTCCGCCGGTGATCCAGACCAGCAGAACGAGTGCGAGTGTGGGGAGTTTTTGGGCGATGGGGCCCGGCACAAGAAAGATTCCGGAGCCAATGACGGTGCCGAATACGATCGCAATTCCATCTCGAACGCCCAGTACGCGAGCGAGCGAACTCTGCGGCTGGTCACTTGGCGAACGAGGTGAGAGATGGGTTTGTGCCATGGTTTCCGCCTTGAAAGTCGGGAATCTATCAAATGTTTCATTTTCTTGCTGCGATGACGGTGCGAATGAGTTTTGATGCTTGACTGGGTGCTGTGATGTGTTCTATTTATAGCTGAGAAAGCGCAAAAAGCAAGAAGAAACATAAGTTGCAAGTGTTGCAGAGGAGGGAACAAAGATGTCGTCGGCACTGGCTTCCCGCCCCTCGCAAGAGATCGTCATTCGCCCCATGAATGGCCTCGAAGACTTTCAAAAGGCCGAACAAGTGCAGCGCGAGGCCTGGGGTTACAGCGACGTTGATGTTGTGCCGTCATCCATTTTCTCGGTTGCGCGAAACTTTGGCGGGCAGGCTCTGGGCGCTCTGGACGGGGAGCGAATGGTTGGATTCGCCCTCTCGTTTGGCGCAGTGGATGGAGGCCATGCTCACTTCCATTCGCATATGGTTGCTGTCATCCCAGAGTACCAGAATCGCGGTCTGGGAAGACTCATCAAACTTGCGCAGCGCGAAGACGCATTGGGCCGCGGCATCGATCAGATCGTCTGGACATTTGATCCACTGCAAATTAGAAATGCGTATTTCAACTTTGCGCGGCTTGGCGCAGTGAGCCGGAGTTATATTCCGAATCTTTATGGAACGACAAGCAGCCCGCTCCACGGAGGCATTCCGACAGACCGATTGGTAGCCGAGTGGAATCTGAACAGCCTGCACGTTGAACGCGCAATGAGTGGAGTTCCCCGCAGTCGTTCGGATGACGCGATCGCCGTTGAGATTCCGCCTGGATCGAGCGACGTACCGATCGAGTTGCGGCTCGCGGGCCAGACGCGCCTGCGCAGCGAGTTAATGAAGTTGTTGCACGATGGATACGCCGTCACGGGCTTTGAAGGAAATCAAAAAGCGGCCAGCTACATACTTGAGAAATACAAGAGAGAGCACTCGGAGAAGCTATGAGAATTGAATCCATCATCGCGCGGGAACTGAAGATGCGCCTCAAGGCGCCCTTCGAAACCAGCTTCGGCGTTACGCAAGATCGCAGAGTCGTGCTGCTTGAAGTGCATACAGACGTTGGCACGGGCTGGTCTGAAGTGACTGCTTTGGAAGGCCCCTACTACAACGCGGAAACCATTCAGACCGCTTGGATTATGAGCCGCGAATTTCTTTCTGGGTTAGTTCTGGATGTGGATGTATCGTCGCCTGATGAGATTACCGAGTTAATGGAAAACGTGCGTGGGCAGGAGATGGCGAAGGCAGCAATTGAGTGCGCCGCGTGGGATGCGTATGCACGTTCTGAGGGAAAGAGCCTGAGCCAGGCGTTAGGCGGGACGCGCGATGTGATCGCTTCCGGCGTGTCACTTGGAATTCAATCGGATACGGGCAAGCTTCTTGACGCGGTCGCGAAGGAACTGGCCGATGGCTATCGACGCGTGAAGTTGAAGATCAAGCCCGGCAAAGATGTTGGGGTGGTTGCCGCTGTGCGCAAGAGCTTCCCTGATATCGATCTGACCGTGGATGCGAATTCGGCATATCGATTGGAAGATGCGGATTTACTGAAGCAATTGGATGATTTCGGCTTAAGCTACATTGAACAGCCGCTTCCATGGAACGAGATTTATCAGCACTCATTGCTTCAGCCGCAGTTAAAGACGGCGATCTGTCTTGACGAGTGCATTCACGGCGTTCGAGATGCGGAAGCGGCCATCGCTCTTGGTGCATGCCGCGTGATCAATATCAAACTCGGACGCGTAGGCGGACACAGCGCAGCTAAAAAGATCCAGGCTTTGTGCATGGCCAATGGCATTCCAGTCTGGTGCGGCGGCATGCTGGAGTCGGGCGTCGGTCGTGCACACAACATCGCGATGTCAACATTGCCGGGCTTTGTGTATCCCGGCGATGTATCGGCCAGCCAGCGCTATTGGGTCGAGGACATTATCGATCCGGAGGTGACTGTGACTCCCCAGGGCACGATCCATGTGCCGACGGGTGCGGGTATCGGCTATCGCATTAAGGTTGATGAAATTGAAAGACGCACAGTCAGACGTGAAGAGTGGACTAACCGCGTGACCGTGGCAGCGGGCGCGATTCAGTAACTCAGAAGTTATGCAGGTCAGTGATGGACGAAGTACACCTCCTTGAGGAAAGTGAGACGAATCCATGAGCGCCGTTGTTCGTTGGAATGTTGCGTTGTCCGCCGCTGTGTTTGTCCTGGTTGCAGGAACCTCCGCACCTGTGGCGGCCCAAGTGAATCCTGATCTTGAAAAGAAAATCGCCGCCATCATGGCGCGGCCGGAGTATGCGCACTCCCGCTTTGGCATGGAGTTTTACTCGCTCGATACGCACAAGGTGATCTTTGCGTTGAATGAGCAGCAGTACTTTGTTCCGGGGTCGACGACCAAGCTGCTTTCTGAAGGTACGGCCATGAAGCTGCTGGGTCCTGACTTCCGCTTCAAGACCAAGGTGTATGCAGCGGGTGCGATTGATGCGCAGGGAACGCTCAAAGGCGATCTTGTGCTCGTCGCGAGCGGTGATCCGGATCTTTCCGGCAGGGAGCAGCCGGACGGCACGCTGGCATTCAAGGACGAGGATCATTCCTATTCGCCGATGGCGGGCGCGGCGGTTGTGCCTGGCAATCCACTCGCGGCTATCAACGACCTTGCACGGCAGGTTGCGGCCCATGGCATTCATCGAATCGACGGGCGTGTGCTGGTTGACATTTCGCTGTTTCCTGAAGGGGAACACGAAGGCGGAACCGGCATTGTCATTTCACCCATCTGCGTCAATGACAACGTGATCGATGTTTTTGCGACGGCTGGTTCAGCAGTAGATGCGCCGGCGGCTCTCAGCTTTTCTCCTGTGACTCGCTATGCGCGCTTCACCAACAAGACGAAGACGGTGGCGAAGGGTGGGCCGTTCGAGCTTGAGTTTGTAAACAAGCCCTCGGCAGATGGTACACAGGATGTGACTGTCACCGGAACCGTTCCGCTGGACGCGGTCAAAAGTCTTACGGTGTATCACGCGCCTGCGCCGTCTGTTTATGGCCAGACCGTTTTAACCGAAGCGCTTATTGCCAGCGGGGTTGCGGTTTCCTCGCCGGGCTCTGAGGCGAACGCAGACTTTACAGCGTTGAAGCCTTTCTATATCGATAAGAATGTGGTTGCCGTTCACACTTCCGCCCCGTTCAGCGAAGAAGCGAAAATTACGCTCAAGGTGAGCCAGAATCTTCATGCGGCGATGACGATGCCGTACCTGGTGGGAACCTATGGCGCTGCGCCCAGGGGCGAAGCGAAGGCCGATCCGGTGACTGCGGGTTTCGGTGCGGAACACGATATGTTGAAGGAGGCTGGCCTTGATGTTGGTTCCGCAATGCAGTCCGACGGAGCGGGGGCGGACGCGTTCTTTACTCCGGACTTCATGGTGCACTATCTGACTTTCATCTCGCAGCAGAGCTTTGCGGCGAAGTTTCGTGCGGCGCTGCCGGTGATGGGTAAGGACGGCACACTTGTGGAGATCCAAAAGGATTCGCCGGCTGCGGGCCATGTGTTTGCAAAGACCGGAACGTACGGCGTGCCTGATTTGCTGAATCATGAGCTGTTCATCACGGGCAAGGGGCTCGCAGGTTATATTGTCACAGCGAACGGGCAGACGCTTGCATTTTCTGCGTATGTCAATCTGATCCCCGCCGCCGGCGACTCAGCCGCCGCACTGCTGCGCGCCGGCAATGTGCTTGGCGAGATCGCAGGCACAGTGTACGAATATGCGGACGCGAAATAGCGAAGCGCCATTTGGCCTATTTCATTACGCCGAGACAATCAATCCTGCGGCTCGAAGAAGATTTGATTCTCAGCAATTTCCATCATTCGATTCAATAAGACCGCGTAAGGCGCGTAGCCTTAGAAGTTAAACTTCCCTCCAAGCTGGATCTGGCGCGGACCGTTCGATGTGTAGCTGATTACGCCAAAATTCGGGTCATCCACCGAAGTGTCCGGTGTGCCAAATACCGGATGATTGAGCGCGTTTTGAGCTTCAAGCCGCAGCTCAAAGTTTGCCCCTTCACGAAGCCAGGAAAGTCCGAATACCTTCTGGATGGACATGCTGGTGTTGAAGGCGGTGGGGGTGCGGATCAGGCCCGTAGCGCGCGGAGCGGTGCCGAAAGCGTAAGGCTGCGGCAATTGAAGGGACTGGGGATTGGCGATATAGTTGTTTATCCAGACTGAGTCCTTGCCCTTGGTGCGCACCGGCCGTGCCACAATGTTGGGCCGCTGGCCGCCGTAAGTCGGCAGTGATACGCCGTCATACGTGAAGAAGGGCAGCGGTCTGCCGTACGAGATACGCCAGACTCCGTTGGTCTTCCATCCGCCGATGATCGTATTGAGCACCGCGGGCATGTGACCAAGGAGCATCTTCCCGCGTCCCCATGGCAGATCGTACGTGTAGCTGAATTGATACACATACGGAATGTCGAATGTGGAAAGGCTGCGCTCGAGCCATGGCTTATTGGGGTCGACGAGGCTGGAGAAGCTTCCCAGCCAGGTGGTGTTGTCATCTGGCGCCGACGCATCGTCAATCGACTTCGACCAGACAAAGCTGGCCAGGAACTGCAAGCCGTTCGAATAACGCTTCTCTGCGGTGAGTTGCATGGCGTGGTATTCGGAGTTCGCGATGGGCGGCGGTTCAATGGTGACCCCGCCCGGAAACTGCGGCCAGGGAAGCTCAAGATTGAGTTGCGGTATCTGCGGCTGCGAAAGAATGCTGCCCGGGTCGGTGTTGATCCCGTAGAAGGGATTGTTCACCATCGTCGTCAGTTGGTTTAGCCCGTTGGCGTCGAGGCCTTCCACAAACGGGCCGAGATGATTGATGTAGTTGTCCCCTGAATAGTAAAGATGAGTGCCTTTCTTCCCGACATAGATCATGTTGGTGACAATTTTGGCGGGAAGCTGCATCTCAAGCCCGAAGCTCCAGCTCTGCTCGTAAGGCGTGTTGGTCACATTGCGCAAATCGCCGTTTGCGCCGTATCCATAGTCATTCAGCAAGCCGAGCGATTTTCCCGGCGGCTGAATCAGGCCATTTGTCCCCGAGCATGAAGATGCCGGCGGATTGCTGGAGCAAACCGGATTAAGGTTGGGGAATGGGTTATTCAGGCGCAGGTACGGGGTGGCGCCGTCGTTGTTGAATGTTGTGATGGAACTGGTGTACTGGTTGTATCCCTGCGCGCCATAGGGCGCCACGCCGGTGGCGCCGGAGCGGGGCTGCGAGTAGTAGATGCCGTATCCGCCGCGGAGAACGGTCTTGGGATCGAGTTGGAGTGCGAGCCCGAAGCGCGGCTGGATGTCTTTATAGTCTTCGTCCACGATGTGGCGATCGCTGGCAGTGGCGAAGACTTCACCGCCAGTGAGCGTAAGACCTGGAACCTGGACCGGGAACGTTGCATCCAGGTTGAGCGAGTTCTGGCGGTTGAAGCGATCGGTGCGCGGCACGGAGACTTCATAGCGCATGCCAAGATTCAGAGTCAGCTTGCGCGTGATCTTCCAGTTGTCCTGGAAGAAGCCTGCAAACTGGTGGTCTTCGGTCGCGGGACGGTCCTGAATCTCGTAGTAAGAGCCACCATCCGGGCTGCCCATCATAAAGGTCGCCATGCCGTCGCCGCCGCAAACCGAATAAGAATTCGGACATTGGGCTGTGCCGTAATGGTCGAAGTTGAAGATGCCGTTGGGCGCGTTGGTCTGGATGTAGTTCATCTGGTGCAGACGGCCTTCAAAGCCGAACTTCATCTCATGATCGGCATGCACTTTGTTGATTGCGACGGTGAGCTGGCCGGTGTCCTGGCCCTGCCGGTAGTTGCCGTACGGATCTCCACCGATGCTTGTATACCCGGCCGAGTAGTAGGTTCCCTGATCGATGAACATAGAGGGAACGCCCTTGAAGCCGTTGGAGTTCAGGTACTCCGGCATTCCGAGCTTGCTTAGCGGGTCGGTGACGCCGCCTGCTCCGCTGTACGCCAGAATCTCCTCCATTCCGCGCGTAAACCCGAGCGTGGTCGTGAGCAGCAGCGTCTTCGAAAAAGTGTGCGAATCCGTAATTGTGAACAGATGCGCGCCGGTCTGGTTCGGGCCACCGGCGCAGGGGTCGGCGAAGTTGCCGAAGCAGTTGAATGCCTGGGAGCTTGCCCACTGCTGCGAGTACTTGGCGCTGAGCAGATTCTTCTCGTTGAAGCGATGATCGACTTTGATGTCGAACTGGTCGTTTGGAGAGCGGCTTGCTCCTGAGGTAGCCCAGTTGTCGTAGAGGTTGGAGGCGTTCACATTGGGCTCCGGAAACAGCTTCATCAATGCCTGCGCCTGGGGGTCGATCAGGTCGCCGGGGCCACCTGAGAGTTGATAAACCGTTCCAGCAAGCTTTGGATTACCCGGGCTGGCATAGGCGCCAACGTTGTTGTATGGGATAAAGGTCTGGCGGTAAGCGCCGGCTGCTCCCCCATTCCCAGTCGGATCGGTCGCCTGGTAAACGCCCGAATACGGATCCCAGATTTGTCCTGAAGCCACAGAGCACAATCCGGTGCTGTTGAAGCTTCCACCTTGCGATGTGCACACTGCGCCGAAGTCCCCGTTGTTCCGCTCGGCATCGGTCGGCACGCCTGCCTGGTAGGTGCCCATGTTGCTTTGCCGGGTTGCGTCGTAGTCGAAGAAGAAGAATGTCTTATCGCGGTAGATCGGTCCGCTGACGATGCCGCCAAAATTATGGCGATGCACAGGGGGAATTGGAATTTGGTAGAGATTATTGAACCAGTTGTTGGCGTCGGTGATAGCGTTTCGTTCAAAGTCATAGGCCTCGCCGTGGAACTGGTTCGATCCAGAACGCGTGATCATGTTCACGATGGAGGCACCGGAAAACCCATACTCGGCGCTGAAGTTCGACTGCTCCACGCGGAACTCGTCCACCGCCTCCGAAGAAGGGGTATAGGTGACATTTGTGACGCCGCCATTGGGTTCGTAGTTTGTGATCGTCGCTCCATCCATCAGAACGTCTGCCGTGGAGTTACGGCTGCCATTGGAGACGAAGTTAGTGCCGGTGCATCCGGTGCTGCATTGATCGTCGGCTTCGGTCACTCCTGGCGTAAGCGAGACCAGGTCCATCACGTAGCGGTCGACGAGCGGCAGATCGTTGATGAACTTCCGGTCAACCACCAGACCGGTGGTCGCATCCTGCGCGTCGAGCCCCTGGTTTTGTGCATTTACTTCAACGGTCTGCGACGAAGCCGACACTTTGAGGTGGAAGTTAGCGGTCGCGTTCTGATTTACGTCCACCCGCACGCCGGTGCGCACCATCTTTTCAAATCCAGTTATCTCCGTGGTTACCGAGTAGACGCCTGGAGGAATCGAGCGGAAGAGATAGCGGCCGGTGGTGTCAGTGGTTACGTGGAACGTGTAACCTTTGTTCTGGTCGGTGAGCGTCACGTTTGCGCCAGGAACCACGGCACCGGTCTGATCGGTGAGCACACCGGTTACGGTTCCGAAATAGCCTTGAGCGAGAGAACCTGCGGGTATTGCCAGCAGGCCTGCCAGCGTGAGCATCCAACAACAATTAAGCGTGCGCTTTTGTATAATTCCGGACAAGAACCTCTTCATCATGCCTCCTCCAGATCCAAGGAAATCCCTTACGGAAGATTCTGACGGCCGGTTGCGTCTTTGCAGGCTGCTTCAAATGGAGTTGCCGCCAGCGCGCAATTCCTTCCATCCAGAACCAGTTTCAAACTGCAGTTGCAATTTCGTTATATGAAGATACACCCTCCTTTGCGTATTAAACCAGTTGATTCTTTGCCTGAAATGCAGCTAGTTACTGGTTGGGCTGGAGCTGCCATTTTGGAGCGAGAAGATATCCCGGAATCGGCTTTCCAGAGGAAGGTTTTCATTTGCGACGGTGCAGAACAAGCCGGCTACGCCTTGGCTGATACACTTGGCACGCGCTGAGGCATATGCATTCGACTCGAACAGATTGTCAACGAGCCGTGCAGACAGGAGGCGATACCTTGTTCAAGCTGGATGGAAGGGGAGTTGCGAGGAGCCTGACCACAATGAGACGCAGGGTTCTGACTTCATGTCTGGCCACGCTCGTGTGCTTCTGCTCGATTGCTGCTATCTGTGCCGGTGCGTCTGCCCAGCAGCCGGTCATCGTCGCCTATGTTTTCCCCCAGGACAATCCGCTTCGCGACGGCGAGATTGCTGCGCGAAAGCTGACGCGGATCAACTACGCCTTCGCCAATATCAAGGGTGGACGCATCGTCAAAGGCTTCGCTCATGACGATCAGAACCTGGCGGCGCTGGTGGCGCTGAAGCAGGAGAACCCATCCCTGACGGTGCTCGTCAGCGTGGGCGGATGGCTCTGGTCGGGCGCATTTTCTGACATGGCCCTTACTCGTAAGAGCCGCAATGTCTTTGTCGCCAGTGTGGTTGATTTTGTGCGGGCACATCAGCTCGATGGGCTGGATATCGACTGGGAGTACCCAGGTATGCCTGGCGCAGAAAGTCATTTTCGCCCGGAAGACAAGCAGAATTACACGCTGCTGCTCAAAGAATTACGGATGCGTTTCGACGCGTTGGGGAAGGAACTGCACAGGCCGCTCTACGTGACCATCGCAACCGGGGCTTCGCAGGAGTTTCTCGATCATACGGAGATGGGCCAGGTGCAGAGGTATGTCGACACCGTGAACCTGATGGCCTACGACTACTACGAACCGGACTCGGATGCGATCACCGGGCACCATGCTCCCCTCTACGCCAACCCCGCCGATCCCAAGAAGGCCTCCGCGGCCAATTCTGTGGAGGCATATGAAAAGGCCGGCGTTCCTGCGGAGAAGATTGTGCTCGGCGTTCCATTTTACGGGCATGTTTGGGGCCAGGTGGCGGCTACAAATCACGGACTGTTTCAGCCCGGGAAAGAGATTCCGCACTCCTATGCGCAGTACGGATCTGGGCCCGACGCCATGCTGAAAAACGGATTCATCCGCTATTGGGACCCCGTCGCCGAGGTTCCGTATCTTTACAATGCAGAGAAGCAAATCTTCATGACCTACGAAGACCCCGAGTCGCTCGCGTTGAAGTGCAAGTACGTGCTCTCACATCAACTGCGGGGCATCATGTTCTGGGACTATGAGGGCGACTCCAGCGGCGTGCTACTCAATGCAGTGAATGACGGGCTCAATAGGAGCGCGAAAGGCGGAAACCAATGAAGCCTGAGGGCGGCGCAGCACCAGTGGTTATGGCAGAACGTCCTGTTACCGCGCGTCTTGCCTCGATCGATATCTTCCGCGGCCTCACCATGACGGTGATGATCTTCGTCAATGAACTGGCCGGCGTCAGGGGATTGCCCTGGTGGAACTACCACATGAAGGCCAATGTCGACTTCATGACCTATGTCGATATGGTCTTCCCGTTTTTCCTGTTTATTGTCGGGCTTTCGATGCCGCTTGCCATCAAAAGCCGGCTCAAACGGAACCCGTCCCTACCGGCATTGTGGATGCATGTTGCGCTGCGCACCGCCAGCCTGATGGTGCTCGGGCTAATCCTCGCGAACGCCGATGACGGAGACGCGTCGCGCATGATCATCCGTCCCGCTGTCTGGGCGATTCTGGCTCTCGCGGGCGCCGCTCTCTTTCTGAACGACTACGGCGATTCCGCCCGACCTGCACCGCTCTACCGCGGACTGCGGATTGCCGGCGTTG
>Ga0116135_1000179_pt1 | contig 33557 bp, 35 predicted proteins | sample June2015DPH_20_1_FD_89738 | JGI IMG/M metagenome (GOLD analysis project Ga0116135, IMG submission 89738) | Peatland microbial communities from SPRUCE experiment site at the Marcell Experimental Forest, Minnesota, USA - June2015DPH_20_10 | ecosystem: Environmental > Terrestrial > Soil > Wetlands... | reverse complement strand
GAATCTGGCGCATTGCAGCAAGGATCAGCCCCCAAGTCAACTCCGCGGTCGCGTAGGACGGAGTGCCTGCGTGCAGGTTTGAAGACACGATGACGCCGCGCCGGGTGCAGGCTTCGATATCGATGTGCGGGTAGACGCTGCGCTGGCTGATCAGCCTCAATTTAGGGAGCCTGTCCAGCAGCGGGGCGCGAATCTTAGTCCGCTCACGAATGAGCACCAGCGCTTCGGTGTCCTTGAGCCTGTCGGCCAAGACGTCCAGATCATCGGTGTGGTCGTTCCAGATTTCGACGTCATGGCCTGTGAGTTTTTGGAAACAGGGGAGACCGCGCAGGGTGTCGTGATAATCGTCGAGTATTGAGATCTTCATGGTCCCTCCTGTGGGCGATTTATTCGCACGACTCGCCGTTTGAAGTTCTCACTAGCGAGTTGAACCGTATTCGTCACCACGAAGCCCGCCTTCTTGAAGGCACCTAGCGATCTGACGTTGCCCTCCTCAGGATCAGTAATGACGGCGCTGACGCTCGGGTTTCGAAAGATGATTTGCCCGAGGAACTCGCGAATTGCAGCCGGCCCCAATCCCAGACCGGTCATCGCAACTTCGCCGATTGCGAGATCGATGCCAGCCGAAGCGGGTTCGGCACTTAGTTGTAGCGCATGCTCTGGGTAATCCGACCAGAGATACCATTGAATCCACCCAATCGGCCGTCCAGCATGTTCGATAGCGAAAACGTGCGTGGGCTCAGTACCATCCACCCGCGGGCCGTATTTCACCTCGACGCTCGTGAGATCCAGGCGTTCATGCCACCAAGCAGCGACATGGGCACGCCCGAGCCATTCTTGCAGTAGAGGAAAATCGGATCGGCTGAGGGGGCGGAATGAGAAGGGAGCCTGCATGTAGGGGCGCGTGCGTCCATTATGGAGCTAACGCTCTCGCTAGCTCTATTGAATCGTCACTCCAATTGTCGCGTGGTTCCGCTGCGGCGCGGGCGAAGGTCCATAGCCGGACGCGCTCGTGATCAACGCCGAGGAGATCCGCGATGCGGCGGATCGTTCCATCCGGGTCCGTGCGCAATCGTGCTTCGCAGTTGAACAGATGCTGTGTCGCATCGTAGGCTGGATCGCCGACGAATGGCTTCGGGTCGATGACCAGCCACGTTTCCCGCTCGGATCGAAGGACGTTACCGGCGTGCAGGTCCGTCGCCAGCAGCATCTCAGCGGGCGCGGTTCGTGGCAATTCTTTGAAGAGGCGCAGACCTTCACGGACCAGTCCTGGGTCGGGCCATTGCTCGATGTCGGCCAAGGTTTCGTCGCTCCAGTGAGCTGTCAGCGCGGATAGTGGGTGAAAGGGATGGCCTGCTGGAGGCGAGCGCCAGAGACGACGGAGAAGTCCGGCGATCACCAGATCCTGCTCAGATTCCGGCAGTGCGCGCAGCGGAGTGCCTGGCTCGCATCGTTCCAGGAGCATGGCGCCTTGCTCGTCGTCGGCATCCAGCAGCCGTACCGTCGGATCTCCGTTCCAGAAGCGCAGTCCTTGGATTTCGTGCGCGCCTTCCATGTGCGGCATGCCGAGTTTCAACACGGCGGAGGTGCCGCCGGCGAGCTGTGCTGGCGCCACCCACGCGCAAGTTGCGTCCTCGTACGGCGCACCGATTGTCAGTGACCAACGGTGTTCGATGTCTCGCAGCGCGTTGGGCAGCCGGTTGAGCCACGCTGCGCGGTCGGGGGACTTGTTGCAATTTGCGGCGAGCCACGCCGGGATATCAAACTCCATGCACGCCTAGCCGGTCTTTCGCTTGCGCGGCAGTTTGCTTGCGCGCTCTTCCTCCAGTGCGCGGCTCAGCAGGGTTTTGATAACGGCTTGCCGGCTGATGTTGAGTCTGGCCGCCCGCTCGTCGAGTTGGCGCAACATGCCTTGCGTGAGATCGACATTCACACGGCGCACGGGTCTGACGACAGTGAACTTATTGGAGAAGTGTGCGGAAATGTCTTCCCCGCGCGACGCTCTTTCGGCGATCTCGTCCGCGGAAGGCGTAGTCCTAAACGATTTTGGCATAGCTTTGCTCTTCCTCTTTGGTTGCTATCCACGCTGTGACCAGATGGTAGTATTCGCCCGCTGCATCCCGCCTGATCTCAAAGATCACGGAACAGAGGCGTCCCCGGCACCAGCCGATTGCGCGGAACTGTTCCGGAATATCGTTCTTCTGGTCAACCAGGTACGTTTGGTCAACGATCTCCTGAGCCTCTCTAAGGCTGACGCCGTGTTTGCGCTTAACCTCTCGGCTCTTAGATGGATCGAAATCCAAGCGCATGGCAATAATATAACAGTTATATCGACGGATGCCGACGTTCGAGCCGTTCCGTTGCTCCAGACGTCCAGCCGGTCATGGTATTCCCGCTATCGAACCAGACCACTACCGTGACAGCCGGGCACTTGCGCTATCATGAATGCGTGGGACCATCCGGATTCACCGGAGGGATATACGATTCAAGAAACCGATTCTAAGCCAGGCCAAAGGACATCTATGGAGAAGCTGGCACAAAACATACAGGAAGCCTTCCTCAACAATGCGCGGAAGGATAAAACGTTCCTGACCATCTACTTAATGAGCGGCGTGAAACTTTCTGGCCGCATCAAAAGTTTCGATAAGTATTCGGTGGTGCTCGAAACTAATAATCAGGAGCAGCTCATTTTTAAGCACGCGATCTCGACCGTTGTGGTTTCGAGGCCGTTCCATGCCGGTTCCGGGGGGCACTCGGCGGCAGCGCCCGCGGGGGCTCAAAGTGCGGCGGCAGCTCCTGGCCCATCCGCCAGCGTAGAGCACTCCGAGGAATAATTTTCGTTTGGCGGTAAGAGGGCAGGAGCGCGCGATTCTGGTCGGGTTGGATCTGAAATCACGCTCGCGCCGCGCGTCCGATTTCGTTCCTTACGCCGTCGAAGAATCACTCGAGGAGCTGAAAGCGCTGGCCGATACCGCAGGCGCCAGTGTCGAAGAAAGCATCATCCAGGCGCGGCCTGCGCCGGACGCCGCAACGCTGATCGGATCGGGTAAGCTCGACGAACTGCGTAGCCTGGTGGAAAGCCACGGGGCCGATGTGGTTCTGTTTGATTCCGAACTCACGCCGACGCAGCAGCGCAATCTGGAGAACGCGCTGCATTGCAAGATCCTGGATAGAACGCAGTTGATCCTGGACATTTTCGCGCGGCGGGCGCGCACGCGGGAAGGTCAATTGCAGGTGGAGCTGGCGCAGTTGAATTATCTGTTGCCGCGCTTGACCGGACGCGGCGTTGAGATGTCGCGCTTGGGAGGCGGAATCGGCACGCGGGGCCCTGGCGAAACGCAGTTGGAAACGGATCGCCGCAGAATCCATGGCCGGATCAAGAAACTCAGCGACGAACTGGAGCACGTGCGCACGGGCCGAGGGACGCAGCGGCAACAGCGGCAATCCGTGCCGCTTGCGACTATCGCGCTGGTGGGCTACACGAACGCCGGGAAATCCACGCTGTTCAATCGCCTCACGGGCGCCGCAGTCACGGCGGATTCAAGAATGTTTGCCACGCTCGATCCCACGGTGCGCCACGTCACCTTGCCGTCGCGCCGCAAGGTGCTGCTCAGCGATACGGTGGGCTTCATACGCAACCTGCCTACCACGTTGGTGAAAGCATTCCGGGCGACGCTGGAGGAGGTGCGCGAGGCATCCCTCCTGCTGCACGTGGTGGACGCTTCGTCGCCCTACGCGCCGCATCAAACCGCGCACGTTCTGAAGGTGCTGGCCGAAATCGGCGCTGACCAGACCAGACAGATCCTGGTGCTGAACAAAATGGATCAGGCCGTCGAGGCGGGTGAGGATTCCAACACGTTGGCTCAGCGAATTTTGGGCGAGGTGCCGGGGCCGGTGGGACTGGAAGCGATTGCGGTGTCTGCGCGAACGGGGGCGGGTTTTGAGGCGCTTCTGACCGCGATCGATCACGGGCTGTCGCTTGATCCGGTCACGCGGGCCCGGTTCCGGATTCCCGCGGGTGAAGGATTCCCCATCCATTTGCTGCATGAGCGGGCGAAGGTGCTGGCTAGCGAATATCAGGACGATTGGTGCGAAATCGAGGCCGAAACGCCGGAATCGGTACGGCGCCAACTCACTCGATACGTCGTCGAGTGATATTCTTGTCAACAGGAACAGGGCCCGGATGCATCGCACTCGCATGAACCTGCCGAACGCGCTCACCATCCTGCGCATCTTCTTTGTGCCCTTTCTAGTGGCCGTTTTGGTGGAGCAGGATCTGCGCATTGAGTGGCACGGCGTGGTGTGGATGCCGAACGAGTTTCTGGCGCTCTGCATTTTTCTAGTGGCGGCCGCGACCGACCTTCTGGACGGATATCTGGCGCGGCGCTGGGGGCAAATCACGACGGTGGGAACGCTGCTGGATCCAATTGCCGACAAACTGCTGATCTCAGCCGCGCTAGTCTCGTTGGTGCAGATCCGCAGGGTGCCCGCGTGGATGGTAGTGCTGATTATAGGGCGCGAGTTCGCGGTGTCCGGGTTGCGAAGCATTGCTGCAGCCGAGGGGTATACCATCCGAGCTAGCGATCTCGGCAAGACCAAAATGATCACGCAGGTGATCGCAATCTCGATGATCTTGCTGAGCATTCATTGGCCTGCGCTGGTCGGTTTCGCGATGCTCTGGATGTGGGGCGTGGTGGTTTTCGGCGTGGCGTCCGCGATTGAATACTTCCGTAAATTCTGGCGAAGAGTCGACGATAAAATCAAGCTGCGGCGCCGGCGGGAGCTGCTGCGGATTGAGCGTCGGCAGAAGAAGCTGGCACGGGCGCAAGCGCAGCCGGAAGCGGAGAAGATGCGGGGCTAGGGATTAGGCGCTGGGGGCTCAGGGTTGTGGTACCTCTATGCGACGCGCCGTAATATTCCTGGCTGTTTGGATCTGTTGTGTACTGGCCCTCGCAGCGTTTGCTCTTGCGGTGGAATTCGGATTGAATGGCGGTGCACGCCACGTAGCGTTAGCGAGAGCGTGGAAGACGACGACGGGAACGGTAATCGCTCGCGACACAAGAAACCATAACTCTATTGCAGTTCGCTATTCGGTAGAGGGTCGGCAAGTCGAACAATCCTTCCAGGGGTCAGACAAAGGTATCGGCGAGGCTGTAAGCGTGTACCACTCGCCGAAGGATGCAACCCTTTCTGATATTCGAAACCCGGCCCTTTCGCTACGAAACAACCTGGAGTCTCTTTTGGCAGCGTGCCTAGTGTTGGGCACGTTCACTTCGATTTTCACCAGCTTTCCAGTTATTGGTCATGCGCTCGCATGGCCGCGCGCGACGTTCCGGGGACACCACGATTCGTAGTGGCTTGGGTCGCGACCGCAGTGGTCATCGGCACGGTGTCCAATTTGATTTCGCAGCCTGGTGGCTGGCGACTTTGGCTTGCGGATGCCTTGGTCTTTGGCGGCACAACTCTTCTGTGTGCCCGCGCATTCCGCATCGCTATAGATGTGCCGTGGAGTGTCTACGTTAAGTCTCGAGCCTTCACGATTGGCGTGCTCCTGGTGCTGGTCGGGCAGTTCGTTGGCTGGAGCCAGTGGACGACTCGGGGCTAAAGTCTCCCGCCGCTTGCGCCGATACCTTGGAGGGTGGTCAATCCAACTATTGAGGACGTCTTCTGTCTGTACCTCTGGCGCTCGGTGGATGCGCCGGGCACCCTTTATCTGGCGCGGGGTATCCAAAGCGCACGGGCGGTGTGCGCGGAATTGATCGCTGCCGGGTATATCGTGCGCGTGGTTCAAATGGTTACTAACGATGAGTACGAGCTGCAGGACGGAGCGCTGGTCGCTTGTGGCGACCGATCCCAAAGGCAGCCTCCCCGCTCGCACCGCATGTCGCAACCTGTAGCTTAATCGCCCTCCCTCGGCGTTGGTGGCACGATCTGGAATTTGTCCGGAGTGAATACCACCACCAGCACTTGTCCACGGCCGCCGAGCGGGCCGAGCAGTTTTCCGTTCAAACGAACTTCCAGGCCGGCTGCGTTACCCACCTTCATTACAGCGGACTCTTTGCCCTCCACTGTCTTGGTTTGATGCGGAGCCAGGACGCCCGAGAAAAGATGTTTTCCGTCTGAAGATACCGAAAGCCAGGTTTCTTCGCGCGCCATCAGGTCCAGCAGAACTTTGTATCCCGCCGCGACGGGCGAGACCGTTGTTTCATTGGGCGTCGGAGTCGGTTTTTGAGCGGGAGCCGTAGCAACTTCGGCCGGCGCCTTCGAATGGATGCTTTTTGCCAACACGCTTCGAAAGTCGCTCAGCTTACCTTGGCGCCACAAAGCGTAAACTCCGGAACATCCCACGACTACCGCGACTAATGCTGCCAAAGATGCCCACGTGCGGCGCGTGGCGAAGCGCGGCGAGGAACCCATCGGGGGAACATTTCTGGAAACTACGCTCTCATATCCCGGTAGGGGTAATGGTGCATCGGCGCTCAACAATCGATCAACCTCAGCATTGATCTCAGGCGTATCCAAGCCGAGAAATCGGGCATACTGATCGACAAAACTTTTGTAGAAGAAGCCGCTCGGCAAGCTCCGGCGATCGTCCGCCTCAATGGCTTCGAGGAATCGGACGCTGATTTTTGTCCGAGCGGAGACAGTAGGTAGATCCAGCTGTTGTTCCAGCCGGGCACCTTGTAGTACCTTTCCAACCGACGACATACAAATAGCCTTCCAGCTTACGGTTATAATACAACAGTCGGGTGAGACAATACCCAAGTGTAACGGTTTCCGTGGTAGTGGTAACGTGGAATCGCCGCGATCTTTTGAGATCCTGCTTGCAATCACTTACGCGGCAGCAGTTGAACCAGCCGTTTGAAGTGGTGGTGGTGGACAATGGTTCTGATGATGGTTCTCCGGAAATGGTGTTGCGAGAGTTTGGCTCCGAACCAGCTTTCCGGTTGAAGCTTATTCGAAATTCTGATAACCGCGGATTCTGCGCGGCCAACAATCAGGGTTTCGCGGCATCCACCTCGGACTTGATCGCGTTGTTGAATAATGACGCGGAAGCGGAGCCAGATTGGCTTCCCTCGTTAGTTGGCGCTTTTGAAGGTGGCCCCGAGATTGGGATGGCCGCTTCGAAGATCCTGGTGTACGAGGATCCCAGGCGCATTGATAAAGCCGGCCACCTGATTTATCCGGATGGCCAGAATCGCGGGAGGGGAAGTGGCGAGCTGGACGCGGGGCAATACGACCGTATCGAAGAAGTGCTCTGGCCGGACGGATGCGCTGCCATGTACCGGCGTGAGATGCTGGACAAGATTGGAGGCTTTGACGAAGATTTTTTCGCATACGCCGATGACGCGGAATTGGGATTGCGCGCCAGGATCGCGGGCTGGAAATGCATCTACATTCCGCGCGCGGTGGTTCGGCATCATCGGGGCGCCACGTTGGGCGTGCGATCCAGCCGCCGGTTGGAGCTTATCGAGCGGAACCGCGTGTTGCTGGCCGCCAAACTGTTTCCCTGGAGCTTACTTTGGCTGAACGGCGCGTACTACCTCGCTCGCTTGGGAGCCAGCCTTTGGGCAGCGGCTCGCAACCGGGGGGAAGTGGGCCAGTATCCGGGCATTCGCGGAAAAGTGCAGGCGGCGATGGCGCTCGGGAAGGGGGATCTCGAGGCGATGAAGCTGATCCCACGAATGCTGAGGAAGCGGCGCCACGTAAACCGAATACGCAAGCTCTCACCGCGCGAAGTAAAGAAGCTGATTCTGCGCTACCGGATTCCATTGAAGGAGCTAACGGAACAAGCAATTTGAATCCCAGCGCGGCAACTGAAAAAATCGGTGCTCTCAAAGCTTCTGAAACAACCGACGGAAGCGGTCCCATTAGAACGGAGTGTCCGGGGTGCGGCGAAAGCGGAGTTCGCACGCTGTTCCACGGAAGCGATCGGTTGTTCCACACTACCGACAAAAGCTTTCTGCTGGTGGAATGCAAGAACTGCCGGCTGATTCGTCTGGAGCCGCGGCCGTCTCCGCAAGAATTATCGCGCTACTATCCCCCCGAGTATTGGTTTGCGCCCGAGGATGATACGGCTTCGAAAATCGAAGAACAGTATCGCCGTTTTGTTCTTCGCGACCACGTGAATTTTGTGATGCGGGCCGTGGAGAGTTCCGGAGAAAAAGGCCTGGTAGTGGATGTTGGTTGCGGCGGCGGGCTGTTATTGCGAATGCTGCGCGAGCGCGGGATGGCCGTTCTGGGTCTCGAAAAATCGCACGAGGCGGCGAGCGCGGCTTGGAAACGGAATCATGTAGCGGTGGTTCGCGGGGATTTGTCGGAAGGCCCCATTGAGCGGGGAACGTGCGCCGTGGTGACCATGTTCCACGTGCTGGAACATCTGCATGAACCGGTATCTTATTTGAGATCCGCGCGAGATTTGCTGGTTCCCGGCGGGCGTCTGGTGATTCAGGTGCCGAACGCGTCTTCCTGGCAGTTCCTGATGTTCGGCGAGCATTGGAACGGCGTGGATGTTCCGCGCCATCTGGTGAATTACCGGCAGAGGGATCTGGAACATTTGCTGGACTACTGCGGCTTCGAGGTGGTGCGGCGGAAGCATTTCTCCTTGCGCGACAACCCGGCCGGGTTTGCCTCCAGCATTGCGCCGGCGCTCGATCCCATGGCTCGCCGGGTTCGCAAGCTGAAGGAAAAGCCCGCCATGAAGCTGGTGAAGGATCTGATTTACTTCACCATTCTGCTGGCCGCGCTGCCATTCACATTGTTCGAGGCGGCGTGCGGCGCCGGATCCACCATCATGCTGGAGGCGCGCAAGAAAACTTGACGTATCGGGCCATCGAGCGTCGCTTGCCTCGGTTTCTGCGGCGTCATGTGCTGCACTTTGAATCCGCGATTGACGATTCGTTGGTAGAGTTTTCGGCCGGTCTCGTGAGTGGGGCGCTGGTGTTGGACGCGGGCGCTGGAGAACGGGTGCATGCACGGTATTTTGAACGCCAGCGCTACGTTGCCGTGGATCTTGCGGTGGGTGACGCAGCCTGGAACTACGGCAAGCTGGACGCTATTGCGGATCTGACGGCGCTGCCTTTTCCGCGCGATTGTTTCGAAGCTTGCATCAACATCGTTACGCTGGAGCACGTCTCGGAGCCTGCATGCGCGCTGCTAGAACTCGAGCGGACGCTATCGCCGGGCGGCAGCTTACTGATGATTGTGCCGCATGAGTGGGAAGTTCACCAGTCGCCGCATGATTACTTCCGGTACACGCGACACGGAATCGCGTACCTGCTGGGTAAAGCTGGATTCGCGGAGTACACAATTGAGCCGGTGGGCGGCTACTTCAGGCTGCTTTCGCGCCGGCTACTGAACGGACTGCAATTCTTTCGCGGTCCATGGTTCTTTGTGGCAGCCATATTTCTCGCGCCGCCGGCGCTGATTCTGCCGTGGTTCGATTCACTCGACCGCGAACGTAACTTTACACTGGGATATATATGCACTGCACGAAAGCGCTCCTGATTTTCCTCGCATCCGCGGCGTGGGCGGCGGATTTCAGCGGGCCGGCAGCGCTCGAATTCACGCGCCATGCGGTAGCTTTTGGACCGCGGCCGCCCGGTTCGGCGGCGAATCAGAAATTGCAAGCCTATATCGAGGCGCAATTGAAGACGCTGCACTGCCAAGTATCGTTCGACGCGTTCACAGCCGAAACGCCGTCGGGCAGGGTTGCGATGCGAAACATTATCGCGACATTTCCTGGAACCTCGGGCCGCGCGCTGGTGGTGACCGGCCACTTCGATTCGAAGCCCATGCCCGGAAGAGTCTTTGTGGGAGCCAATGATGGTGGATCATCGACCGGATTCCTGCTGGAACTGGCGCATGTGGTCAATTCCATGGCGCATGCCGATGACATTATCCTGGTTTGGTTCGACGGCGAAGAGGCTTATGGCGAATGGTCCGACACGAACGGCATTTACGGCAGCCGGCATCTGGCGGACAGATGGTCGCGCGAGGGGAAAATTGGTCGGATCAAGGCTTTGATCAACGTCGATATGATCGGCGATAAAGATCTGGGGATGATCCAGGAGGGAAACTCGTCGCCCGCGCTGCTGAAGCTGGTGTGGACGACGGCGCATGATTTGGGATACGGCAAATATTTTCTGGATTCGGGATTTGCGACTGAGGATGATCACCTGCCGTTTCTGCGCAAGGGCGTGAACGCGCTGGATCTGATTGATTTCGATTACGGTCCGAACAACGACTACTGGCACACGGAGAAGGACACCATGGACAAGCTGAGTGCGCACAGTTTGGATGTTGTGGGCAACGTGCTGGTAGCGGTGTTGCGAAAGTTGCAGAGCTAAATGCAGCGGATTTACGTAATCGCAACCGGCGGGACAATCGAGAAGGTGTATTCCGAACAAACCGGGAACGTGCAGAATCTGGACAGCAAAATCGATCGCTACTTCCGGCTTTTGCGTTTGCCGGATGCCGAGATCCAGGTGACTCACCTGATGAATAAAGACAGCCTGGAGATGACTGACGAGGATCGCGCGCGAGTGCTCGATCTGGTGCGGGAGCAATTGAAAGATCCGGCGCCGATTGTCATCACGCACGGAACCGACACGATGGTGGATACGGGTCTGTTGCTGCAGAAGAGTCTTCCGGGATTGCAAGTTCCGATTGTGCTCACCGGGGCGATGACGCCGCTGGGATTTGAAGCGAGCGATGGATTGCAGAATTTGACCGAAAGCTTACTGGCCGCGCGCATTCTGTCTCCTGGGGTTTACGTGGTGATGCATAACCAGGTATTTCCAGTGGATCGCGCGCGCAAGGATCGGGAAGCGGCGAGGTTCGTTTGGAAATGAAGCATCGCGAACAGATTCTGGATCAGTTCACGCGCCAAGCTGTGCCGTTTTCGACCGCGCCGGCGATTCGGGATCAGGTAGCGCTTAATCGCATTGTAGAACTGGCTGGCGCTGGTCCGGAAGATACTGTGCTGGACGTGGCCTGCGGGCCGGGACTGCTGGTTTGCGCTTTCGCTCGCGTGGTGCGGCATGCGACTGGTATCGACCTGACTCCGGCGATGCTGGATCAGGCCCGCGCGCTGGCGCAGCAGCAAGGCCTTCAGAACGTCACTTGGCGGCAGGGCGACGTGCTGCCGCTGCCGTATGCGGACGGGGAATTTTCGATCGTCAGCGCGCGGTTTGCCTTTCATCATTTTCTGGATCCGCTGGCGGTGTTGAAGGAGATGCGGCGAGTCGGCGGGCGAATCGTTGTTGCGGACAGCGCGCCGGCTCGCGGCAAAGCTGGCGCGTTTAACGCCGTGGAGCGGCTGCGTGATCCATCGCACGTACGCGCGATGCCGGTGGAGGAGCTTCGTGAGCTGTTTGCCAGCGCGGGCTTGAGTGAGCCGCGTGTCGAGAGCTATCGATTGGAAGGCGAACTCGAAGACTTGCTGCGGCGCTCGTTTCCGAACGAGGGTGATGCTGACCGGATACGAGAGATTTTTGAGCGGTCGATCGAGGATGACGGGCTGGACATGACCACGCGTCTCAAAGACGGCAAGATTTATTACGGGTTTCCGGTAGCAATTCTGGTCAGTTCATTGGCTACGGGTGTGGAGTAAGCTTTCGACTGAGATCCTCATCTTCTATTGCTTCGGCGGCGGCTAGTGCCTTGTCCTAATTGGAATTTCGAATGGGGCCAAGCGAATATGTCTTTCGCACGAAGCGTCGGACGCGGCGTGCCTTTAGTTCGCCGAGCCTCGCTCTGACCGCGTCATTCAATGCTTCTTTGAAGGTCACCCCGCGCTGTCTCATGTAGTCTCCGAGGAGTCGCTCCACGTCGGGATCCAACGTCACCCTGGCTTTCATGTCGTAGTCAAACCCTCGTTATCGTGACGAAGATGTCTTCGCCGGCTAGGGAAAGTTTCGCGGCGCCGTTTTGCGCGGCGATGGGTTCCAGGCGTTCGGCCAATAGTTCGCTGCGCAGGTAATCCTGGTGCGTGGCGATTGCATCGGCGATGCGGGGTGAGGCAGCGTAATTCACCACGATGCGATCCGAGATATCCAGACCCAAGGCTTTGCGTTGATCCTGGACCAGGCGATTGAAGTCGCGGGCGACGCCTTCTTGCAACAGTTCGGGCGTCAGCGTGGTGTCGAGCGCCATGAAGGTACCTTGTTCTTGGCTGCATTTCAGGTTGTCGGGGCCTTCGAAAGAAATGATGATCTCGTCGGGAGCCAGTTCGAATGTTTGGCCGTCGATTTCCACGTGGCTCGTGCCGGGCCCGGCCTGTTCCAGTGCCTGCGCGATGGCCTTCAGGTGTTTTCCGGCGCGCGGTCCAATTTTCTTGGCGTCGGGTTTGAGGCGCACCTTCACCAGCTTAGTCTCGTCGTCAATGAGAGTCAGATGCTTGATATTGGCTTCTTCCAGAATTTGGTCGGCGTAATCGGGATTTTCTAGAACGCGGCGGTCGGCTGCGTCCCGCGGGCGAACGTAGAGTGTGCTCAGCGGTTGGCGGATCTTGACTTTGCTTTGCGTTCTCAAATGCAGCGCAAGATTCTTGAGCCGGATTACGGCTTCGATACTTTGCTCAAGCGCCTCGTCAATCAGAGCTGCATCCACGCGCGGATATTCGGTCAAATGGACGGACTCGGGCGCGGATGGATCCACCGATCGCACAAGATTTTGATAGATCTCTTCGGTGAGGAACGGCAGGGCCGGCGCCATAACGCGCGTGACGGTGGTCAGGACGCTGTACAGAGTTTGATAAGCTTCGTTGTCGCTCGACCAAAAACGTCGGCGTGAGCGGCGCAGATACCAGTTGGAAAATTGCTCGTCGAATTCCTGGAAGGCTTCGATCAGGCGATAGTGCTCGAAGTTTTGGAAGGCGCTGTTCGCGGCGTCCACTAGGCGCTGCAGGCGGCTCAGGACCCAGCGGTCCAGTTCATTCGTTGGTTTCGGTGGAGAGCCTGCGGGTTTCCAGCCATCGGCGGTTGCATACATCACAAAGAAGCTGTAGCAATTCCAAAAGGTGAGCAGCTTGCGGCGAGCTTCGGCGTCGATGGTTTGGCCGGTGTTGGCCGTGGGATGCAGATCGGGAAAATTGAGATTCTGCGCGGTTTTTTGTTCGGTGTAGATGTAGCGCATCACCTCCGCGCCCAAGGCCTCGGCGGCATCATCGAAGGCGATGGAGTTGCCCTTGGATTTATGCATCTCTTCGCCGCGCGCGTCCCGGACCAGCGCGTGACCCAACAAAGCTTTGAACGGAGCGCGGCCGTCGATCATGGCGCTCATGGCCAGCATCGAATAGAACCAGTTTCGAAACTGGCCAGGAAAGCTTTCGAGCACCAGGTCTGCGGGAAACCATTTCTCCCAATAGGCGCGATCTGTGGTGAATCGCATGGTGCTGAAGGGGACGATGCCGGCGTCGAGCCAGGGATTGCCGACGTCTTGGATTCGCGACGCCAATGCGCCGCATTTTTCACAGGCGATCTTGACCGCGTCGACATAGGGACGGTGCGGCGAGTTGCCTTCGAACGTGTCCCAGCCTTCGACAGCTTTTGACTTTAGCTCTTCGCGGCTGCCGATTACCGTGAAGTGTTCGCACGCATCACATACCCAGATCGGCAACGCGAGACCCCAGAAGCGCTTCTTCGAGATCATCCAATCGCTCATGTTGCGCAGCCAATCCATTTCGCGGGCTTCGCCGTCGGGTGGAATCCACTGGATGGTAGGAACTACTCGCTGGATGCGGTCGCGCCAATCCATACGAATGAACCATTCGTCAACGGGGCGGAACACCAGTTCCTCTTTGCAGCGCCAGCAGTGCGGGTAGACGTGCGGATAGCGCTCGCGCGCTACCAGAAATCCGGTGGATTTCAAAGCTGCAATCACCTGATCGGCCACGTGGCTGGCGTTCTGTCCGGTGAACGGACCGAAGGCGTCCTGGAATACCGCGCTTTCGTCCAACGGGGCGATGAAGGGAAGACTATTCTCGCGCCCGAGCTGTTGATCCTCGGCGCCGCATCCGGGCGCGATGTGGACCAGACCGGTGCCCTCGGCTTCGCTGATTTCGTTCCATGCAATGACGCGATGCGATTCCGCTGAGGTGCGTCCACCGCCAGTTTCGCCATACGGGAAGACGCCGCCGGGCGCGTTCTGCGCGGGAAGATCGTCGAACGGGCCGGTGTAGGTGAGACCAATCAAGTCGCGGCCGGGAATTTCTTCCAACACTTCGACACCACCGCTACCTTTCAAGATGGTCCGGATGGAGGGAAGCTTGTGGGTTTCATGCTTGCCTTCCACTTGCAGATCCTGGACGCGTTCATGATCGAAGTTGGCTTTAGCGACGTAGTAGATCCAATCGCCGTGGCGAACCTTGAGATAAGTCATTTGCGGATTCACAGCGACTGCGACGTTGGAGGTGAGGGTCCAGGGAGTGGTGGTCCAGACCAGGAGCGCGGTGTGCTCCTGGCTCTTCACGGGAAATCGGACGAAGACGGAAGTGTGGGTGGTAATGCGGCGTCCCTCGGCCACTTCCATTTGAGAAAGTCCAGTGCCGCAGCGGCCGCACCAGGGCATTACGTCGTGGCCGCGGTAAATGAAACCCTCGGTGTGGCACTTCTTCAGGAATCCCCAGATGGTGTAATTGTTTTCGTCGGAGAAGGTGAAGTAGCTGCCGCCGTATTCGGCTGAACCGAGTTTGCGGACGATTTCGCTGGCTCGCGCAGTTTCCGTGAGGCCGCTTGGAAGTTTTACCGTGACTTCCTGGTCGCCATTGGTCAATGCGTCGCGCAGCGTCAACAGAACTTTGGGATCGTCCCAATCGCACCAGTAGCCCAGGCGGATGGATTGCTCCGTTTGACGCGCGGCGAAGGTGAGCACGCGTTCCTTGCAGGCGCGCACGAAATTTTCGATGCCGTAATCGCGAATCTCGCGCTTGGTGCCGAGCCCGAGGCTTTTTTCCACTTCCACTTCCACCCACAATCCCTGGCAATCGAATCCGTTCTGATAGCGCAGCGCGTGTCCGTTCATGGCGTGGTAGCGCTGGTACATATCCTTAAGCGAGCGGCCCCAGGCGTGGTGGACGCCCATGGGATTGTTGGCGGTGATAGGTCCATCGAGGAAGGACCAGCGCGGTCCGCTAGCGTTTTTCGCGCGCAGTTTATCGAAGATGCGGTGCTCTTCCCAAAAGCGGAGCAAGTGGCGCTCCATGGCTGGGAAGTCGGGTACTCTTGGCACGGGCCGATACATAATTATGGAAACGTCGGACGGAGAAATGGCGGAAGAACGCCCAGATGATTGATGATAGCACTGTCTGAGAATGGAGGCGTTTAGTACGATAAAGGTATCCGATGATTAGCGCTGGCAGAGGGTTGAAGAAGGCTGTTGATGGCGAGTAACCAGGCTCGGCGCCTTTTTCCGTTCGTTCTGGCGGCGGGCGTGGTGCTGCTGGATCGATTCACAAAAGGGATTATCAAATCCAACATCGGCTTGTGGGATCGGCCGCACGATGTAATTCCGGGCTTCTTTGATATTGTTCACACGGAGAATCCAGGCATCGCTTTCGGGCTGCTGGCCGACGCGGCGGGGCCTTGGCGCAACGTGGTCCTGATCGGCTTCTCGATTGCCGTGCTGGCGGTCATTGCTACCATGCTGCTTCGAGGTGGACACGGCGTGTTGCTGCGCAATGGATTGGCATTGGTGCTGGGCGGCGCGTTTGGAAACCTCTATGATCGGATCGTAAATCGGACCGTGACGGATTTTATTGAGGTCCACGCGGGGCAACACTACTTTCCTGCTTTCAATGTCGCCGACAGTGCCATTAGCGTGGGAGCCGGTCTGCTGCTGCTGGACATGTGGCTGACGCGAGAAAGGAAGAGCGCCGGCGGCTCACCGGAATGTTCCCGAAGCTAATCACGATCGGAAAGTTTTTCATACCCACCTACGGGACGCTAGTGGCCCTGGGGTTTTTGGTGGGTTTGTGGATTACAATTCGCCTGGCGCGGCGCGCGAAGCTACCGATTGAGCCGGTGACCAATCTCGCCATTTACTGTGCGCTGGCTGGGTTGGTGGGCGCGAAGCTGTTCATGATTCTGTTCGATTTCAAGCAGTATTGGGCCGATCCGGGATCGCTTTTTTCCATCAGCACGCTGCAGGCGGCGGGAGTCTATCAAGGTGGATTTTTGCTCGCGCTGGTAACAGCCATTTTGTATATGCGGCGTAACCGGCTGCCTGCTTTCGATACCTGCGATGTGTTCGTGCCGGGACTGGCGGCCGGGCAAGCTATCGGGCGGCTGGGCTGTTTCGCGGCGGGCTGTTGTTGGGGGACGGAATGCGATCGTCCCTGGGCTGTGACTTTTCGCAATCTCGAAGCGCACGATTTGACCAATGTCCCGCTGGGCATTCCGCTACATCCGGCGCAGCTCTACGAAGTTTTGGCGGATGCATTGATCTTCGCGGCGCTGTATTGGATGATCCGGCGGCCGCATCCATCGGGCGCCATCATCGGCTGGTATCTGACGTTGTATTCGGGCGCACGATTTGTGATTGAGTTTTTCCGCTTTCACGAGCAGGGATTGCATTTCGGGCTGTCGTTGACGCAGTGGATTTCGCTCGGCACGCTAGCGGCCGGAGTTTTGCTGTTGATAACACGTCGTGTGAGGAATGCATGAAGACTTTGCGGATTTGTGGACTGGCGGTGCTGGCGATTGCGTGCTCGGCGGCAGTGGGAATCTTCGAGCGCGACGCCGATGTTGGCGAAAATCCGAAAACGGGCGCTGCTGAGTTTAATGCGGACACGGGGAATTATCGCGTCACCGGCGGTGGTGACAACATTTGGGCGAAGGTAGACGCGTTTCACTTTGCTTGGCGGCAAATATCCGGCGACGTAGTGGTGACGGCCGATGTGAAGTTCGTTGGCGGCGGCGCAGTGGATCACAGGAAAGCGGTGTTGATGATCCGCCAGAACCTGGATCGGAACGCGGCCTATGCGGATGTGGCGCTGCACGGGGATGGGCTGACGTCGCTGCAGTTCCGGCCGACAACGGGTGCTGAGACTTTGGAGCAGCGATCGACGTTGAATATGCCCAGCAGGATTCGCATCGCCCGGCGCGGCAATCAGTTCACGATGTATGCGGCCAAGGGAGACGAGGAAATGGTTCCTACCGGGCCCGCGAAGGTGGTACTCGAGGATCCGGTGTATGTAGGGATCGGCGTGTGCTCGCATGACGCGAACGTGTTGGAGACGGCGATTTTTTCGAATGTGCGGATTGAAACGGCTACGACTACCTATTTCCGTTAATCGATGTGGATACGTTTTAGGTGTGATGTTTCGCCCGAGACAATCCTCACTTTGCTCTTGGCTACGCCTAACTTCTCCGCAATGAACTCGCACAGGGCGCGATTGGCTTTGCCCTTTTCCGGTGCAGCCGCTACCTTCACCCTCCAGGTGCCGTCTGGCAGATAGCCGGTCAGCTCGGTCTTCGAGCTTTTCGGGATTACTTTAACGAAGATATCCATATTGCGCCGGGTGGGATTTCTCGCGTGGCATCCAAGGTCCAGATATTTGTGTCGGGCGTGTATTCGCGATCCAGGAAGAAGCATTTAGTCACGGCTTCCACACGGCACGGCGAATCGGAAGCTTTATCCGGCACCAGGCATTCGAAACCGATCTCGGCGATTTGTTCGGGCTTGGTTCCGGGCGGCAGCTCCACCGTGGTTCGGACAAATCCGTTGGGGCTTTCGGCCGAATTCCGCTTCCATGTTCGGATGGCGAAATCGGCGTGGCCGAGGTGGGAGCTATACCAGCGCGGGTTGCCTTTGAGACGGACTAGACTGGCGATGGAGCTTTCGCTGTGCCCGAGTTGCATCTCGAAGTAGAGATAATTTCGTGGATCGCTCACTTTTTCACCGTCGACCGTTCCGAAAGGCCGCAGTTTACCCTCGCGCTTCAGCTCCTTCGCCATTAACTTGTACGTTATGGGATGTTGATCCATCACCTCTTCGCGCGAGTGGCCGGTGAGATCCACGAGGACTGGTGCAATTTGATACCGGACGGCGTTGGGCTTATCCACTTCTCCGATCATGTTGTTGTCCGTGACCGGCATGAGCAGCGGATGCGATCCATCGCGGCGCCCGGCGAATTCCTTTTCCTTATGACCTTCCACTTGAATGGTGGATTTGCGCACGGAGCCGTCGGGTGAAAGAAACGCTCGGTAGACATATTCGACGTCGGTGGTGCGTCCCCAACGTGCCATCAAGGCGCGGGTGGACGTTCCACCGTCTTCATTTGAAAAAATCAAGGTGTATTGCAGGAACGAGCTGCCGTTTTCAGATAGTCGTTCGCAATAAACAACGAGTGGAATGTCGGTGTATTTGCCGATGGTGTTGGCACGCGCGTAGAACACCGGAGCATTGGCCATGACATCGGATGAATCTTCGCGGAAGCGCGCAGCGATCAGTTCCACGCCCTGGCCACTATAATCCAATCGATGTTCACCCGCGGCGACCTTTCCGAGGAAAACCGTGTAGGTGAACTGCTCGGCACCGGCATACAACATGACTTGTTGTTGCGGTTCGCCATCCAGCACCAATGTTGCGAGCCGGGCTTCGTGACCTTCCTCAGCCCAATCCGTTCCGGGTGCGCGCATATCCAACTCCGCGACCACTTCAGACGTCTTCGAAACCGTGAACACCCCGGCGTGCAGTGCGGCACACAGTGCGAGAAGCAGGACGCAAAACCTGGCAATGGTTTCGAGCAGCTTTTTGGATGAACACGGCTTGGTGAGAAATTCGTCCACAGGCAGGCCGGTTTCCGCGTCTCCGGAGAGCACGATAATTTTGGCTGAACCAGACGCAGCTTGGATCAGCCGCTGGCCGTCTTCAAGCGTCGGCAAGCGCAGATCCATAACCAACAGTTCGCAGCCCGGCAACTGATGGAGCGCCTCGGCGGCGTTTTGCGCGGTGGCCACCTCATAGCCTGCATGTTCCAGAATCAATTTGCGCATTTCCAGTTGGTCCGGATCGTCTTCCACCACCAGGATGCGAGCCATCAGGCAAATTGGATGCGCGCGATCACCAGTTGCGGCATCTGATTGTTCCAACCCTCGGGTATATCGTCGAACGGAAGGCGGAACGCGCGCGTCTCTCCCGGTTTGAGCGGCGTGGTGATGATGGGCACGCGCTCGCGAATTACAACTTCGCCGTAAGCGTTATAAAAAATGCAGTACACGTCCACGTGCTGCGCGATGCGATCTCCCGCGTTGGTGATTTTTCCCTCGATCTCGGTCACCGTCTGGCCGACGTAGCTTTCAGTGGCCTTCATGGAAACCTCGCTGAGCTTCAGGTTCCGCACGTAGGTCTTGGCGTCAGCCGTGAGCGGAGCAGGGGCGTTAGCGCGCGACGAATTGCGAAGGATAAACCAAGTCCCTATGCCGCCCAGAAAAAGCAGCACTGCGACTGTGTAGATGATGGTCTTACTGGCCACTGACGGTCATCTCCTGGATCAGCAGGGTGGGGGACGCGACGGACCCTCGAAACTCCAGATCGGAGCCCACGGATACAAGATCCATGAACATCCGCTGCAGCGTAGACGCAATGGTGATCTCGGATACAGGATATGCGAATTCACCGTTCTCAATCCACTGGCCGGCGGCGCCGCGCGAATAATCGCCGGTCACGATGTTGATGCCGGAGCCTATCAGCTCGGTGACGTACAATCCTTTGTGAATGCCGCGGATCAGCTCGTCCGGCGAGCGGTCGCCTTTTTCCAGGTACAAATTGCCGTGGCCGACTCCGGTATTTCCGGTGATACCGCGTGCCGCGTTGCCGGTGGTTTTCATGCCGAGTTTACGGGCGGTGTAGGTGTTGAGAAGATAGCTTTTCAATACTCCGCGATCGATGACCACGGTGCGGCGCGAGGGAACGCCTTCGTCGTCGAATGGCGACGAGCCGAAAAGGCCGGGAAGCGTTCCGTCATCAATGATAGTGACGTTTTCCGACGCTATGCGCTCGCCCAACTTGCCGGCCAGGAAGGACGCCTGGCGATAGATAGCATCGCCTTCCACGGCATCGAAGATGTTGCCGAGCAGCGTGCGGGCGGTTTGCTGATCGAAGATGATGGACACTTTCTGGGTGGGTACCTTGCGCGCGCCTAGACGGCGAACGGTCCGCTCAGCCGCACGCCGGCCGATAGCCGAGGGGCTTTCGATGCGAGAATGGCTGCGCGCGGAGGAGTACCAATAGTCGCGCTCCATGAATTCGCCCTGGCGCGCCACGGGCGTGGTGCTGAGGGAGCAACTGCTGGTCCGGTAGGATCCGAGAAACCCACGCGAGTTGGCAAACAATCGCTCGCCCGAGTGGGCATCGAACGAGGCGCCTTCGGAGTTGGTGATGCGTGGGTCGGCGGCGAATGCGGCTTCTTCGGTCAACTTCGCCTGTTCCACGCGATAATCCGTGTCAATCGCGCTGATGTCGTCGGAGTAAAGTTGCAAGTTGCCTGGCAATGCGCCGAGTTCGGATGGGTCCGGCAGACCAGCGTGCGGATCTTCCGTGGAGATGGCCGCGAGTTCGATGGCCGAATCCACCATCTCGCGGATGCCTTCTGGTGAGAGATCCGACGTGTATGAGGAACCCACACGCTGGCCCACCAGCACTCGTAATCCGGCAGCGCGCGAGCCGGCATCCTTCAACTTTTCGAGCGACCGCATGCGCACCAGCGCGGAGAATTCCTCGCCTTCGGCGAGCGTGCACTCGGCGTCCGTTGCGCCGCGATTGAGTGCCAGGCGGATGGTTTGTGTGGCAAGTTCCGGATCGATCATCCCGCCGTGCCGCCCACGGTCATGCGATCCAATTTGATGGTGGGAATCCCAACGCCCACTGGAACGCTTTGGCCTTCCTTGCCGCAGATGCCGACGCCTTCATCGAGCTTGAGATCGTTGCCGACCATGCTGACGTATTTCAGCGCCTCCGGTCCATTGCCGGTCAAAGTTGCGCCACGCACGGGGCGCGTGATTTTTCCATCTTCGATGAGGTAGCTTTCGGATGCGCTGAACACGAAATTGCCGCTGGTGATATCCACCTGGCCGCCCCCGAAACTGGCGCAATAAAGTCCGCGCGGCACGGAGCGGACGATATCGGCGGGGTCGCTGTCGCCGGCGAGCATGAAAGTGTTGGTCATGCGAGGCATGGGAATGTGCTGATAGCTTTCACGGCGGCCGTTGCCGGTGGTTCCCGATCGCAAAAGGCGGCTGGAGAGCTTGTCGAACAGGTAGCCGCGCAGTACGCCGTTTTCGATGAGCATGTTTCGCTCGGTGGGCACGCCTTCGTCGTCCACGTTCAGCGATCCGCGGCGATTGCGGATGGTGCCGTCGTCTATGACGGTGACTAGCGGGCTGGCCACCAGTTGTCCGATGCGGTCGCTAAAGGCGGATACTTTCTTGCGGTTGAAATCGGCCTCCAGGCCATGCCCGACGGCTTCGTGCAGCAGAATTCCGGGCCATCCCGGACCCAAGACTACGGTCATTTCGCCGGCCGGCGCGGGCACCGCATCCAATTGCACGATGGCTTGGCGCGCGGCTTCCTGTGCGAAATGCTCGGGCGTCTTCTCGTTCAAGAAGAAATCGAGCGCGACGCGTCCGCCGCCGCCGGCGTAGCCACGCTGAGATTGGCCGTCGCCATCGCGTGCGAGGACACTTACGCCGAGGCGGGCCAGCGGTTGGCGATCGAAGCTGAGGACGCCGTCGCTCGTGGCCACGAGCACCTGGCGGAGGCTGTCGATGTATGTCGCCTGTGCATGGAACACGCGTGTATCGTACGCGCGCGCGGCGCGATCGGCGCGCTTCACCAAGTCGACGCGTTCGGCCAGGCTGGTCTCATGTGGCGAAGTCAGCAGATGGTAGAGATTGCGCTTGTGCGATTCGTCGAATCCGGTCTTTTCCACCTGCGCTGGACCCCTGGCGATACACGCCGCGACACGAGCAGCGTGACGAATCTTGTCGGGGCTGAGATCGCCGCTGTAGGCATAGCCGGTACGTTCCCCTGCAATCACGCGGACGCCGACGCCGAGCGAAACGCCCTGCACGGCGCTCTTGACGATGGATTCGTCGATGCTCAGATTGCTAGTGGCGAGGTATTCGAAATAAAGATCGGCGTAATCTCCGCCGGCTGCGAGGGCTTCGGAAAGATAGGCTTCAAGATCGTGCTCGGTGATGCCGAATTTCTGGCCGAAGAAGGAATCGGAAAGGGCCATCTGATTTTAGGGTAACATTCGGTGCAAAACACAGGCTGAAAAACCGAGCCGCGACCGTAAGGGAGTCGGTAAGCGGGCAAGGCACCGACTCCCTTACGGTCGCGGTTCGGAATGCGCACTCCGACATCCGCTTGGTCCGGCAAACGTCGTAGCATGGTTGAGATGAACATTCGGATCGTTTTGGTTTTGCTCGCGCTGGGAGCGGCTTTATTTGGCCAGCAAAGCGGCGCATTGACGGCGCGGCAGGTGATCGAGCGTATTCAGGCGCATGTGGGCGTGCCGTGGCGCAGTGAAACGGTGGACACCTTCAAGGCAGGCGATCCTGAAACGCGTGTGACTGGCATCGCAACTACGATGATGGCGACTTATGACGTGTTGGTTCGCGCGGCTGCGGCGGGCAAGAATCTGATCATCACGCACGAGCCGACTTTCTATAGTCATCTGGATCGCACGGAGGGTTTCGAGAAAGAGCACGACGCTGTATGGGCGGAGAAAGAGCGGTTTATCAAAGAGCACAATCTGGTGGTGTGGCGATTTCACGATCACTGGCACATGATGAAGCCCGATGGAATTATGTTCGGGGTGGTCCGAGCGCTCGGGTGGCAGAAGTTTCAGAGCGCGTCCGAGCCTAGTCTCTTTGTGGTGCCGGAAATGACGGTGGCACAACTGGCGGAACAGATGAAAGCGCGGTTGGGAATCCACGTGCTCCGTTATGTGGCTAATCCGGAAATGAAAGTCGCGAGAGTGGGTCTGGCGCCGGGCGCATCGGGACCTGAACGTCACCTGAAGCTGCTGCGGCGCGACGACGTGGAAGTTCTGGCGATCGGCGAAGTGCCGGAGTGGGAGACCATCGAATACGTGACGGACGCGGTATCAGAGGGCAAGAAGAAGGCGCTGATTTTGTTAGGGCACATTCCGAGCGAGCAGCCGGGAATGGAGTACTGCGCGGAGTGGTTGAAGACGTTTGTGAGTGAGGTGCCGGTAGAGTTTATTGCGACGAAGGAGCCGTTTTTGCTGGCGAAGTAGGTTGCTGGGAATTCAGGAATTCAAGAAGTCGAGGAAGCCGAGGGAGAAGGTACCGTACTCGACTTCTCCGGATACTTGAATTCTTCCCCTACTGCCCCACCAGCGCCTGAATCGCTTCCAGTTCCTTGCCGGCTTCCGATAGTTTGCCCTGCGACACCAGTTCCCGATAACGCTGCATATGGCGGCGGATTTCCGTGATGCGTGCGTCGGATGGTTGCACCGGGGTGGGCGCTCCGGGAGTGGCCGGCGCTGTTGCTTGTGGAGCTGGGTAATTCTGGCCCGCTAGTTGTTCCAACGCTTGTTGATACGTGTCGGCGTACACTAGCGTGTTGCCCATGGCTAGCGCGATCTTTTTCAACTGCGGCATTTTGGCTTGCGAGGCTTGCAGATAAATGGGCTCTACGTATAGGAACGTATGCTCGATGGGCAGAACCAGCATCTGGCCGCGCAATACTTGGGAACCTTGCTGATTCCACAGCGTGAGATCCTTCGAAATATTTTGATCCTGGTTAATGCGCGCTTCCACCTGCATGGGCCCGTAGATGATCTCCTGCTTGGACAGCAGCAGCACCACCTTTTCGCCCAAATGCTCGCCATCACAGCGCGCCATCATCAGTCCGATGAGATTATCGCGGGTGCGTGGCGTAAACGGGATCATCAGCAGAAATTCGGGCTTGGTCTCGCCGGGCAAAGTGGCCACCACGTAGCTGGGGACAACGGGAGCGGGCTGGCCGTTCTGCTCGCTCGTGAATTTGGCGATGTCCCAGGCATCCGACTTGTTGTAGAACGTGTCCGGGTCACGCATGTGAAAGATTCTGTAGATCTCCGACTGCGCGGCGAAAATTGTTTCGGGATATCGTACGTGCGCACGGAGCTCGGCAGGCATGGCGGAGGCGGGTTCGAACAGCGCCGGGAAGAGATTGCGATAAGCCTGCAGCAGCGGATCGTCGGGATCGAACACATACAAGTGGACCGTGCCATTGTAGGCGTCCACAGTGGCTTTCACCGAGTTACGAATGTAATTGATAGTTCCGATGCCTTCCACGCCAATCTCGCGCGAGTACGGATGCACGCGCGAGGTCATATACCCGTCCACGATCCAAACCAGGCGGCCATCCGCGGTCAAGACCAGATACGGGTCCGCGTCCCAAGACAGAAAATCCGCCAGCGTATCCAGGCGCCGCCGCACGTTGCGGCGAATCATCATGCGGCTCTCGGGAGTGAGATAACTGGTGAGCAGAACGTTCCAATCGCCGTTTGAAACCGCTTCCGCGAGGCGCAACAGAAAAGACGAAATAGGGAATCCGCCCTGGCCGTCGTAACGGTTTTCCACGTTGTGCTCGCCCGCGGGGTAGTTGAACTCCGGTTGGGCCGTGCGGACGAATACTGGATCGTGCACGTTCTCGCCATAGTAGAGTTCGGGCTTCGACAATTTCAAACCCGGCAAGCTGATTTCGGGCGGCGTGTCTTTGATTGCGAGTACGGGCAAGCCGTTGGGGGAAACCTGATTGGCCTCGGCCATCACGATCCCGTAGCCGTGCGTGTAAATAAAATGCGTGTTGATCCAACCGTTGCTCAATTGCGTAAGATCGAGCTCGCGCGGCGAGATCAGCATCTGGCGCATTTGGCCTTCGATGGTATATCGATCTACGTCGGTTTGCGAATAGGTGTAGAGCCGGTACGGCTGCAACTGGGGCAGCGTGTCGTGGAACGCGTGCCAATCCCACAGGCGCACGTTATCGAGTAGAGGTTTGTGTTTGGCGAGATCGATCTTCTGTTCCGGCTGGGCCTGGAAATCGATTTCGTTGGTGCGCTGGTCGATGCCATATGCGGAGCGCGTAGCAGCGATGTGCCGCATGATGAACGGGCGCTCTAGGGTGATTTCGCTGGGTCTAACGTATGTAGCCGTTACGATGGGCGGAATCACGTTGCGCAGAATGAACGCCAGCACTACCAACAATGCCAGCCTCCACTTGTTGGCGAGCAGCGCAATGGCCGAAAGCACGCAACTTACGATGAGAAACCATACCAGCGGGATGGCGATGTTTTGATCGACGTAATCCACGCCCACCATGAAACTTCCGTGCTCATCCAGCAGCATGCTGTAGCGGCTCAAGAAAAATCGAACCGCCAGTGCCAACAGAAACACGGCACCCAGGCTTCGAAAATAACTCGAACCGAAGCTGTCGGCCAGGCCCAACTGACTGAGATCGATCTGTTGGACGTTGCTCCAATCGGGGACGCTGGCGCGGAGTTGCCAGACGCGCCCCATTACCCAATAGATGAGCGCGGCGATCACCACCATGCTAAGGGCTAGCGTGAGCAGATCGGAATAAAAGGGAACCTTGAACAAGTAAAAAGACAGGGGATTTCCGAAGGCTGGATCGTGCCACGCAGTTGCCGCGCCGCCCAGATCTTTGCCTCCGAAATAGCGCACCACGGTCCAGGTGTCCATGCAGATGAGGGATACCAGCAATGCGAGAAAGAAGATTACTAGCGTGGAGAGCTTGGCATACAGAGGGTGCTGCCCAAGGCCCGTACCGGCATGCTTCAGCGCGCGTGCGTGAGCGACCCAGAAAACAAAAAAGCCAAGCAGCGTGCCGGCGGCCGTTGGAAAGAAGCCGTAGGCCAGCATGCTGAACCAAGTGGGAAGCTGGCCCATTTCCTTCCACCATTGGTAATCGATGATCCAGGAGCAGAAGAAACGCGCCGTGAAGAAGAGTATGGCTATGACGACAACAATTGACAGGCAGCCAACACGTTTCTGGCCGCTTTCGATGCTGCGGATGCGGTGGGTTTGATTCAAGGTATTAGTAGATCGTTCGCTTCCTTGCGGTCGCGGCTCGGTTGGTCGCGGCTCGGCTTTAACTTTACTCTACTTGGCGATCCGCGGTCCATACGATGCGGCCGTTGACGATGGTGGCCACTGGGCCGCCGCGGAAAATGTGGCCGTCAAAGGGCGAGTTGCGGCTCTTCGAAGCAGATTTGTTTACGTCGTAGGTCCAGGCGCGCTCGGTGTCCAGAATGGTCATATCGCCGGGAGAGCCGGAGGCTAGAGTTCCGCGATCAAGATTCAATACGCGAGCCGGGCCGGTAGTGAATAGCTCTACCAAGCGCGCGAGCGAAATCTTGCCAGGATGCACCAGTTTTTCAAGCGCCAATCCGATAGCGGTTTCGAGGCCAATGACGCCGAAGGGGCATTTTTCGAACTCCTGCATTTTTTCGCTGCCTGGATGCGGAGCGTGATCGGTGGCGATGACATCGATGGCTCCGGAGATAATGCCGCTCGTGACGCTGCCTACGTCGCAATCCGAGCGGAGCGGCGGTTTCATTTTGTAATTGCTGTCGTAGGGAGGCATCTGGCTATCGGATATCGCGAAATGGTGCGGCGTCGCTTCGGATGTTACGGATAGCCCGCGGCTTTTAGCGAAGGCCACCATTTCGACAGCATGGCGCGACGAGATGTGCGCCACATGAAAGCGCGCGCCGGTGAGCTGGGCCAGCAGAATATCGCGCGCCACCATCACATCTTCGGACGCGGCTGGAATTCCCCGCAGGCCCAGGCGTACGCTTTCCACGCCTTCATGCATATCGCCGCCCGCGCTCAGATGCAGATCTTCGCAATGATCGATCACCGGGATTCCGAAAGAGCGCGCCGTCTCCATGGCGCGACGCATCACGCGCGCGTTCATCACGGGGCGTCCGTCGTCTGAAATCGCCACGATGCCGGCTTGCACCATGGAACCGATGGACGCCAGCTCCTCGCCCGCGCTGTTCTTGGTAATGGCGCCGATTGGAAACACGTTCACCACCGCATGCTTCTCGGCGCGCTCGATGATGTAACTGGTGACGGTGGCGTTGTCGTTGACGGGCGACGTGTTCGGCATGCAGCAAATCGTGGTGAATCCGCCGGCTGCCGCGGCGCGCGATCCGGATTCGATGGTTTCGGCGTATTCGAAGCCCGGCTCGCGAAGATGGACATGCATGTCGATGAAACCGGGTGCAACGATGAGACCGGTAGCGTCGAATTTTTCGGTGCCCGTGACATGCAGCTTTTCTCCGATGCCGGCGATCTTGCCGTCTTCGATGAGCACGTCGCGGATGGCGTCCAGGCGAGTGGCCGGATCAATCACGCGGCCGTTACGGATGATTAATTTGCGCATGGATTCAATTGCTCGACATCAATTACTCAACACGCGTTCCAGCACGGCCATCCTTACAGCGACTCCGTTCTCTACCTGATTCAAAATCACGGAGCGCTGCGAATCCGCCACTTCGGACGAGATCTCGCGGCCGCGATTAATGGGCCCCGGATGCATCACGATGGCATGGGGACTTGCGAGCGACATGTGCTCCAATCCCAATCCGTAAAACCGAAAATATTCGCCCGAGGAAAAAGCCGACTCATGCTGGCGCTCCAGTTGCACACGCAGCATCATGACCACGTCGGCGTCGCAAAGAGCCTCTTTGATGTCGTGAGTGAGAGTGACACCGGAGGCGATCTGCTGGAGTTCCACCGGCAAGAGCGAGGCGGGCCCACACAATACAATATCGGCGCCGAATTTCGATAGCAGATACATGTTGGAGCGGGCTACGCGGCTATGCGCGATGTCGCCGATGATGGCCACGCGCAGACCTTCCAGCGTCGGCCGCCGGTCGAGAATGGTACGTGCATCCAACAATGCCTGCGTGGGATGTTCGTGCGTGCCGTCGCCGGCGTTAATGATCGGCGTGGGCAGATGGCGCGCCAGGAAATGCGGAGCGCCGGAGGCCGAATGGCGCATCACGATGGCGTCCGGATGCATGGCGCCCAAGGTATTCAACGTATCCACCAACGATTCGCCTTTATCGACACTGGAACCTGACGCGGTGATGGAGATGGCATCCGCGCCCAGGCGTTTGGCGGCGATTTCGAAACTGGTACGGGTGCGCGTGGAGGCTTCGAAGAAAAGGTTTACGATCATGCGGCCGCGCAGCACGTCGCGCTGATTCTGGGATTGACGCGGCTGAAAATTCTTAGCGCGATCGAGAATAGTTTCGATCTCGACGCGATCGAGCGATTCAATTCCGAGCAACCCACCCGGCATGGCGGTTATACCTTTTCTACCAACAAAACCTTTTCCATTTGATCCACTTCCTGAAACTTTACTTCGATGATCTCGTTGTTACTGGTCTGGACCATGCGGCCGACGTAGCGGGCTTCAATGGGGAGCTCGCGCCAGCCGCGATCGATCAGGACTAGCAGTTGCACGCGCGCCGGGCGGCCTTGATCGAACAGAGCATCTAGCGCAGCACGAATGGTTCGGCCGGTATAGAGAACGTCGTCCATCAAGATGACATCTTTGCCGGTGACCGGAAAGTTGATTTCGGTGGCGTTGTGCACAGGCTTTTCCGACACTGTGGAAAGATCGTCCCGATACAGATTGATGTCCAGGAAGCCGACCGGCACGACGAGTTTTTCGAGGCTCTTGATCTTTTCCGCCAGGCGCAGGGCGAGGGGGACGCCGCGACGGCGAATGCCGATGAACGCCAAGCGGTTCAGATCATCGGTTTTCTCGAGAATCTCATGCGCCAAGCGGACCAGCGTACGGTCAATTTCGGAGGCGCTCATCAATTGGGCTTTGTCGCGAGTGGCGGCCATTGTTTAAACGCTCCAGCGTAACATATCAACGGTCCTTCTCAACGGTCCTTCTCAACCGTGCTTCCTCAGTAATGCTTCATCCGGTCGTGGATGCGCTTAGCCAATTTCTCTATGTCTTCGGTCTTCTTGAGAGTGGGGATGGAGAGCACATACCGGTCGTTCTTTTCGAGGTCGGCCTTGAGCTGGTCAGCCAGTTTCGACAGCTCACGGGCGTCGTCGAGCGATTTCTGAAAGTCCGCTTTGAGGATCTCGTCCTTTTGTGATTTTCCGTTGGGCAGGCGGACATCTTCGTCGGGTTCTCCGGCGCGAGGCACGTGCGGAGGCGGACTTGGGATTTGCGCGGACATCGCCAATGCCAGCGCCAAGGGGAGCAGATTTGTGAGACGCATGGTGGTACCGTTTTTATGATATTCCAGCCCTAGGCAGCGCATGGCGCCGCCCCACTCTGATCTATAATCCCTTCATGGCCCACGTCGACAAACATGCTCCTGGCGACTTTTGCTGGATCGAACTCGCCACTACTGACCAGAATTCCGCGAAGAATTTTTACAGCTCGCTTTTCGGCTGGGTGGCGAACGACATGCCCATGGGGCCTGACAGTTTTTACACGATATTCCGGCTGCAGGGCCGCGATTGCGCAGCGGGTTATACATTGGGCACCGAAGAGCAAGGGGTTCCGCCGCATTGGAACTTGTACATCGCAGTGGAGAATGCGGAAGCAGCTGCTGAAAAAGCCGCTTCATTGGGAGCTAAGGTGCTGACGCCGGCTTTCGATGTGATGGACGCAGGCAGAATGGCTGCCATCCAGGATCCAACTGGCGCCGTGTTTATCGTGTGGCAGGCCAAGCGGAACACCGGCATCGGGATACTTGACGAACCGGGGGCTCAGTGCTGGGCGGATTTGAGCACGGGCGACCCTGCGCGCGCTCAGAAATTCTATTCGGACCTGTTCGGGTGGCACATTTCGCCCGGGGAAAAGGATCCGAGCGGTTATCTACACATCAAGAACGGCGATCGCTTCATCGGCGGCATTCCACCGGCGCATGTCCGCGACCCCAACTCCCCGCCGCACTGGCTGATCTACATTTATGTAGCCGACGTGGATGCCTCGGCTGCCAAAGCCAAGGCGCTCGGAGCAAACTTTTATGTTCCTCCCATGAGCATCGAGGGCGTGGGAAGAATGGCGATCCTGGCTGATCCGCAGGGAGCTGTGTCGGCGATTTTCAAGGAAGCTACCAAGCAATAATTCCGGTATGGACAATCTTTACGGAAAGGCCGTGGCGCTGGCAGTCCCGGTGTTTCTGTTTCTGATCGCGCTGGAATTGATTGTCGATCGCGCGCGCCATACCCGCTGCTATAACCTGGCCGATTCTATCAACAGCTTGAGCTGCGGGATGGTGAGCACCGGAGTGCGCGTGTTTTTCGGCTTCCTTGGAATCTTCTTTTATGAGTGGATCTACCTGCATTGGGCGCCGGTGCGTCTTCCGGCAGGCAACTGGGGCGTGTGGATCTTCGCGTTCGTCTTCTACGATCTTTGCTACTACTGGAATCATCGCTGGGGCCACACCATAGGTTTGTTCTGGGCCTCGCATGTGGTGCATCATCAGAGCGAAGAGTTCAATCTGACGACAGCGCTACGCCAGCCGGGCACCGGTTCATTCACGAGTTGGATTTTTTATTTGCCAATGGCGTTGGCGGGAGTTCCGCTGGTAGTCTATCTTATGGCCGGAGTGGTCCAACTCTTCTATCAGTTTTGGCCGCACACGCAGATGATAGGGCGGCTGGGATTTTTGGATCGTTGGATTCAAACGCCTTCGAACCACCGCGTGCATCATGCGCAGAATGATGTTTATCTCGACAAGAATTACGTTGGGGTGTTTTTGATTTGGGATCATCTGTTCGGGAGTTTCCAGGAGGAACTCGACGAAGAGCCTTGCATCTACGGCATCCGCGGCCAGCTCAAGAGTTGGAATCCGGTTTGGGCCAATATGCATTACTACTGGGCCATGGCCAAGGATTGCTGGCATGCCGAATCCTGGCTGGACAAGTTGAAGGTGTGGTTCGCGCATCCGGGTTGGCGTCCGGCGGATGTGGCGGCGCGGTTTCCAAAGCCGGCTTATGATCCACACCGCGATTTCGTGAAGTACGATCCGCTGGTCAGCGTTTCCCTGAGTCTTTATGGCTTCGTACAATTCGTGGCGCTGATGGCCGCGAACAGCCACTTTCTCGCGCTGCTGCCGAAGCAATCCGCGGCGTGGAACGTTGCTTATTTCCTGTTTATCTTGGTGAGCCTGGTGTGCCTGGGCGGCGTACTGGAGAGCCGGCGGGAGTTCATGATGCTGGAAGCCGTGCGTTTGACCGCGACCGCTTTAGTTGTGCTGGCTGCGGGAACGTGGTTTGGTGGAGTGGGCGATGTGCGGATACTTGTGTCTATCGGAATCTTCGCGGTGATTTCGCTGGGGTGGTTGTGGCTGGCATCGCGTACGAGGCAGGAGACGGCGGCTGCGGCGGCGTAATTTGCGTCAGGTAGGGTGGAACGTACAGTAAACCTGTACAATGAACTCGTGGCCGTCGAAACAACCTATACCCAGCTGCGCGACAAGCTCGCGTCCGTCCTTGACCAGGTAGTGGAAGACCGGGAAGTTGTCATTGTCCGGCGGCGTGGGGCGCGCGACGTGGCTCTAGTTCCCGCCGATGAACTGGCCGGGCTCATGGAGACGGCGCACCTGCTTCGCTCGCCGAAGAATGCACGGCGGTTGCTAACGGCACTGCGGCGCGCCAAGGGCCGGAAAGGCAAGCCAGAATCGGTCGAGAAACTGCGGCGCGACTTGGGGCTAGCTTCTGGCCAGTGAACGAGAGGCTGTCTTCCATCGAGAGTTCCGTGAAGACCTGCGGTGGTGGGTGGACACAGACCGCGCCACAGCTTTACGGGTTCTGCACCTCGTCGAGGACGTCTTGAGGGATCCATTCCACGGCATCGGCAAGCCGGAACCGCTGAAGTATGAACTGGCCGGAGCCTGGTCCAGGAGAATCACCCAGGAGCATCGGCTGGTTTATCGCGTAAGCGCCAAGCGAATCGATTTTGTCCAAGCGCGCTATCACTACTAACTCATGCTGCGATAATAACCTCATATGCAGGAGGTGAATGTCGGCATCATCGGGTTGGGCAACGTCGGGATGGGTACGCTCGGCATCCTTACCGAGAATGCCTCGCAGATCGCGCTCAAGCTGGGATTCCAACTGCGCGTGAAGGCGCTATGCAGTCCTTCGATTCACTCGAAAAAACTGCCTACCGGGCTCGACTCCGTTCTGAAAACACCCGATTGGCAGGACGTGGTGCAGCACCCTGAGGTCGATATCGTGGCGGAGTTGGTGGGCGGAACCGGGGTGGCGCGAGAGATCATTGATGCTGCTATTCGCAACAGCAAGTCGGTGGTCACCGCAAACAAAGAATTGATGGCACTATGCGGCGCTGAGATCTGGGAACGCGCCATAGCGGCCGGCATCAACCTGGCGATGGAAGCGAGCGTGGCCGGCGGCATCCCCATCCACAGCGTTCTGCGGGAGGGGATTTCGGGCGATCGCGTGACCACGCTGTACGGCATCCTGAACGGCACCAGCAACTATATCCTCACGGAGATCGAAAAGCACGGCGTTTCGTTCGACCAGTCGCTCGCGGAAGCGCAGCGTCTGGGTTACGCGGAAGCTGATCCGACCGCCGATGTCGACGGCTTCGACGCGCGCTCCAAGCTCGCCATCCTGGCCGCGCTCGCTTTTGGCGAAAAGATCACGCCGTCCGATATTTACACCGAGGGCATCCGGCGGATTTTGCCGGTGGATTTCCAGTACGCGCATCAATTGAATCACACCATCCGGCTGCTGTGCTCCGCGCGCCAGACGCCCAACGGGCTGATCCTATCGGTGCGGCCGGCCTTGGTGCCGCAGTCGACAATTCTGGCCGGCGTACACGGCGCTTACAACGCGGTTTGGGTGCGCGGCAAGTATGGCGAAGATACGTTTTACTATGGCCGCGGCGCCGGACCCTCGCCCACCGGCGTGGCCGTGGTGAGCGACCTGATGCGTGTCGCGCGCGAGATACGCTCGGGAAGTCCCGAACGAGTTTCGCCCTTCGCCCACGAACGTCTGGGAGAATATAAGCCGATTCCGGTGACGCTGCAACATTCTGCCTACTATCTGCGATTCCGTGTGGAAGACCGGCCAGGGATCATCGCCAAACTCGCGGGCGTACTGGCGGACAAAGGCATCAGCTTGGATGCGGTGCTGCAGCTCCCGGCTGAGAACTGGCGCGACCTGCCGTTCGTCATCACTGTAGAGCCGGCCTCGGAACAATCCATTCGCGAGGCGCTGGCTGAAATGTCCGCGCACGAATTTCTGGTTGAGCCTCCGCTCGCCATGCCCATGGAGAAATCATTGTGAAACGTTTTGCCTGTTTCTTGTTGTTTTGCGCCGCCGCGTTTCCGACAGTTGCTGTCCCGCAGGTAGCCGAGAAAGCCAATGAGGGCTATAAGACCAAGGAAGGGCGCGAGAGCGTGGCGCGTGGCCTGGCGGATCCGAACCGCGACGTCGCGCAAAAGCCGCGCGACATTGTGGATGCGATGGCGCTCAAGCCGGGGAATGTGGCGGCTGACG
>Ga0116135_1000177_pt1 | contig 33618 bp, 33 predicted proteins | sample June2015DPH_20_1_FD_89738 | JGI IMG/M metagenome (GOLD analysis project Ga0116135, IMG submission 89738) | Peatland microbial communities from SPRUCE experiment site at the Marcell Experimental Forest, Minnesota, USA - June2015DPH_20_10 | ecosystem: Environmental > Terrestrial > Soil > Wetlands... | reverse complement strand
TGAAGTTCCTGTACGAACGCGAGCTGGAGTTTTCGAGAGTGATCTCGGGAATTGTGAAATCCCCGTCGTTTCGTCTGGGCCGCGCGTTAACCTGGCCGGCCCGCGCGATTCGAAGGCTAAAGAATTGACCGGCTGGCGCGCAGTTCCGTAGAATGGTTATGTCCGATGGTTTGGGTCGGACGATGAGCGGGGTTGGCCTAGCGGTCGGGCGTCAGCCTTCCAAGCTGATTTACACGGGTTCGATTCCCGTACCCCGCTCCAGATTGGACCCGCCGAGTTCAGATAAGCTGGCGTAGCTCAGTTGGTAGAGCATCTGATTTGTAATCAGAGGGTCGGGGGTTCAACTCCCTCCGCCAGCTCCAAGATTCTAAATATAATTGGCGTGACAGGGAGGAGGTACAGGTGGTACTTTTGACGCAGAATGCATGGCGGCGCATGAGACTTATTCCAGCGGCATAGAAGCCCTGATCAGGCAGCAGGGTTTCCCGTATACACTTACACCTTTCTTTCCCTCTGTAATTCCTGTCACGCTTGCCGTGTTTCTCGACCAAGCTTTCGGCGCCCAGCGCTTAAGCATCATCCGGATGCCTGAACGGGATTTCTGGGGGACGGTATCGCCTCAGAGGGTTTGTCGTGATTCTCTTGTTAAGGCCTCGGCCCACAACTTCCAGCGGGCCTTTCATTAGGTATTGCCGATGCCCAGATATTGCTCCGCCGTCCTGAAGGCCACGAATTTCTTGCCGTCGATGAGAGTCGGGCCGCCCGGCTGTGCGACAGCGTTGTCTCCTTGAACGCCCTTGGGTTGAGTGGCCGCCCATTCCTGCTTGGCGCGGCGCGCCACTCCTAGAGGGCGATTCTCCTGGCGCGTCTCGGCAATCGCCGATTGTGCTAACTCTTTGCAAAGTGCTGCCGAGGCTTCGAAAATATGTTCAATCTCGCCCGTTACATAAGTGAAGTCCACATTCTTGTAGGGTCTCCAGGCTTGCGTCCGGTTGCGGACCGTGTACAATCTCGTTCGGTGAGGATACCTTCGCGTATGACAGGTTCGACTACAGGAATGACCCCATCTTTCAGCCTTCGCGTAAACCATCCTCTGAATATCGAAGCACACCCTCGGTGCGGTCCTTGTAAAAACGATGATCGGCGCGCAAGGTGTCGAGCCACGATTCCCACGGTTCCCGTCTGGCCGGCTTGGAAGCCCTTGCGGCGCACGATAAGCGATGGCCCCTCGGATTCTTGTGAGCCTTTGAATCTTCTGGAGCAGATGTACTCCCACGCCATCGCCTCTAATAAATGCAAAGTGGCAGCATTTCGATCGTCGAGGGAAGCTTGTTTTAACAGAGCCCGCGTATCGTTTACAGTCCGCTTGACCAGAGCGGGCCTCAACTTGGCTTTCGGCGCACGTTCGATGAAAGCTTGCTTCAACCGAGCTCGCGCGTCTTTTCGCGCCCGCTCAATTTTTTGCTGAGACTCTGTGTTGAGTTCCGGTAGTTGGGCGGTGTTCATCGGTTCCTCTGCGATTCCCAGACGTCAATAGCCTCAATCGAACGGGGATCCCGCGCTTCTTGGCTAGCCGGGCTGGGCTGTTACTACGAAGATAACCCTAAATGTTTGGGACGGGCAAAGTTCCTCTGTCCACGAACCGGAGACCTGCTGCTTACGAATCCCGGAGCGCTGTCCATGGCGTGCAAGATGATTTCTCACCTCTACCCCCAATGGGCCACTCTCCAAAGCGGTCATGTAAAACTACTCCGCGACTCCCTCTTGGCCTGGCTCAGCCATGCAACGCTAAGGTTGAGTCGTTTCGAGACATCACGCTCTGTCATGAGATCGACCATGATTTCACCTCGTCGAGTGCCCCTCAATTTGCAAGGGAATGGCGGAGGCACTTCGGGACATATTCTTTGTCGTTGCAACACACGGCACCACCGCCCTCGCGACGTTTGTCTGCATTTGCTCCTCACTTGATAAAGAAATGGCGGGAGGGGCGCGGGACGGTCAAATTCATGTTTTTTGCGGTGTGCAACAGTTTGCAGTCTGTTAACGAAGTGCATCAGTTTTGGGGCGCGTGAAGGGGTGCAACAGTTTGTGAACAAAGTGCAACAGATTGTTACACGGGACCCCTCCAGGACGGCTGCCAGGCAACCAAAGATTTGTAGTGGAACATAAAGGATTGGGATGCGCCGCTGCGCGTTTTGGTTGTTTTGTGCTTGCTGCGCTTGCACTTTTTGCGGGATGCATTTCGAAAAAATGCATCCCCGCGGGGATGCGCCGTCGATTTCTCGATTTAAGTTGTCCCAAAGTGCCAACGCGGATCGTTCATAACGCCTGATGCCTCTGTTACAAGCAAAGTCGTCGATACGCGGAAAAACGTCGTATCACCGGGTTTTAGCAAAGCGCAAAAACAGCCAATATTGTAAACTGGCAGCTAATGTCGGAAATATCGCTGCATGAAGATTTTGGCCGCAAACAGGAGGGCCAGGGCGGCTCGGACCGTGCGTTTGGGATCGTGTTCGCCATCTTTTTCGCGCTGGTCGGCATGTTGCCTTTGCGTGGACATCATCCGGTGCGCTGGTGGGCTCTTGCATTGACCGCATTATTTCTGGGCGTGGCGCTGGTTCAGCCTGTGTGGCTGCGACCTCTGAATAGGGCCTGGACCAAGCTCGGTTTACTGCTGGGTCGGGTGGTAAGCCCGGTGATAACCGGCATTCTGTTTTTTTTGGTGGTCACACCCATCGCTCTTTTATTCCGCATTTTGGGGAAAGATCCGTTGCACCTGTCATCCGATAGCAAAACACAGTCCTTTTGGATCGCGCGGCAACCGCCAGGCCCCGCCCCGGAATCCATGCGAAATCAGTTTTAGTTAAAAGGAGATGCGCCGATGCTGCCGTTTTTGAAAGAATTCTGGGCCTTCCTGAGGGCGCGTAAGAAATATTGGCTGCTGCCTATCCTGATCATGATGCTCCTGTTCGGCGTGCTGTTGGTGCTGGCGCAAAGCAGTGCCGTCGCGCCTTTCATCTACACTTTGTTCTAATTTCTGCTACGAATGCAAATTCTCGGCATTTCGGCGTTTTATCACGATAGTGCAGCCGCGCTGGTGCGCGACGGAGAAATTGTCGCGGCCGCCCAGGAGGAACGCTTCACGCGCAAGAAGCACGACTCGCGCTTTCCCACCCATGCGGTGGAGTTCTGTCTGATGCAAGCTGGCGCGCGCCTAGCGGATCTCGATTACGTCGTTTTCTACGACAAGCCATTCCTCAAGTTCGAACGGCTGCTCGAAACGTACATAGCTTTCGCTCCCAGCGGCCTACGCTCGTTCCAGATGGCGATCCCGCTATGGGTGCGCGAGAAGCTGTTCCAAAAAAGCCTGCTCCATGATGAGTTGAAGCGCCTGGGTAATGACTTTGACTGGATGAACCGGCTGCTTTTTACTGAGCATCACCAAAGTCACGCCGCCAGCGCGTTCTATCCGTCTCCATTCGAGGATGCTCTCGTGCTCACAATGGATGGGGTCGGCGAGTGGGCCACCACTTCCGTGGCGCTGGGCCGGGGGAATCAGCTCGAGATCGTCAAGGAGATCCATTTCCCGCATTCGCTCGGCCTGCTGTATTCGGCCTTCACATACTACACCGGCTTCAAGGTGAATTCAGGCGAGTACAAGGTGATGGGCCTTGCGCCGTACGGCACGCCGCGCTACACGCAGAGGATTTTCGACCATCTGTTAGACCTTAAGGCCGATGGTTCTTTCCATTTGAACCTCGACTACTTCAATTACTGCACCGGCTTAACCATGACCAACGGCAAGTTCGATGCGCTATTTGAAGGACCGCCGCGCAAGCCGGACCAATTGCTGACCCAGCATCATATGGACTTGGCGGCATCCGTACAGGACGTGCTCGAGGAAGTGGTTCTGAGGATGACGCGATCGCTGGCTTCTGATACTGGCGCTAAGAATCTTTGCCTGGCGGGCGGCGTCGCGCTTAATTGCGTTGCCAATGGGAGGATCTTACGCGATGGCTGCTTCGAGCGGGTCTGGATTCAGCCGGCCGCCGGAGATGCGGGCGGGGCATTAGGCGCGGCGCTGGCGGCGTATTATTTGCTGCAGGGTCAGCCGCGTTCTGTGAATGGATGCGGCGACCGCATGCACGGCTCGTATTTGGGGCCGGAGTTTTCACAGCCCGAAATCGAACAAAGTCTCGCCAAACTCGGTGCAAGATACACCGTGTTCAACGAGTGTGACCTGCTGGAAGAATGCGTGGACGCGCTGTCCAACGAGAAAGCCGTCGGATGGTTTCAGGGCAGGATGGAGTTCGGGCCACGTGCGTTGGGCGCGCGCTCCATTCTAGGTGACCCACGCTCGCCGCAGATGCAATCCATGCTCAACCTGAAAGTGAAATTCCGTGAATCTTTCCGCCCGTTCGCGCCTTCGGTTCTGCGCGAACGCGTAGCGGAATGGTTCGAGCTGGATTGCGACAGCCCTTACATGCTGCTGGTGGCAGACGTCGTGGAGAATCGCCGCAAAGCTATGACGGCCGAGCAACAACAACTATTCGGCATCGAAAAGTTGAACGTGCCGCGCAGCGATGTCCCCGCCGTGACGCACGTCGATTACTCAGCGCGCATCCAGACTGTGCATCGCGAGACCAACCCGCGCTACTACGCGCTGCTCGACCGGTTCAACCAGCGTACAGGTTGCCCGGTGCTGGTTAACACCAGTTTTAACGTGCGGGGCGAACCGATCGTATGCACGCCGGAAGACGCGTTCCGGTGTTTCATGGGCACCAATATCGAGGTTCTCGCCGTTGGAAATTGCATCTTGCGCAAAGAAGACCAGGATCCCAAGCTCATCCAGGACTACAAGTCCGCATTTGAGCTGGATTGAATACGGATCGATTAGCCAGCGTTCCAGAGGGCGTTACTTCAGATATCGGTATGTTAAACTTTGATTCTTCTGAAGCAATGAACACCACTCCGTCCACGCCGTCCGCTTTTAATAAGATTGCAACGTGGTACCAAACTCTTGCAGTCATGCTGTTGACTTTCATGTTTCTGGCGGTATTCGTCAACATCGGCCTTTATTTCTATGTACGGAGACTTGACCGGAACCATTCGGTTAATCCGGTTGAAAGTTACGGCCTGGATACGGTGCTGCGGGCTTATCCCGGCTGGACAGCTGCCTCAGTGACCGGGCTCATCAAGGAAACATACACTGCCCGCTATCTGGTTCATCATCCCTTCGCTCAGTTTAGTAACGAACCGCGCAGCGGCAAATACGTGAGCGTCCTTGCTCCCGGCTTCCGTGTGGTGAAGAATCAATCGCCGTGGCCGCCCCGTTCCGTAATCAAGAATGTCTTTGTCTTTGGGGGATCTACAGCATTCGGCTTGGGCGTAACCAATCAAGAAACCATAGCTTCCTATGTTCAGGAGATGCTGGAACGCAAAACGAACACTCCCGTGGCAGTCTACAACTTTGGCACGCCTGCGTACGCCAGTCGCCAGGAGGCGACCCTGTTCTTCGATTTCCTCAGCTCGGGAATCGCGCCAGAAACGGCTGTATTCATTGACGGCTTGAATGAATACGCCTGGGGAGAGAAGCCCGCGCTAACCACGGAAATCAGTCGCGACGTGGAGGGCAAGGCCGTACGTGACTGGCTTTATCTCAAGGTCCCGATGGTCCGCGTCGCGTACAACATGATCCACCGTTCTCCGGTCTCGAGTAACGCTCCCAACGACGACGCCCGGGCCGAAGTGATCATCAAGCGCTGGCGGGACAACAAGCGAATCATCGAAGCCATGGCCGCCGCTTTCAATGTTCGAGTCTTGTTTGTATGGCAACCGATACCGTACTACAACTATGACCCGCGCAATGATCCGTTCTGCCAGCCGACTCATCCCTGTACCTCGGCGCCCCACGAAGCTTTATACCGCCGGATGAAGACCTTGGATGGAGGTTTGGGTGGGGATTACTTGTGGCTGGGGGACTTACAGGCAGGGCGCACTGAGAACCTGTACGTCGATTCTGTGCATTACAGCCCAGCCTTCAGTAAGCAGATTGCCGAGGCGATCGCGGAGAACCTTGTTCAGAATTAGCGTCAAGAAGGGTAGGAAACTTTTCGCCTAGGTCCTCGGAGGGCCTGAGTCGGCCATAACTTTACCGTAGAGTGACAACGTCCGGGCGGCCATCGATTCAAGGTGCCCGCCACTGGACTGTCAGCAAAATTCCACACCAAAAGCAACGCTTCCTGGTGACCTGAACGGCGACATCACCGTTCGCCGGCTCAGCTTTCCGTCGTCTTGCAACAGCTTGCTTCAGTCGACTGCCGCTTGAAGCCTTCGCAGATTCTTTCCCTTGCACTTTGTGGATTTCCCTTTCGGCACGGACGGTACAGCTCTTCCGGCGAATTTACCCGAACAGAACAATGTCATTACTGCGTTGACACGTTACGTGAATATTCTCAGGACGAGCACAGAAGACAGTGCGCGCGCTCAGGCGTTACGCTTCGTCATTCATTTTGTGGGCGACGTGTATCAGCCACTTACGTGATCTTCAATCGTGGTGGGGCGCAACTTCGGAGATCCCGCATCTGGGGCCTGGGCAGGAGTCCAGTGCTTACCCGCCTCCGAGCTACCGGCTGAGCCACGCACCATTTCAAGGCACGCCAGGCGACTGCGCGGAAATGCCGCCGTCCTGCGCAACGGCGTTTGTGCAGGTACCATTGAATCCAAAAGGGGCAGAGCCGAAGTTACGCCCATCCCACGGAGGACCGAGCGGCGCGAAAGGTGCTTCTTCGTGATAAACATTCTTTGCCTCTGGTTCGACGTCGCTGCGCCGTACTTGCGCGTGATCGATTGCTGGAGTTGTCGCACCTCGAGCCGCTTCCAACTTCAGCGAGCGTGCGATCAGCCCAGTTCGCAAGATAGCGCTGTGTGTTGTATCGCGCGATGGTCGCCGTCTTGTCCGCCATCTTGCCGGCCGCAGTTTTCGCCTGGATGTAATCTCGATCGCGGCGCCCAACGTGAGAACGGCCGCTTGGCTTGGCTGCACCGCGCCCCCAAAGCGCCATCGCCTTTTCCTTCGCTGCCTTCAAGGTGATTTGGCCGAGCATCGTTTTCACGAGTTCGCTTTCGATGCGGCGTTGGAGCATGTACGACTTGGAAGCGGCACGCGTTCGAATGTACAAACCCGGGACACCTTTCACCTTCCACTTCCCGCTATTAAACGCGAGTGCGTCGATCGCCCTTTTGATTGCCCTCGACTGCTTTCATCTCCGCCGGGGGTTCTGGTTTCAACTCCCGAATCGTCGTAACAGTCGCCATTTTTCAACCTCCTTTTTGTCCTTCTGACTTTCCGGCCGGGCCATCTGAGTTTTTCTCCGGGTACTGGGGGTGGTACTTTTTTTCGAAAATAGCCCGGTAGAGTTATGCATGACGAAGTTCGCAACTGACTGGTAGTGGAAGCGAAGGACTTAAGGGCAGGTTGACCGAGTTAGAAGGTTTTTGCTGATTTGTAAAATTCAGTACAAGGATTTCGGAAGAATGCGCCGAAGTCGTGTTTTCGGCACTGTACCTTGGCTCCCCCAAAATACACTTTTCCAACTTTTTCCCCAAGTATCCTTGATGTTTGTGGGCCCCAAGATAGATTCGAAATCGCGCTTCTGAGCCGAGCCCAAAGCATAGCAGTTCGCGTGCATTTCAGATTACGGATTGGGTTCTGGATGAAGAGTTGCGGTCACTTTCTCAATTAAAACCGGCTCTGTTCGAGTAGCCTTGCCGCACACATCCGCTATCGCGTCCACAAGCTCGGATAACTGGATTGGCTTGGAGATAAACCCATCCATCCCAGCCTGCAGACAACGTTCGCGGTCGCCGGACATCGCATGCGCGGTTAGTGCGAGGATGGGTGTTCGGGAACGCCCGTCCTCACGAGCGCGGATTGCCGCTGTGGTTTCATACCCGTCCATCTCCGGCATCTGCACGTCCATTAGAATGAGATCAAATGTAGCGTTCTCGAATGCTTCGACTGCTCCCCGGCCGTCCGCGACCAGCGTAACGGAGTGTCCTTGTTTCTCTAAGAGGCGTCTCGCTACAAGTTGATTGACGCTATTGTCTTCCGCGAGAAGGATATCTAGCGGGCAGATGGGCTGGCACAGGGGAACTTGCAGGTCGCGGACGGGTCCTGTCTTACTTCCGTTCCCATCCCCAATCCGTGGGTTCGCCTGGTAGTCGTCGTCTGCTCCGAGCACTTTCGACGGACGCTCGGAGGGAGCTGCGGGTTCACACGGCCACGCAGCGTCCGTTGCCCGCTCGAATTCGGCCGTGAAATGGAAAACGGAACCCTTCCCCAACTCGCTGTCCACCCAAATGCGCCCGCCCATCAGTGCAACTAACCGCCTGGAGATTGACAAGCCTAAGCCAGTGCCACCATGGCGCCGCGTCGTGGATCCATCGGCTTGCGAAAACATATCGAAGATGAGGTCCAGTTTCTCCGCCGGAATGCCGATTCCGGTATCCCGAACCGAAAAGTGCAGCAACACAGTGCTGTCCCGCCGAGGTTCCAGGCCCACGCGGACGGCTACCTCACCGTATTGTGTGAACTTAATGGCATTCCCCACCAGGTTTAAAACGACCTGACGCACGCGTCCCGGGTCTCCCACGAGCACGTCTGGCACTTCTAACGCCACCTCGCTCGTCAGGCGCAACCCTTTCTCCTTAGCCGCTACTGCAATGCTCCGTATCGCGTGCTCCACCACATCGCGACATCGGAACGGGACAGGATCCAAAACCAGTCTCCCGGCTTCGATCTTGGAAAAATCCAGGATGTCGTTAATAACGGTCAGCAATGCGTGAGCCGAGCCTCTCACGTTTTCCATGTATTCTCGCTTCTCGGAGTCGAGTTCCGTGGCCAGCGCAAGTTCCGTCATCCCAATGACACCATTCATCGGCGTCCGTATTTCATGACTCATATTAGCCAGGAACTCACTCTTGGCCCGGCTTGCATCCTCCGCGGCCAATTTGGCTTTGTGCAGTTCCTGCTCCGCGCGTTTTCGCTCTGTGATGTCCCGGAATCCCAAAACAATGCCCACATTCCTGCGTTTTACGTACAGGCGCTCGGAGTGCTGCTCGAACAGCCGTCCATCCTTGAATTCGACGATGTCATCTTGCGGCGCCTCCTCACCGACGTGTATCTGGCGAATCCTGGCGACAAACGCGTCAGGGTCCTTCAATTGGGGTAAGACGAAATTAAGCGCTGCATGATCGACACGCGACTTCAGTACCGACTCGGGAAGATGCCACATCTCCGCGAATTTGCGGTTGCAGGTCAAAATCCTCCCGGCGGAATTCGACACCATAATCCCGTCAGCGGTTGACTCCAATGTGGTACGGATTGTCTCAGTTTGCTCATCGACCCGCTTGCGCAGTGCGGCCACCCAGAGCGTGCTCGAGACGATGATGGCTGCCAGTATCGTGAACAGCCAAGCGATTCGGCTGCCTGTCCACCAAGATGGCCGCTGCAGTACGATCACATCTCGGCGGGACCGAAGCAAGACCCGAAACGCTGTCGGCTTCCGGTACCCATCGGTCTCAATCGACCAAACACCGGTCAACTCAAGCCGGCTGCCAATCGGGATGGAGCTGACGGTAGCTGCATCCGCCCTTGGCAGCCGAGCCGTGAATGTAGAGCCGCCCATTTGCATCGTGAGGACGATCACATCGCCTTGGGTGGACCGGTCGATGAGCTGTCCCCGGATCTTGACCAATTCGGCATCCTGATCGCCGCTCAGGCTCTTCACACGTGTCAGGTCGATCGGCGCGGGTACCCTTTGGATGCCGATCTTTCGAAATTCCCCGTCGCTGAGAATCGGAGCGTACACGCCGATCTCAGCGAATCCGATGGCATCGACAAAATCCCCAGGTGCGACCGGCGTGGTCTGACTAATGTCCACGACGACACCTCCGGATTCGTCCTGAACGAAGACGTATTTTCCAGGTTTTACCAGCGTAACGACACCCCTGATCCGGATCCTGTGTCCAGATTGCCGTTCCGGGCTGAACTGCAATAAGCTGCTCGTGGGCGAAATCGGGAGCGCATAGCTGTCCGCTGGCGCGGGTTGTTCGATGTGCACTTGGCCCAGACCCGGTACCATGATTTGAATACCGACTAGTTGCCGCTTTTCGTTGAAGATCGCAGCGCAAGCCCCACGCACCGAAATGGCGGCGTCAACTATGGATACACTATGAGGTCCAGGCGCAATACCCGCCACCCACACTTGGAATTTGTTGCGGCCGGATGCCACTCCCAGCAGAAGAACCTCCGAACGCCTGTGGCCATCGGTGGACACCACGTTTTGGAATTCCGCTGAGTGGACGATGCCCCTGACCGACACCCACTGACTATCCTTTTCTCCCGTGAGCAGCTCTTCCACCGAGGACATAGCGGCGAGAGGCAGTGAGGTTCTGCCCACGACCCGGATCTGCGGGTTGTCAATCACGGGTGCAAACTCTCCTGGGCCGCTAACTCCGTGGACCTCTACCAGGTCCCCAGGATGCGCGTCGGGAGCGTCGCCGTGCACATTGAGGAAGATCCCCGCCGTGGCATCCTGAACGAAAGTAAGGCCGAAGTCGGGAGCATAAAACGTGACGGCGCCGCGCAGTACCACTGGATACTTCAGGCGGGACTCCGCAGGCGTCAGCTTGCGAATCTGAGCTGCGTTCGTGAGAACCGGAAGATCGCGTGCCGTTGCCGCTAAGCCCGGTCCCTCGCAAGAGGCTAGGGTCAGCGCCGCGGATAGGACCGTCCTGATCAGCTTGGACACGTATGCTCTCACGGGCTGGAGCGCAGTTCGCTCCGCCACACTTTAGTAATCGGCTGTTTTAACGAAAAGCTTGAAACTCGCCATTAGGGGCCGGCGCATCCAGAAGAGTCGTTTGGTCGAGATACGCCTCCGGGGCCTACGATCGATTCGGAAAAAGCCACAGCGCCGGAACCTAGCGCTCCGCAGGCCAAGAGCAAGCGCACGGCTGCGCCGACACCGGTCTTATCATGTAGGTAATGCGCGAGAAATATTCTGCACTCGCAGTTTGCATGTTCGTTGCCGCGCTAACCGCCTTCATGACCGGTTGCTCGCACCCGCCGGTCCCAACCTTCTCGACGGACGAACGAGTTTTAAAACAAGCTCTGGATCGCGACCTGATGGAGGTCACCGTCCCTCAGTTGGAACAGCTCTATGCCACTCACAAGTACACAGTCACGGAGGTCGTGCGCTGGTACGTAGCTAGGATCGAAAAATACAACGCGATTTATCGCGCCGTGCAAAGCCTGGATGCGTCGGCCGCTTTCCGAACAGCAGCGCGTGAAGATGCGGATGAGCGAGCGGGCGGCGCGGGCTTCGTGCGCGGCCCCTTGTGGGGTATTCCGATCGTGATCAAGGCCAACACCTGCGTCAAAGGCTTGATCACTACGGACGGATGGAGAGGTTACATGATCCCAGGCCACGAGTTCGTGGCTCCAAAAGATGCGACCATCGTCGGGAAGTTGCGCGCGGCCGGAGCAGTAATCGTGGGACAAACCAATATGCCGGATTTTGCCGCCAGCGACACCAATCGCAGCACTGCGTATGGACGTACCGGCAACGCCTACGATGTGCGCTTCAGCCCGGGTGGCTCCTCGGGCGGCACCGTTACAGCAGTCACCTCAAATTACGTAGTGCTCGGCAATGGAACCGACACGGCCAACTCCATCCGGATGCCGTCAGCCACCAGCGCGGTTGTAGGCGTCTTCCCCACGCGCGGGCTGGTCAGTATCGCGGGCATCGCGCCGCTAGATTGGCTTCTCGACAACACTGGACCAATCGCGCGTGACGTGACAGATGCCGCGATCGCGTTAGGCGTGATGGCGGGAGAAGATCCCCTGGACCCTGGCACACTCGGGTCCGGCGCGAAGGCCCAGCCAGGTCCCTATGTGCAATACCTCAAGCCGGATGCACTTAAAGGTAAGCGATTCGGCGTGCCGGTCTGCGTACTACAAGGCCTGGGCATTCCATTTCAAGGTATCCCGTCCTCGGAAACTCTTGCCCAAGTGAAGGAAGATACCCAGGCCGCCCTTCTCCCACTTCGGCCCGAAACGCGCGAAGCCTTCATGAAAGCTCTGGATGGTTTGCGCCTCGCCGGCGCCACCGTTGTCTTCGACGATTCCATCCTCGCCGACAACTTCGCAGTAACCGTGGCGCGCGTGGGAACGGTTCCTTATATCCGTGAAGGCACGGAGAGGTTCCTGGCCGAGTTTGGGCCGCCGCAATACCATTCTCCCGACGAATATCAAAAGGCAGTTGGCTCTCCGTTGCCGGCCACCATCATCGGCGATGTGAATCCGAACGCTTCCAAGGGCCGCAAGCCCTTATTGCAAGCCGTTTTCGAAAAGGATCCGCAAGCGCAGGCCAACGTACTTGCTCCCAGGCAAAAAGCGCTCGACATTTATAATGAAACGCTAGATCAGCTGCATCTGGACGGTTACGTCTATCCCGCGGCGCAGATGCCTCCGCCCGATGAGACCATGCCGCAGGATGGCAAGATCAGCGAAGGGCCGCACAGCGCTACTGGATGGGTCAACATGATCGGCGTGCCAGCCGTAGTGGTGCCCGGTGGTTTCTATCCAAGCGGACTGCCATTTGGCTTGGAAATCTCAGCTCGGGCGTGGAAGGACGGAGACCTGGTTGGTTGGGCGTATGCGTATGAGCAGGCCACGCACCATCGCAGGCAGCCAGTATTGGTCGAACAAGGCTTATTGCCGCACGCTCGATGAAGCTACACGCGCGTGGTGTGTCGGCAAATCGAACCATCTTAAAAGCGATGGGCGTTTCTATACCCGTTCGGCTTCTCCGTCGAGCGAAGCCAAGCCCGCGAAGGTCTTCCCCTGCGTGATGAATGGTCACGACCGCAAATGCCGGATATGAACGGATACGAAGCCTCCCTGGAGATTCGACGGCGGTAGAGTCGGTTGCATGTCGAGTTGTGAATTGAGAAACGACGACAGCGGATCGTGGTTGATGTCTTCACTCGACTAGTTTGCGCGTGGGTTTGGGAGCAACACCGGCTCGGCTTGTTGAAGGACCGGAGCCGTTCGATTAGCCTTCTCGATTATCAAGTAGAAAAAGTTCGTGGACCAAGTAGCCGAGGGGGTACTCTTCACTCCGCCACAGACAAGATCGAAGCCGGCAAAGGAACGGCCGAAAGAGATTCGCCGAACAAGACGACCGAAAGCTGCCCATTTTGAATTTATCGACCCGAAGACCCGAACAGGAATATAGGGGTACGTGCATAGCGGTAGATCGTCAGGTCTTACCACCAAAGCGCTAGCCAATTGGCATGGTTGATGTGTAGGCGACTTGGGGACCCCAATAACCCTCGTTGAAAAAATGAACGCGCCACCGCCCCAGCCCCAATAACCGGGGGTCCATAGGAGGCCGGGCTCCGGCGCCAATGCCCACGTTCCGGGCGCCCAGAAGTATCCCTCATCAGCGTAAGCCCAGTATCCAGGCGTCCAGATATAGCCTCCGGTTGGACAAAAGGGCTGCTCGTACACAGGAAGCGGCGGCGGAGCGATTCCAATTGAGAGGATGATCTGCGCAGGCACTCGCAGAGTATTTAGAAACGCGTGAGAGGCAAGGCCTTACTCAGACAGTATCGGTTCTTCGTATATGTTCTGAGGAATATTGTCGGTTGAAAGTGAAAGTACGGGGGCGCCTGAAACACCGGCGATGCATGTTGTCCTTACCGAAAAATGCGTCCGGGTCATCCTGCGTCCGCTGGATGACCGGGGGAGAAGCATTGCCCTTGGTCGGCTTCGCTCTCGACAGCCTGAGGTTGTGAGCGGTGCCGCCTTGGCATCATGACACTGACGAAACAGAAACGCGCTGCTGCGGAACGGATCGGGCTGTGAATCGTTGGCGGTCGATCTGATCAGCGGATTATGGGACCTTGTTTTGCGACCTCTACTCAAAACAACGCTTTCAGAGCCACCTGCATTTCCCTCGGGTCTCCCGCACTCGAAACGACTCCGAAGTTTGCCGCCCCGAAAATCCGGCCAGGAAGGTTAAAGTTGGCGCGATTGAGCGAATTATAGGCATCGAAGCGAAATTGGAGCTTCAGGCGCTCATGCAGAGTTGCCTCCTTCCGAAGCGACAGGTCGAGGGTCGTCAGTCCCGGTCCGGTTACAACGCTGCGCCCGGCGGTGCCATAGGTGTTCTTCGCAGGCAGCGCGAACGCAGCCGTATTGATCCACTCGGCCGCCGTCTGAGGGCCGGAGTTGGGATTCCCAATCAGGTTGGGACGTTCCAGATTATTGCCGCTCACCAGGCCTATGGGAGAAACGTTCTCGTTCGCTGCCGACGAAAGATTCACGGTAAACGGAGGCCCGCTTTGCACCGTTAAAATCCCGGCTGCGCGCCACCCACCCAGCGCACGATGCAGCCAGCCGGAACTATTTCCTGCGAAGGGCAAATCATAGACCCCATTGACCGTTAACCGCTGGCAGTGATCGAAACTCGACAGGGCCTTTTCCAGCTTCATCGCGTATGGGTCCTGCGGCAGGTTGTATTCGGCATTTGTGGTGCCGGTGTCGGAAGCATCGTCCATGGATTTGGACCACGTATAGTTGGAATCGAATGACAGCCCATGACTGAACCTGCGCGCCATCCTGACGCTCATTGCATTGAATGTCGCCCACCCATCCCAGCGGATCGTTGAGAAAGCAGCCAACTGCGGGAACGGGCGAGGGCCTCCGAACGTAGACGGAACGTTGAGCACCGTGGAACTGTCGGCGTGCACCGTTCGAGATCCGACGTAGCTGACTTCGACGGAAGTGCTTCCTCCAAGTTGCTTCTGGATCGCCGCGTTCCACACCTCGTTGTACTCAATCGCAAAGTTATGATTGACGCTGTTTGCGCCGATCCTGCCCGTTGGACTGGCGTTCAGAATATTTTCCGTTGTGTACACGGGTTTGGCGGCGTTCGCAACCGTCTTCACGAGGAAGAAAGGTGCGTTTTCTGCTAGGTTCTGAAGCACGCTGTAGGCGGCTTGATTGGTGTAGATTCCGAAACCGGCCCGGAAGACTGCATCCTGGACATGCGGAACCTTCCACGCCAGTCCAAGCCGAGGCGAAAGCCGCACGCTCTTCGGCGTCAACAAGCTGTTATTCCACCCGGCGCTGGCTGCGGAAATCATCGGAATCGGGCTCAATGCTGCGAGCGCCGCGGCTGCCGGGGGGAGTCTTCCCGGGTCTCCAGCCACTACAAATGCGGGTCCGCCGGGAGCGGCAAGATCGATATCCGAAGTTTGATTGGGCTGAGCGTAAAGATTCTGATTGAACTCGTAGCGGAGACCGACGTCCAGTTTAAGGCTCTGCGTGACCTTCCAGCCATCCTCTACATAGAAATGAGCCCAACTGGTGTGAGCATCCTCGGCCCCTTCGCCGATACCAACCTGTGCCTGGGAGGGGTAGCCCAACAGGAAGTCGGCCAGGGCGTTTCCGCTGTATGCGCCGCTGAAGGTATAAACGCCGCGGGCATTGTTCGGATAGGAAGGGTTGAAATTGAGATGAAAGAAGTATCCGCCGAACTTGATGGTGTGCGCGCCGCTCTGGATTGTGACGTTGTCATAAAGCTCAAAGTCGCGGTCAACCCGGCTGGTGAAGCCGGTCGCCGATCCTATGGTCGTGAAGGTGTTACTCAACGAGACCTGAGGGTAGCCCATATCAGCCGGATTCGCGGTCGTGCCCTGGAGACCGTACTGCGCCGCGAAAGGAGTTCCCGCGTTCGGATCGCCCTGTCCGCCCGACACGCGAAGGAAACCGAACCGGAACTCATTCAGGGCGCGGGCCGAGAAAGTATGAGCCTCCTCGGCCGACACGTTCACGGAATGAGTCGTCAGGTTGCGGCCGAAGCCTGGCAGGAGAGCCTCATTGAGCACGCTCGAACCGAAGGGATCGAATTCGTTCGCCGCAAAAATTGACGCGCGCGCAGAGGCGAAGTCTTTCACCGAGAACTGGTGATCGATCCGTGCGTTGTACTGATTGTTGTCGTTTGTCTGCCGGTCGATGGCGAGGAGATTATTCGCCGCGCCCGGAAGGTTCGGTAGTGGAACTCTGGCAAGCAGCGCAACCGCCGCCGGGTCGAGCGTCACGTTAATCGTATTGTTCGGAAAGGGCGCGCCGTTGGCCGGATTCACAATGGGCCTAGTAAACACGCCAGTGCGTTGCGCTGCACTGGGAACGCTGAAAAGCTGCGACACCGAATCCACGATCCTTTGCCCATCGTAGTTCAGGAAAAAAAACGTCTTGCCCCTCGCGATGGGGCCGCCGACGGCAGCACCGAACTGGTTCTCCCGGAACGGCGTGGGCTGATTGGGCGGAGCAAAGAAGTTCCGCGCGTCCAGAACATTGTTCCTGAGAAATTCGTATGCGCTACCGTGGAAGCAGTTCGTTCCAGATTGCGTAATGACATTAATGACGCCACCCGATTTCCCGCCAAACTCTGCGTCGTAATCGGTCTTGGCGATGTTGAATTCCCGAGTCGCTTCCGGCGACGGATTTATGACAACGTTGTTGAAGTACTCATCCGTGACGCTGACACCGTCTACCAGAAACAGGTTGTGGCCCGTGCGTTGGCCCAGAATGTTAATCAGTTTGCCCGTCTGCTGCAGGGAGTCGCCCCGGGTTCCCCCAGGCGGGTTGACTACTCCTGGGCCAAGAAGAGCGAGCTCAAGAAACTCGCGGTCCTTCACGGGCAAATCTACCACCTGTTGATTTTCGATCACGTCCTTGATCTGCGGCGACTCCGTCTGCAGCCCCCCGGAAGCTTCTTCGACGATCACAATCTCGGTTTTCTGCCCGATCACCAAAGAAAACGGCAGCGCCAGTTGCTCGTTGGCATGTAGAATCACGTTCGGCTGAGAGACTTGCTTGAAACCAGTTGCGCTGACGCCGACAGAATAGACGCCTGGCGAAAGCTGGGTGAGCGAATACTGGCCGGAATCATTCGTAACCGCATTGAACTTCAGCCCGGTCGCAGTATTGGTGGCAGCTATCGCAGCTCCTCGAACCACCTCGCCCGCCGGATCAGTCACGACACCGCTGATTTCCGCAACATTCATTTGTGCAAAGGACGCGGCCGCGGATATAGCGATCAGACCTGTCCACAACCCGGCATGAAACGACTTCCTCATAAGTAATGGTTACTGCCTCCGTACCGATTTCAACGCTTCGACGGCAGCACGGCACCCCGTGGTCCGTCTTCCACGGAATCATCTAACTTGCGCGTTTGGAACTAAGATCGATCTGCGGTCCTTGGCCATCTGCTTGAGCGATGCCATCAGGCAACAGAAAGTCTGGCAGCATATTAGACCCCCAGCCGGAACAGGCGCCCGGAAATTTGTCTTGAGTACATGGCAGTCTTTACTTAGAGAGTAAAAACCGCAAAGGCGATTTTTCCGCCTCTCTTATCGTCTGATGCTTTTTTCGAACATCAAGGGGATTAATGTCGCATTATCGTTATAACCCCGAAACAATGTGACTTAGTTATCTAAAGAACAGAGCACCCAAAGTCGCAACTGCAACCGGTGGGGTGTTAAGAGCCAACAACGGGCGCAAAATCAACCGGCCGTTCGAGCAGGAACGTCGATTCCACGGACTATGGCCCTCATCTGCTTCGCGTTCACTACGGCTAACACCATCGCTATGTAGTGCAGGAATGCGCGACGGATTCTCAAGAAACTATTTCGCTCACCATTCCAGCTGCTGGATTGAATGAAAAACCACAAATAATCGGAACACTCTAAGTAATGTGGTGTATGCTAGCTGTACAATTTAAGGTTGAAGAAATAACGTTGGTCTCTAGGGATCTGCGGTACCGACGCGACCGTGGCCTCGATGGAACACTCACCGTCGCGTCTCTCCAAGCAAGGCGTCGCCGCAAGGTGACTTCCCGTTCCTGATCCGAAACCGTTCTTGTCCGTTTTGCTCAATCTGATGGTCGTAAAGGATGTTCACGCCAGTAATTCAGACACGCGGCATGGAGTTTCAAGTAGAGAAAAAATGAGTGAAGTTCTTTGCGTCGGCCATGGCGCAAACCGCACGGGATTGGAAGCGTTTGGCTACCACATTTGGGGTATGGGCGGCCTCCACTGAATGGTTAACCGCAGAGTACCAAATATCGTGATGGATTCGATTTCGCGACCTTGTAAAATCCGTTGCAGGAGATAACACATGAAAGGCAAAACTATCACGTCGAGCGTGTTCGCTAGGGTGTTTCTTTTCGTTCTAGTGGCACTGGTCATGGCGGCCCAGGACAGATACACGGTGAAAGTTCCGAACGGGCTCGCATTTTCCGAATTCAGGGGATACGAAGACTGGCAAGTGGTCGCTCCCAGTCAGACCGACGCTGCAAACGTGATGAGAGTGATATTAGCGAATCCCGTGATGATGAAGGCCTACAGGGAAGGCATCCCCGGCAACGGCAAGCCTTTCCCCAACGGCTCCAAGATTGCCAAGATCGAATGGGAACCGAGAAAGATTACGGAGGCTCCTTTTTCCGTGAGCAAGCCGGACACTGTGCCGGGCCCCCTGACTGAGGTTGAGTTCATCGAGAAGGATTCCAAGCGATTCGCGGACACCCACGGATGGGGATACGCCGCATTCAAATATGACGCCGCATCCGATGCGTTCACGCCGGTGACGTTGGCTGACAAGCCGCCGCAGGGGAACGACGCCAAGTGCGGGGCCGCATGCCATAATCTTGCGGCGGCGAAGGATTACATTTTTACGGCGTACCCGAAGAGGTGAGCGGGGAACGACGCCAGGTGCGGGTTCGCGCGTGCCACCCGAGCGTGAAGACGAGACTCGAATCCCGACCGCTCGAATGGTCGATATGAAACTCGATGTCGTCGTCCATCCGGTGCCCGACGGTCGATCATGCAAAGCGCTTCTACCTAGACATGGATGGCGGACTGGATGCCGATTTAGCTGGCAGTGACAACCGCCAACAATCCAAGGAGAGCCGTTTGATTATGTACTTCAAGACCGCGGCCGTACGGGCCTTAGACTCTTCTACCGCGAGGCCGGGGACCCGTCGGAGCCGGCCATCGTCCTGCTGCACGGTTTTCCCTCGTCGCCGTACCAGTTCCACGACCCGATTCCACTTCTGGCGGATCGATTTCGTATCACGCGCCCGACTACGGCATATATTTGTTCGGCGTAGAATGACACGGTCTTCCAGTTGAATATCACATCTTGACAATCATATGGAATAGGCGTTATTCTTCAGTTTGTGGAGCATCTATGGACGAGCTGAATACTGACGTCATTCAGGGCACACTTGACATGCTGATTCTCAAGACTCTGAGCCTTGAACCCATGCATGGCTTCGGAATCGCACGCCGCATTGAGCAGATATCGCGCGGAGTCTTTAAGGTCAATCCAGGCTCGCTCCTCACCGCGTTGCAGCGGCTGGAGCGCGGCGGATGGCTGGATGCCGAGTGGCGGCGAACCGAGAACTCGCGACGTGCCAAAGTCTATAAACTCACCAGGGCGGGAAAGAAACAACTCTCGAACCAGACTGCGGATTGGTCACGCCGTACATCGGCCATCGCACGGCTCTTGAAAGCGGAAGGGTAGCCCGAGTGTCCCTCTGGCGCCAGCTTGCACGGGGGCTGCATGCGCTCGCGAACCGCAGAGCCGCCGACCAGGATATTGCCGACGAAGTCGAGAGTTACCTGGAACAGGCAACCGCCGCGCTGGAGGCAAGCGGTCTTTCTCCGGACGAGGCGCGGCGCCGAGCGCGGTTGGAACTCAGCAGTGCCACCGCTGTCCGCGAACAGGTGCGCTCTTATGGATGGGAGAACGTCATCGCGTCGGCATTGTCGGATCTGCGGTATGCCGCCCGCCGGCTCGGTGGCAACTCGGGTTTTACTACCATCAGTGTACTCACCCTGGCACTGGGTATTGGCGCCAGCACCGCGATCTTCAGCGTAATCGAGGGCGTGCTGTTGAAACCTCTGTCCTATCCGCAATCCGGGCAAATTGTTGCATTGCGGCACACCGCGCCGGGCATCCATATCGACGACCTCAATCTGGCCGCCTCGCTCTACTTTACTTACAGCGACGAAAACCGCGTGTTTCAAGATGTCGGCATGTGGCAGGCGGACACCGCGAGCGTAACGGGGGTTGCTCAGCCGGAGGAGGTCCCGGCTCTACTGGTGACAAATCGCTTTCTCCCGGTCCTCGGCGTCCAGCCTGTGCTGGGACGCCAGTTCACCGCGTCGGATGACGACCCGAAAAGCGAACGCGCAGTGATTCTTTCGAACGGGTATTGGAAGTCGCATTTCGGAGGCGATCGCTCCGTTCTGGGCCGCCGCATCCTTCTGGATGGCAATGCGCACTCGGTGGTTGGTGTAATGCCGCCATCATTTCAATTCATGGATCGCCAGGTTTCCCTGCTGTTGCCGCTGCGGATCAATCGCGTGGACATTCGCCTGATCAGCTTCTGCTGCCAGGGCATCGCGAGGCTCAAACCTGGTGTGACGCTAACCGAGGCCAACGCGGATGTCACGCGCATGCTCGCCCTGGCACCAGCGAAATTTGCTGTGAACCCCGGCTTCAGCTCGAATGTTTGGGCCACCGCCCGCATCGCTCCCCGTTTGCGTTTGCTGAAGGACGTCCTGGTTGGCGACATCGGAAAGACGCTTTGGATGCTGATGGGCACGGTGGGCATTGTGTTGTTGATCGCCTGCGCCAACGTGGCGAATCTGCTTCTGGTCCGCGCCGATGGACGCCGGCAGGAATTGGCGGTTCGCGCCGCACTCGGAGCCGGGTGGGGACGCATCGCGCGCGAGCTGCTGCTCGAAAGCCTGCTGCTCGGTGCTGCCGGAGGCGGGCTGGGGTTGGCGCTCGCGTATGGCGCATTGCGGGTGCTCAGAGCTTCCGGAGTGGAACACCTGCCGCGCGTCCACGAGATTTCAATCGATCCGGCCGTGTTGGCGTTCACTCTCGGCATTTCGCTGGTTGCGAGTTTTCTGCTTGGGCTGATCCCAGTCTTCAAGTACGCGCGGCCGCAGTTATCGAACGCGCTCGGTAGCGGAGGCCGCTCCATCAGCCAGAGCAAGGAGCGGCATCGCGCGCGCAGCATTCTTGTCGTGGTGCAGGTGGCGCTGGCTGTCGTGCTGCTGGTCGGTTCCGGATTGATGATCCGCACCTTCCAGGCGTTGCGGCACATCGATCCCGGCTTCTCGCATGCACCCGAGTTGGAGACTCTGCACATTTCGATTCCTGAATCGCAGGTCTCGGAACCTGAGCGCGCGATTCGGATGGAAGAGGAGATCCTACGTAAGATAGAGTCAATTGCGGGCGTTTCCGCTGTTGCTATAACGAGCAACCTCCCCATGGAAGGCGGCTCGGGCGATCCGGTTTATGCGGAGGACCAGACCGCCCAGGTGGGCACAGTTCCCCCCATACGGACCCTCAAATTCGTCTCGCCAGGCTACTTCTCCACAACCGGAGCCCGTTTGATCGCGGGGCGCGATTTGACTTGGGCCGAGACTTACAACCAGACGCCCCTGGCCCTGGTCTCGGAAAACATGGCGCGAGAGTTGTGGCACGATCCGCGTGCGGCCATCGGCAAACGTATCCGTCCGACGCTCAAGGACGACTGGCGGGAAGTGATCGGCGTGGTGGCAGACTTGCGCGACGAAGGCGTGGATCAGAAAGCGCCTGCCATTGTCTACTGGCCCCTGCTGCAGAAGAATTTCGAATCCTCCCCGACATATGTATTCCGAAACGTGGCTTTCGTGATCCGGACGCCGCGCGCGGGATCTCTGGCCTTACTTCAGGATCTCCAAAAAGCCGTCGCTAGCGTGAATTCCAATTTGCCGTTGGCCGACGTGAAGACTCTGGAATCCGTATACGACCGTTCCTTGGCGCGAACGTCTTTTACGCTAGTGCTGCTAGCTATCGCAGGCGGCATGGCGCTGCTTTTGGGCTTGATCGGAATCTACGGCGTCATATCCTACTCGGTTTCGCAGCGGACTCGGGAGATCGGAATACGGCTCGCGCTAGGTGCTCCTCTCCAGAACGTCACCGGAATGTTCGTGCGTCACGGGATGGTTCTGTCGGGCGTCGGCGTAGCGTTTGGGTTGACCGGAGCTTTGGCCCTGACACGCCTGATGAAATCGGTGCTCTTTGATGTGAGCCCGTCCGATCCGCTGACGTACGTCGAGGTATCGGCCGCGCTGGTTCTCGCAGCGACGCTTGCCAGTTACCTGCCGGCTCGCAAGGCCACTAAGGTCGATCCGGTCGAGGCTTTACGGGCCGAGTAGCGTTCCTGATCGAGATTCATCGGTCCAGCGCGACATGGATGGTGTTGTGGATTGTTGCGAAATCGCCTATCACGGTCGGCCAGACTCGGCGGACCGAACGCTGCCCCAAAGACGCGTTGGTCCTGCCTTGTCGCCTAGCACTGGTCCGCGCGCTACAGATCCCGCAGGAGTTCACCCAGAATGGTTTCGACGAACGGGTACGGTTCCCCAGTAAGGGGTTCGGCTTCGATCGAGAAGAGTCCTTTGTATCCGGCTTCTTTCGAAATCTGAATCGCCCTGGCCGAGCTGAACAGCTCCGGCATGTACTTAAAATGGCTGCTCCCAGCCATCGCGTACATGACGCGCAATCCAGCCTCCCGCGACTCGTTATCCGGGAATGAACTAATATCGGGATTGGCCCAAATCCCAGTAGCCTTCATCATTTCGACCTCCACGTCCCAGGTATGCGGACGGGGACGCGCGGGGACCGCACCCGCGCCAGGACTTGTGCCGGGTGGGTCGTCGCGGTTCTCCATGGTCACCGCGACGTTCTTCGTCTTGGCGTATGCGTTGATCTTCTTCAAGCTATCGATCGCCGTTAGACGCACCTTGGGCGCGAGCGTGCCCTGGTTTATCATCACCCGCGGACAGCCCAGGGCCACCGCAAGGTCAATCCATCGTTTCGTCAAGTCAATTGTTTCCACCCGGACGATCGGATCCGCGGACGAAACGTTGAGCGGTCCGAACTCTAAGACCACCTGAGTCATCCGCGACTGGGCTTTCTTCAGCCGGTTTTGGAATTCTTCCAGGTAATCGGACTCGGTTGAGCGAAAGTGATAATGCTGGATTTCCAGATTATGGATCCCATAGCGCTGGGCCATGATACCGGGAAAATCGAGGATATCGAGGGTTCTACGCGGATCATCCGGATGCGCGTCGCTCTTGACGATTAGATTGAAACTGTAGCTCATGATCGCGACGCGATCCATTTTGGCGCGATCCGCGCGCTGGCCCCACGCTCCCGCCGCACTTGCGGCCAAGCCCGAACTGATAAGAAACTCTCTACGTCTGATCATCTGGCGCCTCTCATAAAGAACCCAGCCTTCCGGCTCATCACCTAACAATTATCCAGCAGTTCGATAGGCGTGCGTCGAGCCTGTTCGCCAATCGAGCAATGCCGGACGAGCGCCTTCAGCTTCTGCCACGGTGCAATCTTTTCCGCCACAATCAAATCGTTCATAGAGAAATGTTCCCGAGCCGCATGCCGGGACAAGCACGCGGGCATTGAGGGTTCCTTCACGGTCTCGGATATGATGACTTCGGCCAGCCAGTCGGGGTGTAATATTCCCCGAGGCGCTTGCGGGTTTCCGCGCCGATGAAGTTTTCATAGAGAAACTTAAGGACGTCCTGATCGACGTCGTGCCAAACGAATCGCATGAGACGCTTGGCGAGCGTCCTGATGAATGTCTCGCCCTCGTCGATTTCGATGACCCACGGGAAAAAGTCTGATTCTACGGCGCCATAAACACCGGCTTCCGCAAACTTGCTGCCGGAGAGGAGGGTTGCAGCGCAAGATGGAGATCGACGCGTTTGAACCCGGCCTAGACTCTGATTGCTTTTCACCAATGTCGGCCGCTCTGAAACAAAAGACCAACAGAACGGCAAGGGTGGTGCTCTTCCCAGTTGAAACGCGTCCCTGACTTAATCCTGGCTCGGTGTCGAGCTGAGCACTTGTTGGGGGCTGATGGAATAAAGGAGTGTGCTCTGGGGTCCGACGCTCTGCGCGTTCCTCGGGTAACTCATGCAAGCGGATCAAGAACGGAGACGGTCTCTGCATAAACCCGTGCTGGTAGTTACAACTCACTTTATGGATGGGATCGAGGCGCGCATCGATCGAGATTACGATGCGCGGCGCAATCCTCACGAAAGGCCGTTTACCCGTGACGAATTGATCGAGGCCTCATCAGGAGCCGATGCACTGTTCGTTACACCCCTCGATCGGTTAGACTCCGACTTCTTCAAGCGAGTGGCCGCCTCCGTGAAGGTTATCGCGACCTACTCGGTCGGTATTGACCACATTGACCTCCAGGCTGCGGCGGATAGGAAAATCGCCATCGCGTACACGCCGGGAATCAACGCGGATGCCACCGCGGACATCGCCATGTTGCTGATGCTGGGTGCGTCACGGCGGGCGTACGAAGGCCAGGAAATGGTGCGTACAGGAAAATGGACACTTTCGAGTCAAATGTTGTTGGGGTGGCAGCTGACCGGAAAGGTTCTCGGCATTCTTGGTATGGGACGAGTAGGCCACGCTGTGGCTCAACGTGCGAGGGGCTTCGGGATGACTATCCATTATTTCAATCCAACCCGCTTGCCCGCGGCACTGGAGAAAGACGCGGTATTTCACTCCAGTGCGCCGGACTTACTTCGAGTGAGCGAGTTTCTTACCCTGCATGCGCCTGAAACTCCGGAGACTCATCACTTCATCAATTCGAAAACAATCGATCTAATGCCACACGGAGCGATTCTGATCAACACCGCTCGTGGCGGCATGGTGGTGGACGAAGACCTCATCGCTGCCCTTAAGAGTGGCCGAGTCCGAGCAGCGGGCCTGGACGTCTTCGAAGGCGAACCGAAGCTTCACCCTGGATATGCTGCACTTAAGAACACGTTTCTGTTGCCACATATGGGGAGCGCGACAGTGGAGACGCGTTTGGCAATGGGCATGCTTGCGCTTGATAACATAGATGCGGTTCTGGACGGCAAGCCTGCGCCCTCGCTTGTGACGAAGGAGCCGGTTGTCGCGTCGAACGCTCTGAGTTAAATCATGAAACCACTGACAATTGTTTTAGGAACGCTGTTGATGTCCGGCGCAGTCTTGTGCGCGCAGGAGCCGGCCGCTCCGAAGTATCGGGTGGGCCTGAATTACTCCTGGTTGCACGTCAACTCCGCGAATTTGGATTTTCAGAGCACTGGGAACGGCGGCTTGAGATATTTCGGGTGCAATTTGAACAGGACTATTGGGTTGTTGGGCGATTTCGGCGGGACGTCAAAGATCTGGGGCATTGTGAGTGCCGCCGGGTAAGATCCGGTTACTGATAGAAGGCAGGCGCTTTCTCGTGCTTGAATTTATTTCATAAGAGGAAACGGAGGTTGGTATGGCCCGGAACGTTGCGGATGTCTTGTGGGAAATGCTTGTCGACGCCGGCGTAAAACGGTGTTACGGTATTGTCGGCGACGCCTTGAATCCCGTGATCGATGCGCTGCGCAGAAACGGAAATGTCGACTTTGTGCACGTTCGGAATGAAGAATACGGCGTCTTCGCCGCCGTCGCAGATGCTTACTTCACAGGAGCGCCCGTCGCAGTGTGCGGAACAGCAGGGCCTGGCGTTACCCATCTCTTCAACGGGCTGATGGATGCGCGCAAGGAGCGAGCTCCGGTGATTGCGATCGCGGGCGACGTCGAAACCAGCCTAATCGATACGTCTGCGCTGGAGGAGATGAATCCTTATCAGTTCTTCCAAGCCGTGTCTCTTTATACGGCCAGGCTAGTCAATCCGGCTCAGGCTCAGGCCGTCATCGGTACGGCCATACGCACTTCGATCATTGAGAAAGGCCCTACGGTACTCTCGATTCCCGGGGATGTTGCGGCGGCGGAGGCCGTGGGCGAACCGGTGCATATCAGCATCCCTGCGGCGCCTGTGTTTCGTCCATCGGATTCTGACCTGAGCCGGCTCACGGACATGATTAACGGCGCTGGCACAGTTGCCATTTTTGGCGGCGATGGGTGCCGAGACGCGCGCGAAGAGGTAATCGAGCTGGCCGCAAGATTGAAGGCTCCCGTCGGCTACGCGTTGCGAGGTAAGCAATGGCTGGAGCATGACAATCCTTATGCTGTGGGACTGACGGGGTTGCTAGGATATGGCGGCGCTTATGGAGCGATCAACCATGCCGACCTCCTTCTGATGCTCGGGACCGATTTTCCGTTTTCCGAATTCCTTCCAGGAGCGAAGGTAAGGAAGGTACAGATCGACCAGAATCCGAAGCACATAGGCCGCCGAACCCCGCTCGATCTTGGACTCGTCGGCGACGTCAAAGCGACCGTGCAAGCAGTACTGAAAAATGTCCAGGAAAAGACTGATGACCGCTTCCTGCGCAAGTATGTTGCCGAGACGGAGTCTTTCGCCGAACTGAAACAGCATTATGTTGAGAACGGGCCGGTCATCAAACCAATACGTCCGGAATACCTCGCCGCTACGCTTTGTAAGTTAGCCTCAGATGACGCCATGTTTTTCGCAGACACAGGCACGGCGGTAATTTGGCTCGCGAGGCACATCAAAGGTGGGAAGAATCGGAGGCTCTTCGGATCGTTCTCCTGGGCTTCCATGGCCAACGCAGCGCCGAACGCGTTTGGAGCGCAACTGGCCTATCCTGGCCGCCAAACAATTGCAATCTGCGGGGACGGCGGGTTCACGATGCTTGGGATGGGCGATCTCTTAACTCAGGTCGAACGCAAGACACCTGTGATCCACATCCTACTGAACAACGAGTCGCTCGACTTCGTGAGTATTGAGCAGCAGGAAGCCGGCTTCATTCCGTATGGAGTGGGATTCAAGAACCCGAACTTCGCCGCGGTGGCCGAAGCAATGGGCGCGAAGGGGATTCGAATTGAGGAGCCTGAAGCGGTCAGCGATGGTCTAACTGAAGCTTTCGCTCATAAGACCGGACCGGTTGTAGTGGATGTCGTGGTCGACCCTTATGCACTCGCTATGCCGTCGCACGTACCGTTTCATACCATGAAAGGCTACACGCTAAGCGTTGCGAAACAAGTGCTAAGCGGCAAAATGGACAGCCTCATAAAAACGGTCGAACGCAATATAAGACTGGTTTAACTAGATTCCGTCGCAGAGTGGGCGTCGCAGGTGGCGGCCTTCCAACGGCTCGTTTGCAGATATGAACAGCGAAGCGGGCGAACGCGTAAGCCCCACGGAACTCTTCGCGGGGGCCCTCTTTCAGCTTGCCAACTCGAGTAGTGAATGATAAAGGACGTTCACGTCAACAACCCCGATTGCCCCTTCTGACGGGGATGGAATTCGGGGACGACAAATGTGACTGAGGAATCTCCCTTTTTGCTTAATCGATCAGGTCTCGCCGCGTCACTCCCACTACCGGCGCCAGCAGTTCGCCAACCGTCATCACGCAGCCGCACATCGTGGCCCGGCTAATGTCGATGCCCGCGTCGCGCAGGAAGATGACGCTCTGACGGAACAGAGGATTGTGGCCGGCATATTTGCCCACGATGGGTGTCGACGATGATTCATTCCGAGACCAGGCTCTTGGCGATAATCCGCACCGGCAGCGGCTCCATCGCTACTCCTTGCTCCTCACACTTTTGCAGGCACGCTTCTCGCGCTTGGTCACTTGCACGAAGTACTCGGCCGGCTTCACATCCAGCACTTCGCTCACTTCGTAGCCGATCACCTTCGTGTCGGCCCCGCAGCCTCGCATATGCACTGTTCCGGAGCGCAGGCAATCACACGTTCCACGCGGGGGAGATCGGCGGGCAGAATCTGGCGGCCAGGATGTTTGCATCTCTTCTTCTTTTCAGCAGTAGGTGGCAGCGCACCGCGTTCGCTCTCAGCGGCCACTTCCGTGCTGCTGACGCCGGGCTCAAACTCCAGCAACTCCAGCTGCAAATTGCTTAACTTCTCGCTGCCAGGGCCGTACTTGGCGATCCGCTGAAGGCGTAGCTTCCCTTCAAGAGCCTGGAGCTTGAGCTTTGAATACTCCAGTTCGTTTGCATACGCACTCAACTTCCCGCTCACCGCCGCAAACAGCGACTCCGGAAGCTGCGCTTTCAGTTGTTCGAGAAGTTCGGAGGAGAGAAAAGAAATGTTGCCCGGAGTGGACGTCGCAGCGGGTTGGAAGGCCTCACTCACGATGCTTATTTCATAACATGTATCTATCGTCCCGGTTCGCGGCAGTTTGCCAGCACCAGGCCTCGCAGCCAGCGATGCGCCGGATCGGCGTCGAGGCGCGGGTGCCACATTTGTGAGACCGTGATCGCCTCGGTGCGAACCGGCAGTGGGAAGCTCCTGACTTCCGCGGGACCGGACCTGGCCTGATGTCCCTGCGTCGCGTTAAAGAACGAGTCAGTCACCAGCGCCAGTAGATCGGATACACTCGCAACCGATAAAGCTGCTCGGAAGCTGGGCACCACAGCGACTACCGTTCGCGTGAGGCCAAGGGCACCCAGTGCTTCGTCTACCGGACCACTCTCGCGACCACGACGCGAAGCAACGACGTGGCCACACGCCGCGTATCGCTCGGCCGTGATCTCACCTGTCCCAAGCAAAGGGTGCCCCTCCCGAACTGCACAAACAAAGTGGTCGCGGAATAGGGTTTGTACGCGGATCTCTGGCCCCGACTTCCCGAGCACGCCGATCTCAAGATCTACCAATCCCTCTCGCAGCGCTCCCACGTCCTTGTCGGGCTTCGGCGCGAAATGAAGTCGCACGCTCGGTGCTGCTGCAGTTACCGCCGCAACGAGCTGTGCAGCGAAAACCTCTACAAAGCCCTCGTTGGAGCGGATTGTGAAGCTCCGTTTCAACTCGGCGAGATCCAAAGAGGCAACGGCCGGACGTAGCACGGTTTGAGCATCCTGTACCAGATCACGCACGCGCTCGCGCAGTTCGGTAGCGCGTGGCGTTCGCACCAGTCCACGACCCGCGCGCACGAGCAGCGGGTCTCCCGTCACCTCCCGTAGTCGCGCGAGCGTCCGGCTCATCGCGGACGAGCTGAGGCGCAAGCGCCGAGCCGCGCCCACCACACTCCCTTCCGCGAGCAGAGCATCCAGCGCGGTCAACAAGTTCAGGTCAGAATCAGCCATGCACTGAACGTAGCGTATCCCGCGGGCATGGCGTTCTACGCAACTATAAAGTGTGACCGATGCGCCTTCCGGAATGATCCATCGCCCGGTATATTTTGACTGTCCGGGTCAGATATGCGCTGTCCAGGACTGAGACAAGGCAATGATGAAGCTAATTGGTATCGAAGAGCATTTTTTGACTGCGGACATTCGCGCTGCCTGGGCCGCGTCTGCGATCGGAGAAGAGGGTACAGGTGGGTTTGATCGTGGGGAGATCGGAGAGCGGCTCGACAATCTGGCAGAGCAGCGACTGGCACTGATGGATGAGAGCGGTGTCGATGTCCAGGTGCTCTCAGTGACTACGCCAGCATTGCACAACCTTGAGCCGGAGGAGAGCGTGACTCTGGCACGACGGACCAACGACCTGGTTGCCGAAACGGTAGCGAAGTACCCCACTCGCTTTCAGGGCTTTGCGACGTTGCCAACCGCATCACCAGAAGAAGCTGCGACAGAACTTGCGCGGAGTGTCACCCGGCTTGGGTTGATGGGTTCCATGCTCTGCGGTCGTACGCGCGAGAAGAACCTCGATCACCCAGACTTTTTCCCGATGTTCGAGACCGCTCGAAGACTTCGCGTTCCACTCTTTATCCATCCGCAGATTCCGCAACGCGCCGTAAGAGATGTCTACTACTCAGGCTTCAGCAACCAGATCGATACCGCCTTTGCGGCATTCGGCCTGGGGTGGCACTACGAAGCTGGTATCCAATTCGTCCGTCTGATCCTGGCTGGCGTGTTTGATAAGTATCCTGATCTCGAAATTATCCTCGGCCATTGGGGCGAAGTTGTTCTCTTTTATCTGGAGCGGCTCGGTTCACTGGCGCGAGTGACGAGTCTCCAGAGACCTATCGCCGACTACTTCAAGCAGAACCTCTACGTCGCGCCGAGCGGTATGTGGAGTCAGTCCTATCTGCAGCGCTCACTTGAAGTGGTTGGACCCGAGCGCATTCTGTTCTCCACGGATTACCCTTACCAGTACCGCCCAGGCAGACCGGGCCGGTTGTTCATTGAAGAAGCGGCACTGTCTCTGGAGCAGAAGGAACTATTTGCTCACGGGAACTGGGAGCGGCTGATGAAATCAGTGCGCCGAAGCTGAAACCACTGAACTTCAAGAAAACTGTGCCTAACTAACACGAACGCCTGCTCGGCAGCGGTGAAGGCGCGACCAGTAAGTTTAGCGATGAACCGCCTCACTTTATGGAGACTCCGATGCCAACCTTGTCACGCATATTGTCGAGCGCTGTAGAGAAGCTATTGTTCCATCCCGTATCGATTACCGGTGTCGAAGCTGTGGGCGAGAGTTTCCGCCGATCTTCCTCGGGAATCTTACCAAGCGGGCCTATACTCCCATGAGCCTTGATGCAGATGCGGGCTCGGCATGCTTTCTTTTCTATTTGCACGGCAAGGGCCCCGGCTCTGGATCGGCAGCATCCGCAAGAGCCGGTAACGTCTGCCAAGTAATGCGGCCGAGGATTCGGTTGGCCTTACAAACTTCACAGAACCCGCTCTGTTCTTCGGGGATGAAACCTGGCTCGCCTCTGTGCAAGCATTACACCTTTGCCGCAGACAAACTGGCGTTGCCCGATTCGTCTTCGAAGTGAACTCGCCTGCGCAAGCCGAAGTGGTTCTACGAAAATGTGATGTGTCGCAAGCATCTCTGGTGCAGAAACGTGAGGATGGCTCCCATCTCGCCGACGTCGTTTTACTGATGGCGGAAGAAGCAGCGCGCATGCAGTCGCCGCAGTGGGTCTTCACAGGGCAGGCACGCTCCATTCAGAGCGTGCAGAAAGGCCTGAAGCAGGCTGGCATTTCGCTCTTCGGGAGCAAGGTGAAGGCCTACTGGTCTCCGGGGAAAACTGGCTTCGACTAGCGTCGGTTTTCCTTCGATACATAGACCGCTTCCGCTTTCTGGATCACAGCCCCGATGATCGCGCACCAGGGCGTAGAGGCCGTTGAAATTCTTCCGCATGTCAGTCACGCCGGACGCAAGGTAGATCCGCGTCGCCGATCCAGAGCCGAACACGGCGACGACCTCTCCAGCACGCTCAACAGTTCCACCAGAGTCTCGGCTTGGACAACAACACCGCAAGCGGGCTGTACTGCTTCCCAGTTGCTGCCGAAGACGACATCGCGGCCAGTTCCACCGTTATCAGCCGACTCTCGCCAGCCATGCTGCTCCCACTCACCCGCTGCTCACCAGACTGCTTCTTCAGATGCCGGGCAAGCGTGCTCAAAGCCATTCCATGACTACAACAAAAATCGCTTCGCCCCATCTCGCTCTTGCGGTACAAAGCAGCCAGACGCGCTATCTCTTGGCGGCCACGTCGACCAACTCCAACTCCAGACTCTTCTGCCATAAGTAGAGTCCATCACAGATCACCTTCTGTTTACAGGTGGGTTAGTCAGACGCAAACTATTGAGGTGTGATTCAGCGGGTTAGTCATGCTATCCTACGCTTTCAGTTTGGGACCGTCCCGCTTTGGGGTCGCGTTCTTTCTACACTCATTCACACTGACACCAATACATGAAGCTCACGTGGACCAAGACCGACGAGGCACCCGCACTCGCGTCGTACGCGCTGCTGCCCATCCTACAAGCGTACTTCAAGGGGACAGGGGTGGAGATCGAAACGGCTGACATCTCGCTCGGTGGACGTATTATCGCCAACTTCCCCGAGTGTCTTCGGAACGACCAGAAGATTCCCGACGAATTGACGCGCCTGGGGAAGCTGGCGCAGACACCGGAAGCCAACATCATTAAGCTCCCCAACATCAGCGCCTCGATTCCGCAACTCCGGGAGGCGATTGCGGAACTCCGCGAAAAGGGCTACAACATACCCGACTATCCCGAGAAGCCGTCTACGGAAGAGGAGCGTGCGCTCGAGGCCCGCTTTGCCGTGGTCCTGGGCTCGGCGGTGAACCCCGTATTGCGCGAAGGCAATTCGGACCGTCGCGCTTCGAAATCGGTGAAAGCCTTCGCGCAAAAGCATCCACACAAGATGATGAAAAACTGGCCCCAGCAGGGTTCGATGCCCGGTTCAGTGACGCGTGTCGCCCACATGAGCGACAAGGACTTCTACAGCAGCGAGAAATCCACGACGGCCGGTGCCGCAACCAACGTGCGCATCGAATTCGTGGACGCTGCCGGCGCGGTGAAGGTGCTAAAGCAAAGCATCCCGCTGCTCGAGGGCGAAGTCATCGACTCCGCGGTGATGAACGTGGCGGCGCTGCGGACATTCTATGCGGAGCAGATGGCCGCCGCTAAAGCTGACAATGCTCTGTTGTCGCTGCATCTGAAGTGCACGATGATGAAGGTCTCCGATCCGATCATGTTCGGGCACTGTGTGGCGGTGTATTTCGCCGATGCCCTGGACAAGCACGCCGGCGCGATCCTAGAGATTGGCGCCAACGTCAACAACGGACTGGCAGACGTCCTCGACAAACTCGACCACCTTCCGGCCAAAAAGAAGGCAGAGATCGAGGCCGATATTGCAGCCTGTTACGACAAGGGCCCCGGTTTGGCGATGGTCGATTCGCGGGCAGGTAAGACCAACCTGCACGTTCCCAACGACGTGATCGTCGACGCATCGATGCCGGTCGTGATCCGAGACGGCGGCAAGATGTGGAACAGAGAAGACCGCCTCGAAGACACCGTAGCCATGATCCCGGACCGCTGCTACGCCACCATCTATCAGGCCGTGATCGAGGACTGCCAGAAACACGGACAGTTCGATCCAGCGACCATGGGCAGCGTGTCCAACGTCGGGCTCATGGCGCAGAAGGCCGAAGAGTACGGTTCGCACGACAAGACATTTGCCGCGCCCGGCAACGGCACGATTCGCATCGTTGATGCCGGCGCCAGGACACTGCTCGAACAGAGCGTCGAGCGCGGCGATATCTTCCGCGCCTGCCAGACGAAAGACGAGGCCATCCGCGATTGGGTAAAGTTGGCCGTGACACGCGCGCGGGCAACCGGCGCACCCGCGGTGTTCTGGCTCGACCCGGATCGTGGCCACGATGCGCAAATCATTCAGAAGGTGAATGCGTACTTACCGGAACAAGACCTCAAGGGGCTGGAAATCAAAATCATGAAGCCGGTCGACGCAATGAAATTCTCGCTAGAGCGAATTCGCCGCGGCGAGGACACCATCTCCGTCACGGGGAACGTGCTTCGCGACTATCTCACTGATCTGTTTCCGATTCTCGAACTGGGGACAAGCGCCCGCATGCTCTCGATCGTGCCGCTGCTCAGAGGCGGCGCAATGTTAGAAACCGGGGCCGGCGGTTCGGCGCCCAAGCACGTGCAGCAGTTCGTGAAAGAAGGTCATCTGCGCTGGGACTCGCTCGGTGAATACT
>Ga0116135_1000175_pt1 | contig 33771 bp, 20 predicted proteins | sample June2015DPH_20_1_FD_89738 | JGI IMG/M metagenome (GOLD analysis project Ga0116135, IMG submission 89738) | Peatland microbial communities from SPRUCE experiment site at the Marcell Experimental Forest, Minnesota, USA - June2015DPH_20_10 | ecosystem: Environmental > Terrestrial > Soil > Wetlands... | reverse complement strand
CTTCCCATGATGCCTTTCCGCATGAATGACGCCGATGCCAAGGCCGTGGTCGCCTTCTTGAAGTCTGTGACGACTACGCAATAGGCATCGCGGGCGGTTAAATCGATGGCATCTGGAGCGGCCGAGGTAGGTCCACCACACTCGCGGAACCGAAGCACGGGAACGCTTTACCTCTGTTATGCATGGCCGCGAGTATTCCCGCCAATACCACGACACCACTAAGGCATGGGCGTAAATACCTGATTGAGCAGTCGCTCTCGCAGACTTAAGTGCCCGATGCGGCGGCATTTACCCGGCTAAGGACCTAGGTTGAAGTTCTCTACGTTTTCCCCGGTATTCTCTGCGCGTGGCAAAAGAACTACTTTAAGGCGGTACAGGTTTTTCTGGCGGTTTAATTGGGCGGAATTCAGCGGGCATTCACACGCGCTTATAACGATGTGCTACGGCACCACACTCTGCAGGCCGCCGCAGCACTTGCGTATTACTTTGTGTTGTCGGCCATTCCTAGCGTGATTTTTCTTTCGGCAATCGTGGGTTTTATTCCGCTGCCGAATCTGTTCGGCCACATTCTTGGTTTAATGGCCCGTCTTCTTCCGCCGGCCACAATGCAGGCCGCTTATCCAATCGTGAACGATATCGTCTCGTCGCGGCGGATCACGTGGCTCTCCTTCGGAATGCTGGGAACAATCTGGACAGCATCCTCGGCCTTCGACGCGATGATCGAGGCGCTGGACATTGCTTATGACGCACCGGATGACCGTCCGATTTGGAAGACGCGGCTTCTGGCAGTTGGGCTGGCTGCGATCAGCGGAGGATTGCTATTAGTAGCGTTCGCAGTGAACCTCGTCGGCCCTCGATTTGGAGATTGGCTGGCAGCGCGGCTCGAACTCTCGGCGGTTTTCGTTGCGATATGGCCTTTTCTGCGCTGGACGATCGCCATTGGCTTTGCCGTGCTGGCCGTTGAAATTATATATTTTCTCGCTCCGAACGTTAAACAGAGATTCGCCGCCACGCTTCCTGGCGCGGTGCTTTCGGTCGCGGCGTGGAATGGCCTCTCTTCCGTGCTGGGATTTTATTTTCGGCATTTCGCTAACTACAACCGAACCTACGGAGCACTGGCGGGGCTGATCGCTTTCATGGTGTGGCTGTATTGGACTTCGTTTGCATTATTGGTGGGCGCCGAACTTAACGCTGAACTTGCGAAAGAAAGTAAGAAGGGACGCGTGTTGCCGAGAGGTGCGCCTTCGGAACACAGTTCGGAATCACATCCCTTGCCTGTTGATCGTGCTGCCTAAACTGCGCCCGCAGTTTAGAGTCTAGAACCGCGTGTGATAGCGGCCATCCACTGAAACTCCTCCTAGTTGATCGCGGGTTACGCTTACCGACCAACGTTTATTGAGCTGATATTCACCTTGCACCGTTTCCGTTCCCGGCTGAGAAACATCGGTGGAGAAGGTGAAGAGCAGATTTTTTGTTACGCGCTGTTGCACCGCGACCTGAGCGGTGGTGCTCTGGCCGTTGCCGCCCATCACGGGATCGATCTGCAAGCTGGAAATGCCGGCGAGTTTCTGCAGGCCTCCGGCTAATTGGCTGGCCGCCTGCGATGCGATCATTGAGTCCGTGCTCTGACTGCTGGCGGCCGATTCCTGGGTCGTCTGGCCGCGCGCGACTAGATTAATGATGTCGGCGGTGGCCAACGGCGGATCGGAAACGTAGGATGTGGTCAGTTTATCGAGCGGCCCGCGCATGGTGAGGGTGAGGTTGTACTGCTCGACGTTCGTTGTGGCGGAGATGTTAAGGACTGGATGAGTTTCGGTCGGATTGTCGAAGGTGAGCACTCCATTTTGCAGTTGATAGCGAACGTTGCGGTAGAAAAGTTCGCCTGAGGTGAGCGTCGTGCGGCCAGTGATGACGGGGTTAGCGGCGGTGCCTCCTACTTGCAGAGCGGCTTGTCCCTCAATGCTGACTTGAGAACTGGTCGCGCTTAGATTTTGCTGCGACTGCAGTCCGATCGCGAGATTTATTGTGTCTGCAAATCCGGGCTGAGAAATTGTACTAGCCGTGCTGAACTGGTCGGCGAATTTCGAAAGATCAAAGTCGGGGGTGAAGGAAAGACTATCGATCAGGACGCGGCCATTCAAGCTGGAAGCCTCGGTCGTGCCGCTGAACGCGAGGTTTGTGTCAAGCGACGAGCGCAGTCCCTCCGGGTAGCGCAGACGGATTCCTTTGCCTTGCAGCGCAAGATTGAACTGCACATTGGGCTTGTATGCCACCGATCCGCCAACCGAAACCTGGCCGCCTCCCACTTGCGCAGTCATCTGCGAAAACTGCACGCGGTCGCCTGAGATATTCAGTGTGCCGTTTAATTTTTCAAGACCTATTGGAGCACCAGCCGTAGTCATCGAGACATCCTTGATTTGCAACTGCCCTTGCAGTTCGGGTCGCGCCGTTGATCCCGATGCGTGAACGTCGAGCGCCAGAGTACCGGAACTGTCGATGTCTGGTGCGAATATTTTCAGGATGCGAACGTTCACCGATCCCTTTGCGGAGAGCGTCGCCGAGCCATCGCCGCCGATCGGCAGGCGGCCTTGGACATCAAGAGACGTGTCGGTGCCCCGAATCGAGGCGGGTTGCAGAGTGACCACAGAATTGGCATAGTCGGCACGAATTGGATTTGTGATCCCGATCTCCAGTGCTTGATAGCTGGCTTTGAGCACCGGGATTGAGAGATGGGCCTCAAGTTTAGATATATCTTTCAGCGGGCCTTTCAGGCTGGCGTGCAACTCGGTTTGGCCTTGAAATCCGGCGGAAACGCTTGGGGCGTAAGTGGCCATCAGTGCGTCGAGAGGAACGGTTCCGGTATCGATGACTGCGTTCGTCTCGTAATCGCCGGTTAATGCAACGCGGGCCTGCGCATGAACAGCGGCTTGCGAAACCTTGGTGTCGAGATTTAGGTCGGCGTAATGATCGGCAATGTGCAGTTCGGCCTTTATGCCGGAAATCGAGTTTTGCCGAACCTGCAGTTCCGGCAGTTGCACGATTGCGTTCAGTTGCGGATTGTCGAGGGTGCCCTCGCCGCTTACGGTGGCACTCACGGTGCCAATGAGTGGAATGTTTTTGGCTTGCACCGACTGCAGCTTTTGCAGAACGATGGAGGGAGCGTTCAGTTTGACTTTGTAGGATTTGGTTTTTGGAACGTAGGAAAAGTTTGCGTCGACCGCGCCTGCAGGAACGGCGAGACTTAGAGTGTAAATGATGGCGCCGTCGGCCGCGTTAAATTTGACTACGAAGTTTTGAATCTGCTCGCCATAGGCGCGCGCGTTGGCAAGATGGACCGTTCCGGAGCCTGAAGGATTGAGTTCGGAGCCGTCGAGAGACAGGTTGGCCGACAGGTCGCCGGAGATTGGGAGATGCTGATTCGCCAACCGCTGCAGACTGGCGATCGGCATCTGTTGTACGTCCAGGCGCGCCGATATTGCGTTTGAGGGCTGATAGGACCAATCTCTCAGAGCCACCGAAGCGCTGAAGGTGGCCCGGCCTCGTTGCTCGCTGACCAGCGAACCGTTTTGTATGGTGAGTGCTGAGGGGTTCGCTTGCATCTGAAGACTTGCGCTCTTCCACTGGCTGCCTTCCACCTGCAGATTTTGGGCATTGAACTGCGCCGCAATGGCCGGCTTTTTCATTGATCCGTGCACAGTCACGTTCAGTGTGGCAGAACCTGAGATTGCAGGAATTGTTGTCTGGTTGGGGTTGAAGGACGATGCCACAGCTACCAGCTCGTGCAAGTCATTGGCCGCAAATTGGATCTGGAGGTCGGAACGATCGCTCACTTCTCCGTTCGCGGTCAGCGTGGCCGAAGGGATGCGCAGAGTCGTCTGCCGCAGCGTAATGGATTGGTGGGGACCGTCGTAGGTTAGATGGATCGCGCCGTTGACCGGAACGTTATCTGCGGAGAGATTTGTTTTACTGCTGGCCACGGCTCGGACGCTTAGATCAGAACTCGCGCGCAGATTGTCAATGCTTCCCTTCCACGCCGCTTCGGCTTTTCCGCCAAGAGTTCCGGCGAGCGAAGCGCTTTGCAGTTGATTAGCTCGCAATGTTTGCTGCAACATTCTGAGTGAAATGTTTTGCAGAGCGGCTTGAATGTGCGACTCCGGAGTTGTGTCCAGGTGTTGTATTTCTGCCTTGGCGGCGATGCGCCCCCCGAGCGAATTTACGGTGAGATCGCTGACCCGCAGGTTTCCATTAGCCATCTGGTATGTTCCCTGCAGTTTTCGGAGTTCGACTCGACTTCCGGAGGCAATTGCAGAGAGCGCCTCACTGGCAACGTGGCCATCGATCAAAACATTGCGCAAAAGTGGCTGGTTCGGAGTTGCGCGATAGTGCAGGCTTCCGGAGAGCGAAACGTCGCCGGCGGCTTTGACGCGTGGGGAAATGCTGGCGAAATCCTGCGTGTGAATTTGAATTTGATAGTCGCCATCGGCCGCTGGAGTGGTGTAATCCGAAAGCCGGGCATGCAGACTTACGGTGGACGAAGCAAGCTTTAGAATCGCGGATTGCAGATTGAATTCCGAGGGCGTGGCGCTGAACGATAAATTCAGATTGTGCGGAAGTGCGGCATACTCTGCGTAACGAATGGTCCCACTCCCGTATGAGAAATGACCGTCGTAGCGTTTCTGCAGGGATGCAAATCGAATGTCGGTCCCAAGGTTGTGAAGATCGGCGTCGAGAGGGGTCTTGCGGTCGTTGTAGTCGATTTCGCCGTTCGTGATCTGCGCGTGTTCCACGGCAAAATCGAAAACGCTGGTGTGGCTGCTGCTCTGATTTTGCGGCATGCTCGGCAGATTGTTGTCTCCTTGCCGATTTACCTGAATATGCACGATTGGACGGGCAATGAGAAGTTCACTCAGCGCGACTTGGCGGTGCAATGCCGAAACTATTCTTAAACTAACCGTAAGCTCGTCGGCGTGCAGGAGAGGCGGTTGATCGAGGCCTTCCGTGCCTCTGATCGTGATGTTGTAAAGATGCGCGGTGAGCGTTGACAGATTGAACGCCAAACCTCCAATCCGCGCCTGCGCGCCGGTCGCAGCGCCGGTTTGTTTCACGATCTCGCGAATCGCAAGTTGCTGGAAGCTGCCGCTCTTCAAATAAAGATATCCAGCAAATAGCACAAGGACGAACAGCAGCAAAAGTCCCAGAAATGCCCTGCCCACGATTCGCTTCCAATCCATAATTCTCCTAAAAAGCCTGACCGATGGTGATGAAATACTGCGTAGGATTGATTCCCGGAACTGGATTCAGCAACCGGCCGATGTCGAAGCGGACCGGGCCAATCGGCGTTGCGTAGCGCAGGCCGAAACCTACGGTGCTGGTGTAGTTATTCACGAAATTGTTAAAGTTGATCGCCGAATAAACGTTTCCGCCATCGTAAAAAATAACTCCGCCGACCGACTTCGTGATTCTCAGGGGAAATCTGACTTCTGAGTTCAGAATAAAAAGCTGCTTGCCTCCCACCGGAACTGTTACGTCCACGCATCCCGATTGATTTTGCAGAACGTTGCAGAACGGAACCAGGCGTTGGGGACCGGCTTCATCGATGGGAAAGCCGCGCAAAGTTGTTCCCCCGCCTGAGAAGAACAACTGACTGGTGGGGACGAAGCTTCCGGAAAATGGCGACGCCAATCCCAGCCGAATGCTGTTGGCCAGCACCACGGAGCGAATTGGTTTGTAGTAGGCGTACTGACCGAAAAGTTTGGTGAAGTTCGCGCTGGAACCGAGGGCAGTGGGCGTTACTCCAAAGTTGACGGTTGCGAACATTCCCTTGTGCGCATCGAGCGGCTTGTCGCGCGTGTCACGCAGAAAAGTGGCCGATACGGTCGATAGAAGCACGTTCAGGTCCTGTGGCAGCACAAGCTGGGGGACCAAAAGATGCGATAGATCTGTCTTGTTGAAGTCGTAACGAAACTGTATACGGGTATTGGTTTTGCGATTCAGAACTTTTTCGAGCTGAAAAGAAACGTCGCCGAGCGCAGCGGTGAACAGGGGGTTCTGGCTATTGCGTTCGAGAGAAAAACTGGTGAGGGAATTCCATTTCCTACCGAAAAACTCCGGCTGAGCATAAGTTGTCAGATATTTCTGGTCCAGTCGAGAGAGCAGTATTGACGCGCTGGCGGTTTCACCCAGGCCGCGCATGTTGTGACGGCTGAACGCGATCGAACCCAGCGGGCTGGCGAAAGTCTCCTCGCTGGGAGCGATTTGATTTCCGTTCAATCCGATCGTTCCTCCGCCGCCGGGAAGCGCTACTGTCCCGGTTGGAATGTTTCCGCCGCGATGCGATACCTCAAAACCGAATCCATAAGTGATTTCGTTGCGTTTGGCCTCATGCACTTTTACGAGAGTGGTTTCATTTGTCTGGTCCGTGATGGGCTTCTCCGGTCCGACGCTGGCCCAGTCAAAGATAGTCAGGTCGTACAGACGGCTTTCCGCTTCGAGCAATTGACCACGCTGCATGGGAGCTTCGCGGGGCACGTGGGCGGTTCTGGCGATCAATGAAGTGCGCGTGTGCTGTTGTCCCAAATAGACCACATCGTTGATCCTCACCAACTGATGTTCCGTGATCGCATACGATACATTTACGCGATGCGGATCGTTGCCGATCTTATTCACTGTCGCCTTCACTTCGGCATTCAGGTAACCGCGATTCAGGTAGGTTGCCGAGATGCGATTTCGATCGTCGGTCATTTTCCGTGGAGAGAACGGCGCGCCGGACTTCAGCAGAAAACTTTTAGGAGCATTCAGCTGATCGGTGCTGACGTATTTATTTCCTGAAATCTGGACGTCCTCAACGATCGTCTGTGCGCCTTCCTCGATCTCGAAAGTAACGTCAATTTTCGATTCATGCTCGGCGGTCTGAGACGCGACTTTCACCTCTTCGTAACCCCGATCGCGATATAGGGACTGAATATTTTCTGCGCTCTGTTTCAACAATCTCTGGCTGAGGCTGCCGTGAGTCCAGATGTGCGACTTTTTCACGACAACCTGTTCCATCAGGTCTTTTTCGGGGAGTGCGTAGTTCCCGTGAAAAAGGATTCGGCCAACCTTATGTTTCTTGCCGCGATCGATGGTGTATACGATCAAAATTTGATCCGGTTGTTTCTGGAACTCGGTGGTTACTTTGACGTCGTAATAGCCTTTCTTCTGGAAGTAGTCCGTGAGATTGCGTCGGCCTTCGTCCACCAAATCCTGATCGACGGCCCCTTCGGAATAAATTGGAATGAGCTTTTTTGCCTCGCGCCCGCGCAGGAAAGGGAGGAATCCAAGCTTCGCGCCGACGGTGCGCACGGTAACGATTGGACCCACTTCGATTTTGAAGGAAATCTGGACGCGATTGGTCTGCGGATCAAATTGTGGCGGATTTTCATGAATCGTGGTCGACAGACGATGTTGCTGGCGGAGCGCGCGCTTGATCAGCGTGGTCGCTTCGTGGATTCTGGACGGCGAGTAGGGCTTGCCCGGTTTCAGCAGGCCGCCGGAGAGCCGTGCGCGCAACGACTCAACGGCATGCATTAGACGTGTGCTGTCGGCAGTGTTTGGACCCTCCAGCTTTACTGCCGAGATGCGGGCTTGCTTGCCTATCTCAACTGCAAAGCTCACATTGACGAGCTGGTGGGCGTCGTCGATGTGAGTTTGCGCATGAACCGTTGACTGAAAATAGCCGTTTTGCCGCAGAAAAGTCGTCAGCGCTGTTTCCGCGAGCGGAATGCGGGAGGGATCGTATGGCTCTTCATCGGGGAGATTCGCTAGTTGAAGAAGGCGAGTGTAAGAAAAATGTTTTTCGGCCCCGGGAAAGTTCACCGCGCCGATATAATATGCCGGCTCCAACAAAAAGTTGACGCGAAGGCCGGTGACTTCAGGCTCAACACTCACATCGACTTTTGGGAAGCCTCCGGCTTCTTTAAGTTTCTCCGCCGACGCCTGAATTTCCGATTGGGAGTAAGGCGCTCCGGCCTTTAGGCTAACGAGCGGTAACAGCGGTTGCAGATCGCGGTGGGGATTTGCAATGAGCGAAACTGCGCTTACATTTTGGCCTTCATAAGCGGCCTGGGGCGCTTGCGGCGCGAGTTGGGCCAATGCGGTCACACCGAAAAACATTACGACAAAAACCAACGAGCGTATCGCCAAGCACCTGACCCACTTTCAGCGAGTGGAGGTGGGCTGCCCGAATGGATCGAGACGAATCGAGACCACCAGTTCGCAATGTGCGAGATGTGATGCGATTGATTCCACGCGAGTTGTCATGATCTCCCCCAGTCAACTCGGGCCTCTATACGGATCGACCGATACAGCACGGACCTGAGCCACTTTGCTAAATTTCCAGTGTTTCGTAGAGTTTTTCGCTTTAGTCACGCGAACCTGCTAACGTCAGCACATCCAATCTTTTCATGCTCCCCACGATCCTGTGTATCGATGACGAGTCCGAAACGCTGAAGCTTCGCAAGGAGCTTTTGGAGATGTATGGTTTCAGGGTACTGACGGCGCTGTCGGGAGCGGAGGGATTGCGAGTCCTGTCGCAGAAACAACCCGTTGACCTTGTGCTGCTCGATTACGTTATGCCGGGAGTGGGCGGTGACCGGGTGGCGGAGGAACTGAAGCGCCTTTACCCAAGCTTATCTATTATTGTCATGTCGGGCTTCCCTGACGTGCCCAGCAGCCTGTTGAACATCGTGGACGGATACATACAAAAAGGAAGAGATCCCGAAGCCGTTATAGGAACGATTATGAATGTGCTCGAACGCCGGAGGTAGCTGTCTCTTTGGCAAGCCTTTTAATGTCAAACTGTCGACCTACAGGGAATCCTGTATTGAGGCTCCTAAGGGTGGCCACTAACATCGCCACTGCCGAAAAGAAGGCCTTTTTCTGTGGGCCTGCGGTTGGCGCAGTTGGCGTTCCGCCATCACGTTTATCGAGGGAAGTTAGCCAGCGATGATGTCGCCAACTCGAATGACCGTGCTTTGTGTAGAGGATGAGGAAGAGCAACTGACGCTTCGCCGGATGATATTCGAAGCCGCCGGGTTCGAATTCCTGGGAGCGCGTGGCGGGGCACAGGCTCTCGAACTGTTTCGAACGCGCGCGATCGACGCTGTGGTTCTCGATTACTGGATGTCGGGCATGAACGGATTAACGCTGGCAACAGAGATGAAGCGGGAGCGGCCTACGCTGCCTATCATCATGCTCTCGGGATTTGCATCGCTGCCGGGCGAGGGCGACGGCATTGTTGATGCATGGCTTCAGAAGGCGGGCATCGATCCGGAATTTCTGGTTGCCCGCGTACAGGACTTGATCAGGCGGAATCTTCCAAACAGCAGCGAGTGATGCGAGTCGAGTTGATCAATAACTCATAACCATGCCAAAATCCCGCCTTCGCTGCTCCGCCCGGGTTTTTAAGCTCGTCACATTCGTTTTTCTCGCTTGCTGCCTTGCGCTGCCAGTTTCCGCCGCGAGTGTGGATGTGGACCAAACAGCTGGCAATCCTGTGAAACAACTTACGCTGGAGCAGTTGGGGAACGTGGAGGTGACAACTGCCACGCGCGCCCCGGAGCAGGTTTGGCGGACGTCGGCGGCGATCTATGTAATCACCCAGGAAGACATTCAGCGCTCGGGAGCGACCACGATTCCGGACGCCTTGCGGCTAGCACCAGGCGTGGAGGTTGCGCAAGCCGACAGCCATACGTGGTCCGTGGGCATTCGGGGATTTGGAAGCAACCTCACTCGCAATGTGCTGGTGCTCATCGATGGCCGCACCGTTTACTCCACGCTGCTCGCGGGCACTTATTGGGAAGTACAAAACGTGATGCTGGACGATGTTGAACGCATCGAAGTCATCCGCGGACCCGGCGGGACGATTTGGGGGCCGAATGCGGTCAATGGAGTTATCAACATCATCACGAAAAGCACGAAGGATACGCATGGCGTAAAGGCGAGCGCGGGAGGCGGCAATTTGGAACAAGGCTTCTTGAACGCTCGTTATGGCAGCAGCAACTCTCGAGGCCTCGACTACCGCATTTATGAACTGGGATTTGACCGCGGACCAGAATTCCATCCGGACGGGAACAACTTCGACCGTTGGCGGGCAATACAGGCCGGTTTTCGCGTCGATTGGGCAAAGGATCAGCGCGACAATCTTACCTTCCAGGGCGATATTTATGACGAAGGGGCTGGAACCGGCGTCAACGTCGCCAACTACTCGCAGCCCTATTCGCAAAATATCTATGGCACGGAACTTCTTTCCGGCGGAAATGTGCTTGGGCGCTGGAAAAAAACTTACGCAGAGGGGAAAGACTTCCAGTTGCAGGCCTTCTACGACCGTACGAATCGTCATCAGCCGAATTTCACCGACCTGCGCGACACCTACGACGTCGATTTTCTGGACCGCTTTCGATTGCCTGCGCGGGAGCAAATTTCGTGGGGCCTTGGGGCGCGCTTCAGCCGCGGAGATAATCCGGTGGTTGTCCCCGGCCTTACCTTCGAACCGAATGAAAGAACCGACCGCCTGCTGACGGCTTTTCTACAGGATGACATTGCGCTGATTAACAAGCGCCTGACTCTGACCGCGGGCACGAAGTTTCTGCGAACAAATTACACGGGATGGCAATTGCAGCCCACGGGCCGGTTGCTTTGGACGCCGACCGAAAAGCAGAGTTTATGGGCCGCCTTTACGCATGCAGTTCGAACTCCGTCCGACGCGGAAGAAAATTTCTCGCTTTTAGGATTTACGGGGAGTTTCGCCGACGGGTTGCCGGTGTTTGCGCGCTTCAATCCCAATCCTCACTTTCGCTCCGAAGAGTTGAATGGCTATGAAGCTGGCTATCGGATCCTGTTGCGCAAGACTGTCTACTTCGATGTGGCGGGGTTTTACAATCATTACGGCGATCTGTTCAGTGAAGACATAACCGGTGCTCCGTTTTTGGAAACGTCTCCCGGTCCCGCCCACATTTTGATTCCCGCCGATTTCGGAAACGGTCTCGTGGGCACAACAAAGGGAATTGAGTTCGCTCCGGAATGGCGCCCGGTGCCGTATTGGCGGCTGCGCGGATCTTATTCCTACCTGCAAATGGATATAAGAAAGGGCACTGGATCGCTGGACGTCGGCTCCGCGCCATCCATCGAGGGCTCCAGCCCCAAGCATGAGGTCGCGCTGCAGTCGGGTGTCGATTTCGCGAAGGTCTTCAGTTTCGATCTTACTTACCGTTATGTGAGCGTCTTGCCGGCGTTTACGGTTCCGAGTTATTCGACGGCGGATGTACGATTGGATTGGCAAGCGCGATCGCAATTCAAATTGTCGATCGTGGGCCGGAATTTGCTCCAGCCCCACCATGCTGAGTTTGGCGGAGTCGATCCCGGCCCCACCGTCGCGATCAAGAGAAATGTTTACGGCCAGATTACGTGGACAAGGTAAACGCCATAGCGACCTGGGTTTCGCGGTCGCGAACGCTGACCGCTAACAACCCTACGCTTCCCGGCCGGCGGCGAAGGGCGCCGCGTGGGCGTCCCACGCTTGCTTGCACGATCCTGTTATTGCTGGCAACCTTGCTTCCCGCACAGGAAGTGCGCCCCACCGAATTCCAGGTCAAAGCCGCTTACCTTTACAACTTCGGCAAGTTCGTGAGGTGGCCTGCGCATCCCGGTGGGGCACCCGATTCGTTCAACATCTGCATCCTAGGAAAAGACCCATTTGGTGCGGTTCTCGATTCGACAGTGGCCGGTGAGAGCATCGACGGGAAACAGATTGCTGTCCGGCGAGTCGCGACCATTTCCCCAAACGCACAGTGCAGCGTTTTATTTATCAGTTCGTCGGAAGAAGGCCATCTGGCGGCGGTTCTGGCCGCCGCGCAACAGTCCGGTCTTCTCACCGTCAGCGATATGCGCAACTTCGCGGAACGCGGAGGGGCGATCGGCCTGCTGACCGCGCAGGGAAAAATTCGTTTCGAGGTAAACCGCAAAGCGGCGGAGCAATCGCGGTTGGTGCTCAGTTCGGAGTTGCTGAAGGTCGCGGTGAAGGTAATCGAAAAGTGATCGACAAACCGATCCCAGGAAGTTAGAGATGGCGGCAACACATATGCGATCGATTTCAGCTCGCCTCACGATGATGAACATGCTCGTGAGCGGCGCGGCCTTGCTGCTGGCATGCGCTGGATTTTTCGCGTATGACCAGATCACATTTCGGCAGGGATTGATCCGAACTCTTTCCGCGCAGGCGCAAATTATCGGTTCGAACAGCGAATCGGCCGTTCTGTTCAATGACCCTCAAGCCGCAGCGCAGACACTCTCCGCTTTCAAGAACTCGCCCAACATTGCGTCGGCGGGGATTCTAACCCTTGATTCGAGGCTGTTCGCGCAATATGTAAGAGGAACGGGCGATGAGGCCTTGACATTGCCGCAACTTGGCCCGAGCCAGGTTGAGACTTACCGCTTCGGTACGGAACACGTTGTGTTGATTCGTGAAATGTTTTCGCAGGGAAAACCCATTGGTTATGTCTATCTGCGCGCGGATCTGGGCGAGATCGACAGGCGACTCAGGCGTTATGCGCTGATTGCACTGGGCGTGTTGTTGATTTCCATGGTGGCAGCTTTGTTGATTTCCTCCGCATTTCGTCGATCGGTGGCTCAACCGATCGTTCAATTGGCGGAAACAGCGCAAAAGGTCTCTCACAACCGCGACTACAGCGTGCGTGTTCCTGCGGCGCGAGAGCAGAATGAACTGGCAGTTCTGATCGACTCGTTCAACGAAATGCTTGGCGAGATACAGCGGCGGGACAGTGCGCTGCAGAAGGCGCGCAACGAGCTGGAGCGGCGCGTTTCGGAGCGGACCAGCGAACTGGAATCCGCCAACCGCGAGCTTGAAGCGTTTTCGTATTCCGTATCGCACGACTTGCGGGCCCCGCTCGATACCATGAACGGCTTCGCTTATGTGCTGCTGAAGAATTACGAGCAGAGGCTCGACGCGAACGGCAAACAGGCGCTGATGAGCATACGCGCGGCCGCCCGGCGGATGGCGGAATTGATCGACGACCTGTTGAATCTTTCGCGGGTTACGACCAGCAGCATGCGCCGGGAGCAGATTGATCTGAGCGATTTTGCCCGCTCCATCATGGAAGAGTTGTGCCGTCACGATCCGGAGCGGAGGGTCGAATTTGTCGCGCCGACGACTGCGGACACGCATGCAGACGCCCGACTGTTGCGCATCGTGATGGAAAACCTGCTGCGCAATGCGTGGAAGTACACCTCGCAACACGAACATGCGCGGATTGAATTTGGCGTCGAGAACAAGAACGGCAGAACTATATATTTCGTGAAGGATGATGGGAGCGGCTTCGATCCACGGTCGACAGACCGTCTGTTTCAACCATTTCAGCGGTTGCATTCCAGCGCAGAATTTCCCGGAAACGGAGTGGGACTGGCGACAGTGAAGAGAATTATCCAGCGGCACGGCGGCGAAGTGTGGGCGGAGGGTGCGGTTGAGAAGGGCGCTACTTTCTACTTCACTTTAGGACCGGCGCGGAGCGCTGCAGGAGTTCCCTGATTACGAGCGCGGCCGAGAAATTCTAATCGGCAACCAATTCGCATATCAGATAATCACACACACCTCAGAAGCTCTTCATCGGGCTTTAACAATCGCGATGTAGGATTTTTGAAACATCCTCGTCGAATCTTATTTTGTCGCTGAACGTTTGTCACTGAACGACCTCCAGGCATAGCCTATCCAAGAGGAGCAATTTTATGAGCACCATCGATTTGACGACTCCCGCCGACCTCGAACTTAGCCCTTATGGTGAAACCCGCTCGACCGTGCAAGGAACTCCGCTCAGTCCGGACGAGTTGCGAGCGATCGACACCTGCTGGCGAGCATGTGGTTACCTCGGCCTGGGGATGATTTATCTTCTCGACAATCCGCTTCTGACCGAACCTTTGCGACCCGAGCACATCAAGAATCGGCTGCTCGGGCATTGGGGCTCGAGCCCGGGATTGTCTTTCATGTACGTTCACCTGAGTCGGCTGATCAAGAAATACGACCTCGACATGATTTTCCTGGCCGGGCCGGGGCATGGCGCGCCGGGCGTTCTTGGGCCTGCATATCTCGAGGGAACTTACTCCGAAGTTTATCCGGAGATGAGCCAGGATGCGGAAGGCTTGCGGGAATTCTTCAAGCAGTTTTCGTTTCCAGGCGGCATCGGCAGTCACTGCACGCCGGAAACGCCTGGTTCGATCCATGAAGGCGGAGAACTTGGCTATGTGCTCTCGCACGCTTGTGGCGCGGCTTTCGATAATCCGGAACTGATTGTGGCCGCGGTGGTGGGCGATGGAGAGTCAGAGACTGGACCACTGGCTACTTCCTGGCACATCAATAAATTTCTGAACCCTGCGCGCGATGGCGCGGTGCTGCCGATTCTTCATTTGAATGGATACAAGATCAACAATCCGACGCTGTTGGCGCGAATTCCACATGAGGAATTGGAGAGTTTGCTGCGCGGTTTCGGATGGAATCCTTACTTCGTGGAAGGTTCCGATCCTCTGACCATGCATGAGGCCATGGCTGCGACCGTTGAGCACTGCGTACTCGAAATCCGCCAGCACCAGCAGGTCGCTCGCACGCAAGGAGTAAGCACGCGGCCTCGCTGGCCGATGATTGTGCTGCGCTCGCCGAAGGGTTGGACGGCGCCACGCGAAGTCGAAGGGCATTTTCTCGAGGGCTTCTGGCGAGTGCATCAGGTTCCGTTGCCGAATGTGAAGAAAGATCCCGAGCAGCTGCGAATTCTCGAGAATTGGATGCGCTCGCTGAAGCCTGCCGAGTTTTTCGATCACGATAGCGGGCTGGCTGCTGTGTTCAAGAATTGGGCGCCTCAGGGGAATCGAAGGATGAGCGCCAATCCGCACGCGAACGGAGGGCGCGTCAAAAAGAATCTGCGCCTGCCGGATTTTCGTGACTACGCAACGAAAGTCGAGGCGCCGGGAAGAACGCTAGTCGAGAATACGCCGCCACTGGGAGTATTTCTGCGCGACGTGATGAAGCTGAACCGGAACAACTTTCGTGTCTTCGGGCCGGACGAAACCACTTCCAACAAGCTCGATGCGATTTATGCCGTGAGCAAGAAATTCTGGATCGAAGAATTTTTCCCGGAAGACAAGGACGGTGGCGAACTCGCTACCGATGGCCGCGTGATGGAGATGCTGAGCGAACATACCATGGAGGGAATGCTCGAAGGCTATCTTCTGACGGGCCGGCACGGATTTCTTTCGACGTACGAATCGTTCGTGCACGTGATCGATTCCATGTTCAATCAGCACGCGAAGTGGCTTGAGATCAGCAGCCATCTCTCCTGGCGCGATCCCATTGCCTCGCTGAATCTGCTGATCACGTCAACGGTGTGGCGGCAGGATCATAATGGGTTCACGCATCAGGATCCGGGATTTTTGGACGTGGTCGTCAATAAGAGCGCAAATGTCACGCGCATTTATCTTCCACCCGATGTGAACTGTTTGCTCTCGGTTTCCGATCATTGCCTGCGCAGCCAGAACTACGTGAATGTGATCGTCTGCGACAAGCAAAAACATCTTCAGTATCTCGACATGCACGCGGCAGTCACGCATTGCACCAAGGGCATTGGCATGTGGGACTGGGCAAGCAACGACCAGGCGGGCGAACCGGATCTGGTTATGGCTTCCGCGGGCGACATTCCGACGCAAGAGGCGCTGGCTGCGACTGCATTACTGCGCAAGGAATTTCCGGACATCAAAATCAGATTCATTAACGTGATCGATCTGTTCAAGCTGCAGCCGAGCAGCGAACACCCGCATGGGCTTTCGGATTGGGATTTCGATTCGCTGTTCACCGTTGACAAGCCCGTGATTTTTAATTTTCACGGATATCCGCAGCTGATCCATCGTTTGGCTTATCGCCGCACGAATCACAACAACATTCACGTTCGCGGCTATAAGGAAAAGGGCAGCATCAATACGCCGCTGGAGTTGGCCATTGACAACAACATCGACCGCTTCAGTTTGGCCATGGATGCGGTCAATCGGGTGCCGAGGCTCCAACGGATTGGGGCGCACGCGAAAGAGCGATTTCTGAATCAGCAGATAGAATGCCGCAATTATGCGCATCAGTTTGGCATTGATAAGGCCGATGCTGCGGATTGGACTTGGCCGTACTAGGCGGACTACGAGGGATGGGGTTCGCCTAAGATGACGCGAACCGTGTCGCGCGCGATCAGAAGTTCTTCGTCGGTTGGAATCGCATAGGCGAGCAGTTCGGAGCCTCGTGCGCTGATTTCGGCTTCCTTTCCGACAGTCTCCTGATTGCTTTTCTCGTCAAGACTTAGCCCCGCCCATTCCATGTCCCTGCAAATCCGGGCGCGAACGTCGGGCGAATTCTCGCCGATACCGCCGGTGAAGACGATTGCATCGGCTCCGCCCATCGCGGCCAAATAACCGCCGATATATTTCCTTGCGCGATAACAGAAAACTTCGATGGCAAGGCGAACACGGCGATCATCATGCTCTATCAATTCCGCCTGTAACTCGCGCATGTCGTTGGTGAGTCCAGAGATTCCGAGCAGACCGGACTGCGTATTGAGCAGAGTGTCGACTTCCGAGGGCGACAGTCCTTCCTTGCGCGCGATCACGTTCACGACGGCGGGATCGAGGTCGCCTGAGCGCGTGCCCATGACGAGGCCTTCCAGCGGCGTCATTCCCATGGAAGTGTCGACTGAGTTTCCGGCTTTAATGGCGGCTGCCGAACAGCCATTCCCCAGATGCAAGGAAACGATGTTGGTCTGCTCGCGTGTAAGTCCGCGCAGGGCGCGATAACGAAATGCCACATAGCGGTGCGAGGTCCCGTGGAATCCATAGCGGCGCACGCGGTGGCGGCGATAAAGATGATAGGGAACAGCGTACAGATAGGCCTGCTCGGGGATGGAGTGATGAAAAGCAGTATCGAACACGGCCACCTGAGGCACATCTTTACCAAAAAGTTCGCGGGCAGCTTGAATGCCCCTGATGTTGTTGGGATTGTGCAGCGGGGCCAGATCGATGCACTCTTCGATTCCCCGCAGCACTTTGTCGTCGATTCGCGCCGACTCGGTAAATAGTTCGCCGCCGTGTACCACGCGATGGCCAACGGCATAGACGTCGGCCGTACTCTTGATTTCGTCTATGCCTGATTTTTCGGATACGATGTAGCGGACTAGGTAGTCGAGCGCCGCTGAGATGTCGCGTAACGGGGCGGTGAAGGTCTGCGCAGCGTCGGTGCGTTTGCGAAAGTGGAAAATCGCCTCGCCGCCAATGCCCTCGATTTCACCGCGGCAGATACGATCGTCCTTGTGCGCTTTTATTCGATCAAGGTCGGTGGCGATTATTTGAAACTTCAGGCTGGAGCTTCCGGAATTCACAACGAGGACGTTCATAGGAAGAGTGTAATCGGAGGCGAGATTTGGAGGAGAATTACTCTAAGAAATGATGTGAACCGGCTCTTTCGCCTAACCCGAGCCGTCCAGTTCCCGATGGCTAGCTGGGGGCTTGCCGGAATCTCCGGCGTTGTCTAACAAGCGTCAGATCCAAGCTGCGGGCGGGGGCGGCGATCAATAGGTCATTAGCGCCAACCAAATTGATTCCGGCTTGTGACCTGAGGGACTGTTGCGGACGAATAGTTCCTGAGCGTTGAACTGAAAGCCTTGGACAGGGACGAGCTGACTTCGGTTGTTCATGAAACCCTTCGCTTTGCTTTGCATAAAATTCAGCCCTCTCCGCGAGGCGGCATACCCATAGAAGGCGGCGGTCCGCTTCCAGACCCGTACGGCGCCATTTCACGCGGCCTTCGATTCATCACAAAGATGCTGATAATACTCTCTTCCACGCTGATAACCACGGGTATAAGGTTCCTCGATCTTTTCGCCCGGGTGCTCGCGCTGTAGATCTTCCAGCCTACTCGACATTTCTGCCGACACTTGATCGAATTCCATGCACCGCGTTCTGGCATGCAGCGCGTCCTCAAATCCCAGGCGATAGAATTCTTCATCATCGCCGAAGTCTCTGCCGGAAGACGAATAATGCTCGCGTTCGGCACTCCGCAATCCAATCCACCATTGTTGCCGCGCGGCATCAACTTCTTCCGCACCCTCCGTTTTGAGCAACTCCCGCGCACGTGACGCACTGTTCTCATCATCGGCGACGGCGATCACCACAGTTTGTCCCCTTCGCAATGCATCCTCGTAAACAAACATTTCGTCCTCGGGCAGGCCTTGGCTCGTGGAATTCTCGATAGCCCCGCCTGCGGATGCTCCCACTGCCGCGCCCGCTGCCGCAAGAACTGCGCCACCCAGCAGGCCAAGTGCTGTAACCGGCCCCACGCCCGGAATCAGCGCCGCGGTCAGCAGCATTCCGGCCGAGAGTCCGCCGCCTGCTCCCAAAATCGCGCCCACCGCTTTCCCCATTCCCGGCTGTTCGGTACTGTCGACCGGCACAGTCTGCAACTCCTTTTCAATTTCGCCCGGCGTCAGCAATGTGATTTGGTCCGGTGAAATTCCAGCGTCGCGCAATACCTTTACAGCGCGCTCCGCATCCTTCTGTGAAGAAAAAATTCCCGTCACTGCTTGCATACAGTACCTGCTTTCTGCGCTAAGTCTATAGCTCTGAATTTTATCGCCCTAATCGTGACTGTTCTTCCGCCGAACACGCCATACTCTAAACGCCTGAGGCAGCATATAGCAACAATGGTATGGAATCACGGTGCTCGCCAAAGCTCCGCCGAACGAAGCCTTCTGCCCTCCTTGACCCTCGACGCAAATCCAAAATAAAAAGCGGCCGCTCCCCTTTAGGCGCGCCTGACCGGAAACGCCTTTGATTTTTCACCTACGGTCGCGTCGGCGTCGGGCGAACAACCGTCGATACTCATTTCACATCCAAGGTCGGGTGAAGCCACCGCCAGCCATTGTTGTGCCGGAAACATCTTCCGTCCCGATAGTACTTCCCAGGGAGCAAGAAGATTTGTTTCGCGAAATACTGGCCCTCCTTGAGCACCAGCACGTTTCCTATGCAGTTGCTGGCGCGTTTGCAATGCAGGAGCATACCGGGATTTGCCGGGATACTAAAGACCTCGACGTCTTCTTGACCGTGGAAAATGCCATTCATGCCCTCAAGCACCTTCGCGAGGAAGGCTTTGACTGCGAAATTTTCGACCCGGTCTGGTTGTTCAAGGCGCACCGCAAAGAGTTCTTCGTCGACCTGATTACGGGAATGAGCAATGCCGCAATCGTGGTCGATAAATCGTGGATCGAACGGGCTGTTCCAGCCGTGGTTCATGGTGTGAAGACGCGCGTGTTGGCTGCGGAAGAGTTGCTGGCATCCAAGCTCTTCATCGCTCGCCGGGAACGCTTCGATGGGGTGGATGTTGCCCACATCATCTACGGAACCAAAGGAAAGATCGACTGGCATCGTGTTCTGCAATTGGTGGGAGAGCATTGGGAGATTCTGTTGTGGGCGCTCGTGTTGTTCCGCTTCTCCTATCCTGCACAAACCAGCTATGTGCCGGCAGAGCTGTGGAGTGATCTTTTGTCGCGTTTCATGCAACTCGTCTCGAATCCGGATCCGGCTGCCAGGTTTCGCGGCAGCCTGGTCGACGACAAGATGTTTGCCATCGACGTAAATGAATGGGGCCTCGACAATCTGATGGAGGAGTATCGCCAGCGCCGCCTCAGAAATCTTCCGGCGATCTACTAGAGATTTACTAGATATGAGAATCGCAGCCACCGCCGATTTGCACTTTTCCGCCGCGCAGCACGGCGCGTTGCACGACCAGCTCAATCACGTTCGCGATGAAGCCGATATCTTGGTCCTGGCGGGGGACCTGACGAACTACGGTCAACCCGACGAAATGGAGCCGCTGCTCAATGTAGTCGTGCGCTCGCGAGTTCCGACCGTTGCAGTGCTGGGAAATCACGATTACGAAAGTGGAAAACAGGTGGAACTGATGCGCATGATGACGAGCGCGGGAATCAAAGTGCTCGACGGAACCGCCTACGAGCGCGATGGCGTGGGCTTCGCAGGCACCAAAGGCTTTGTCGGCGGCTTTGGCCGAGGCATGCTAACCGCCTTCGGCGAACCCGAGATTAAACAATTCGTGCAGGCTTCCATCGATGAGTCTCTGAAACTGGAGCGCGCCATGGCGCAATTGCGCACGCCCAAGCGCGTCGTGGTCGTGCACTATTCGCCGATTGCCGCCACGGTTCAAGGAGAAGCGCCGGAAATTCTTCCTTTTCTCGGCACCTCTCGACTAGCGGAGGTCGTAGACCGTCACGGCGCCGATCTAGTCCTTCACGGTCACGCTCATCACGGACAACTGGAGGGAAAGACCACAGGTGGAAGTCCGGTTTACAACGTTGCAATAACTCTGCTGCAGGCACGACAACCACCCTCTGCCTACCGAGTGTTTGATATCTAAGTGTTTGGAATCCAGACCATGCACCAATCTATTCTCGGTAAAACGGCGCTCGGTGCGACCCGCATGCCAGATGGCAGCTGGGAGTTCCTCTTATGGGCTCCGAACACGCGCTCGGCTTGCGTGCGTTTCGTCTCCGGCAGTGAAGGTGTTCTACAGATGGAATCGCTCGGCCGCGGCTATTATCGTGCGACCGCGGCGAATCTCGATCCGAGTTCGCGTTATCTCTGCCGGCTCGATGACGGGCGCGAATTGCCCGATCCTGCATCGCGGTTTCAGCCGGAAGGCGTGCACGGTCCTTCGCAGATCGTCGACACAAGCGCATTCCACTGGACAGATCAGAATTGGACCGGACGCTCGCTCGAAGAGAGCATCCTCTACGAGCTTCACGTAGGCACCTACACGCCTGAAGGAACGTTCGATGGTTTGATTCCGTACCTTCCTCATCTCGTCGATCTCGGCATCACAACCATCGAGTTGATGCCCATCGCGCAATTCCCGGGCTCGCGAAACTGGGGCTACGACGGCGTCTACGAATTCGCTCCGCAAAATTCCTACGGCGGTCCCAGTTCGCTGCAAGACTTCGTGAACGCCGCGCACAATCACGGATTAGCCGTTGCGCTGGACGTGGTTTACAACCATCTTGGTCCGGAAGGCAACTACCTTAATGCTTTTGGGCCATATTTCACCGATCGTTATCGCACTCCCTGGGGACAAGCGCTCAACTTCGATGGTGCAGGTAGCGACGAGGTCAGGAGATTCTTCATCGAAAACGCTCTCTACTGGTTGGAGGACTTTCACTTCGACGCCTTGCGCCTCGACGCGATCCATGGAATCTTCGATTTCGGAGCCCGGCATTTCCTCGCCGAGTTGAAGTCAGCAGTGGCAGATTTGTCGAAGCGATTAGGCCGGCACATTCATCTGATCGCCGAGAGCGATCTGAACGATTCTCGCGTTCTGCATGCACCCGAACAGGGAGGCTATGGCGTTGACGCGCAGTGGAGCGATGACTTTCACCATTCTGTACACTCGCTTCTCACTAACGAGAAAATGGGCTACTACGAAGATTTTGGAGGCATCGAACCCCTGACAACGACGCTGAAAGAGGGTTGGTGCTACAGCGGGCAATATTCGCAGCACCGCCAACGCCGCCACGGCAATTCACCGCGCGGCCTCGCATCCTCACGCTTCGTGGTCTGTAACCAGAATCACGACCAGATCGGCAATCGCGCTGCCGGAGAGCGGCTCAATACTCTGATCGACTTCGAGGCGATGAAGCTTGCGGCAGGCATTACATTGCTCTCGCCTTTTACTCCTCTTTTGTTCATGGGCGAAGAATATGGGGAAACCGCTCCCTTTCAATACTTCACCAGCCATGGAGATCCGGCATTGGTTGAGGCCGTGCGCAAAGGGCGCCGCGAAGAGTTCGCTGCGTTTGGATGGGAAGAGAATGTGCCCGATCCGCAGGATGAGAGAACATTTTGTCGCTCAAAGCTGAATCCATCCTTGAAGGAGAAAGAGCCCCATCGCACCATGTTCCGCTTCTACCAGCATCTCATTCGCATTCGCAGCCAGTACGAACTTGGATTTCCCGCATCCCTGGCGATTCACGAAGTAGCAGACCGAGCTCTGCTGCTGCAGCGAGAAAACGGCATTTACCAGGTCGCGATGATGTTTAACTTCGCGGACAGTGTAATAAGCGCGGATCTGCCTCATTTGACCGGCACCTGGTCGACAATCATTTGTTCTGCCGATGCTCAGTGGAGAGGACCGGAAGCCAATTCATTGCCACAGTTCAATGTTCCCCCCTCCGGCGAATTTAGGGTGCCGGCACAATCTTTTTTTGTAATCTCACGAGCGCCATCGGTCGAGTACAAGATATGAAATACGTTTGCATCCACGGTCATTTCTACCAACCTCCGCGCGAGAATCCGTACCTCGAAGCGGTCGAATTGCAGGACTCCGCTTACCCCTACCACGATTGGAATGAGCGCATCACCGCCGAATGCTACGCTCCCAACGCCGCCTCGCGGATCACCGACGCCGAAAACCGCATCGTTAAACTGCTCAACAATTACGCCCACATCAGCTTCAACTTCGGTCCTACGCTGCTTTCGTGGATGAAAGACCAAGCTCCCATTCCTTACTCTTCGATTCTCGATGCCGACAAGGAAAGCCAGGAGCGCTTCTCCGGGCACGGCTCCGCCATGGCGCAAGGCTACAACCACATGATCCTGCCGCTGGCCAATCGTCGAGATAAAGTCACGCAGGTCAAATGGGGCATGGTCGATTTCGAAAGCCGCTTCGGCAGGAAGCCTGAAGGCATGTGGTTGCCGGAGACCGCCGTCGATACTGAAACGTTAGAAGTGCTGGCTGAGAATGGGATCAAGTTCACCGTCCTCGCGCCCCGTCAGGCCAAACGCGTCAAAGCCAAAGACAGTAGAGACTTCGAGGACGTGAGCGGTGCGCGGGTCGATCCCGCGCGCGCCTATCTCGCCGAGTTGCCGTCAAAGAAACAGATCAACCTATTCTTCTACGACGGTCCGATCTCGCAAGGCGTAGCGTTCGAAGGTTTGCTGAACGATGGCAAAAGATTCGCCGATCGCCTGTTGAGCGGCTTCTCCGATACTCGCCAGGGACCGCAACTCGTCCACATTGCCACCGACGGAGAAAGCTACGGCCATCACCATCACTATGGCGAAATGGCGCTCAGCTACGCGTTGGAGGAAATCGAGCGGGGGAATATCGCCGAGCTGACGAACTACGGTGAATTCCTGGAAAAGCATCCGCCAGAATATCGCGCGGAAATCGTCGACAATAGCTCGTGGAGTTGTGTTCACGGCGTCGAACGCTGGCGCAGCAATTGCGGCTGCAACTCCGGCGGACATCCCTGGAACCAAGAATGGCGTGCCCCGTTGCGTGCTGCTCTCGACTGGCTGCGCGACCGAATGGCCCCAATCTACGAATCGCAAATGAAAAAACTTTTCCGCGATCCATGGGAAGCCCGCGACCGCTACATTCGCGTAATTCTCGATCGCTCGGAAGAATCACGCAATGCTTTCTTCCAGGAACAGGCGCTGCGGGCGCTCAATCCTGGCGAGCAAGTGATTGCGCTGAAGCTTCTCGAAATGCAGCGCCACGCCCTGCTCATGTATACGAGCTGCGGCTGGTTCTTCGACGAGCTCTCCGGGCTCGAAACCGTTCAGGTCATCCATTACGCTGGCCGTGCGTTGCGCCTCGCGGAGGATTGCTCCGGAGAAAAAATTGAACCCGAATTCCTGCAGAAGCTGTCGGACGCAAAGAGCAACATCGCCGAATATGGCGACGGCGCGAAGATCTACGAACGCTGGGTGAAACCCGCTGTCGTCGACATCCCGCGTGTGGCCGGACATTACGCCATCAGCTCACTCTTCGAAAACTACGCGGAAAAGACCCGCATTTACTGCTATGAAGTCGAGCGCGTCCACTATTTGCTCGAAGCGGAAGGCAAACTGCGCATCGCAACGGGCTGTGCGAAATTCCGGTCCACCATCACCGACGAAGCGGCTTCGCTCGATTTCTCGGTGCTGCATCTTGGCGATCACAATATAACCTCCGGTGTTCGCCCGGCTCAGAACTCTGCCGAGGAAGATCAGAAGAAACTAGTCGGAGCCTTTGCTCAGGCCGACACTGCCGAAGTGATCCGCCTGCTCGATCAGGTTTATGGCAAAAATACCTTCTCGCTGCGTCAACTCTTCCGCGACGAGCAGCGGAAGATCACAGGTCTAATTCTGAACGAATCGCTGAACTCGGCCGCCGCCTTGTACCGAACGGTGTTTGAGAGCCAGGCGCCTCTCATCCGATTCCTGAATGGACTGGAAATTCCTGTTCCGAACGCGCTCAAGTCCGCGGCAGAGATCGCCCTGAATAGCCAACTGCAGCAGCTTCTGGAAAAGCCGGAACTGGATGCCGAGAGCATTCGGGGCCTGCTGCGCGAAGCCGCGGCAACCAAAATCAGCCTGGACGCGACCACGCTCGAATACAAAGTGCGCAGGCGCCTTGAAACGGACGCGGCCGAATTCGCCGCCAATCCAACCGACCCAGCCGCGGCAGAGAAAATCATCAAACTGGTTGATCTGATCGCTTCGCTGCCGTTTCCCGTCGTGCTATGGGAGGTGCAAAACATTTGCTACCGCCCCTTGGTCATGGCATTCCAGCAGAATGGGTGGCATGGTCCTAAAGCCGATCCCACCGCCCAGCAACGTCATGAACAAATCAGCCGGCTTGCCACGCAGTTGCACATTCTCTTGCCGCAGGCTTAAAAATGCACGCCACGCGCTTCCCATCGGCGACGTATCGCGTTCAGCTGAACAAGAATTTCCGTTTACCCGATGCCGTCAGGATTCTTGACTATCTCCACGAACTTGGAATCTCCGACCTCTATTTGTCCCCACTGTTGGCCAGCCGGAAGGGAAGCGATCACGGCTACGACGTTACCGATCCCACGCGCCTCAATCCGGATTTGGGCACGGAAGACGACTTCGCCGCCTTGCAAAGCGGTTTGCAAAACCGCGGCATGGGACTTCTGCTCGACATCGTCCCCAATCACATGGCTGCCAGCGCCGAAAATCCCTGGTGGATGGACGTTCTTGAGAATGGCGCACAATCCACTTACGCTGGGTTCTTCGACGTCGATTGGCATCCCCACGCGCGCAACCTTGAAGGCAAGATTCTTCTTCCCATCCTCGGGCGTCCTTTCGGCGAAGCTCTCGATGCGGGCGAAATCGCGATCGCATTCCATGAAGGTCGATTCTTTTTTCAGTATTTCGATTCGCTCTTTCCGCTGGCTCCCAGGTCCTATCACTCGATTTTCGATCATCGCCGCGATCACCTCAAGCAAGTTCTTGGAGAAGAATCGCCTTCGTATCGCGAATACTCCGGGATACTGGCGTCTTTCCTCGACCTGGTGGGTGCCGATCGGAGCGCCGCAGAATCAGCCGCCGACCGCCGGTTGCGTTACGAGTCGACTCGCGACCGCTTGTGGTCGCTCGCCAAATCCAGCGCCGAAGTTGCCGCCTTCATCGAAGAAAACGTGCGCGACATAAACGGTTTAGAGGGCAATCCCGGCAGCTTTGGATTTCTACAAAGATTGCTGGCGGAACAAAACTACAAGCTTTCGTTCTGGCAGAATCTGAACGAGAGCATTAACTATCGCCGCTTTTTCACCATCGCTGATTTGGTTGGATTGCGCGTCGAGGATCCGGTGGTATTCGAAGCCACTCACGCCTATCTCCTGCGCTTGGTTTCGAGGAATCCTTTTGCGGGGCTTCGTATCGATCACATCGACGGCCTCCGTGATCCTCTCGCATACCTCAACAAGCTGCAGGAGCGGCTTGCCTCTTCGGAGAATCATCCGCACGGCTCGACCTATGTCGTGGTTGAAAAAATTCTTTCCCGGCATGAACCTCTGCCCGCAGACTGGCCCGTGAACGGAACCACTGGCTACGACTACCTGAATGAAGCCAACGTCGTATTCGTGGAGCCGGAGGGAGCCCGGCGCATAGAAAAAATCTATTCTGCTTTCATCGGTCGTAAACAGAATTATTTCGACGTTGCATACCAAAAGAAGAAGCTGGTGATGAGTCGCCTTCTCGGCGTAGAAATGCGAACTCTCGGCCGGCAGCTGGCGGAACTCGCCGCGCAAGATCGCTACGCGCGCGAGCTTCCACGTGGTCAATTGATTGACGCCTTGATCGAAGTCACCGCCTGCCTCGACGTATATCGCACCTATGTTCGAAATGTCGATGTCCCGTCGCAAGCCGCCGAATTCATTGAGCAGGCTGTAAAGCAAGCGCGCAGCCGGGCAACACATTTGAGCTCCGCTTGTCTGGATTTCGTTCGCGACGTTCTTTTACTCCCCAATCTTCCGCATGTGCTTCCCGATCAGCGCGAAGCCCGGCTGGCATTCGTCATGCGATGGCAGCAGTTCACCGGCCCCATCGTGGCCAAGGGGCTCGAGGACACGGCGCTCTATGTCTATCACCCGTTGTTGTCGCTGAACGAAGTAGGAGGAAATCCGTGTCCATCGGGCGAAGACTCGCGGGAGGAGTTTTACAAATTCCTTCAGAATAGGCTCCAGAATTGGCCCGGAAGCCAGGACGCCAGCACCACACATGATACCAAGCGAAGCGAGGACGTTCGCGCTCGCCTCAACGTGCTTTCTGAAATTCCTGACGAATGGAAACAGCATCTCGAGCTTTGGGCGAAACAGAACGCACAACATAAGGAGAAGGTCGACGGGCAACCCGCTCCCGATCCTAACGAAGAGTACTTTCTGTATCAGACTCTCTTGGGTGTGTGGCCGCTCGATCGCGAAGCCTGCAAAAGTCTGCTGGAGAGATTGCAAGCTCATTTAGTCAAGGCCACACGCGAAGCCATGGTCCACACCCGCTGGACTCGGCCTAATCAGCGCCATGAAGAAGCACTACAAAAATTTGTTGCCTTCATTCTCTCGAACGAGAGCGCAAAGGATTTCCGGCACGACTTCCGTCAGTTGCAGAAAAAGATTGCATACTTCGGCATGGTCAATGGACTTTCTCAGACTCTGCTGAAGATCGCCTCGCCTGGCGTCGCCGACTTCTATCAGGGCTCGGAGCTGTGGGACTTGCGGCTTGTCGATCCCGACAATCGCGGCCCGGTCAACTTTGGAACTCGGGAGGCCATGCTCGAGAGGATTGCGAATTTGAATTCCGCTACACAGTTGCAAGATCTTCTCGAGCACTGGCACGATGGCCGAATCAAACTCTACCTCATTCGACAAGCGCTTCGATTCCGCCGCGAACACTGTGATTTGTTTCAAGAAGGCGAATTCATTCCATTGGAATCCACAGGCCGCTATTCCCGCAACCTCATCGCTTTTCTTCGGAGACAAGGATCTGCGCAAGCGCTTATCGTCGTTCCAAGATGGCTCTCTCAGCTGAACGACAATCGCGGCCTCGGCTCCTTCGATTGGGCAGACACCAGGCTTGCGATCCCATCAGACGCGCCCGCTCAATGGAACAGTGTGCTTGCCCAGAGCAAAATCGCAACAGCCCGACAAGATGGCGGATCTTCTGTCACAGCCAACGATCTGTTCCGCGAGTTTCCGGTCGCTCTGTTCCATGGATGAGCAAGTCATGGCCCTTCGATATCAAGCGCCACACCTGGCCCGTCATTGCCCAAAGCTATACATCTATGGTCGCCGTCCGACAGCCAGCCGTTGAAGAATCGATAACTCTGAGATAATTGCCAGTGAAACTTACTTCGGTTCATGCGCACACAAGTCGGAATTGTCGGAGCCGGTCCCGCAGGCCTCGTGCTTTCTCACCTTTTGCACCGAGAAGGGATCGAGTCTGTAATTCTGGAATCCCGCACGCGCGAATATGTGCAGGAGAGAGTGCGCGCCGGCGTTCTCGAACAGAACACCGTCGATCTGCTGACTGAAATCGGCGTCGGCAAACGTATGCTCCGCGAGGGTCTCGTGCACCATGGCATAGAACTACGCTTTCAGGGCCGCGGCCATCGCATCGACTTCCAGGAGCTTACGGGCCGCGCGATCACCATCTACTCTCAGGGAGAAGTCGTCAAAGATCTGATCGACGCTCGCCTGGCAGCAGCGCAGCCGATCATTTTTGAAGCCGCCGCCGTCTCCCTCCACAATTTCGATGGCGCTCAGCCTTCGATTCGATTTCGCAGGAACGGCAAGCCCGAGGAACTGTTCTGCGATTTCATCGCCGGCTGCGATGGCTTCCATGGCGTGAGCCGTCCCAGCATTCCGGACGGAATTCTTACGTCCTTTGAGCGTGCCTATCCCTTTGCCTGGCTCGGAATTCTCGCCGAAGCTCCGCCATCATCGGACGAACTGGTTTACGCTCATCACGAGCGCGGTTTTGCATTGCTAAGCATGAGAACGCCACAACTCAGCCGCCTCTACATTCAGTGTGCTCCGGACGAAGATATCGAGAACTGGCCGGACGACCGCATCTGGCGTGAACTCCACATTCGTCTCACCCTCACAGACTGGAAGCTTACCGAGGGACCGATCCTGCAAAAAGGCGTCGCGGGAATGAGAAGTTTTGTGATCGAGCCGATGCAATATGGCAAGTTGTTCCTCGCAGGCGACGCCGCCCATATCGTCCCGCCCACGGGAGCAAAAGGTCTCAATCTCGCGGTTGCAGACGTACGGTTTTTAGCGCGCGCAATCCACAGCTTCTACCGCTCGGGAAGCCACGACTTACTCGACCACTATTCCGAAACCTGCCTTCGCCGCGTATGGAAAGTTCAGCGCTTCTCCTGGTGGATGACTTCCATGCTGCATCGGTTCGACACAGATAATTCCTTCGATCAACGGCGCCAGCTCGGAGAACTCGATTATGTAACCAGTTCGCGCGCCGCTGCACAGAGCCTGGCGGAGAACTACGTCGGACTGCCAATGGAGTGAAGCCACTACATTGGATGATCGACTGTACCTACTAAGTTCCACCTGAGTTTCACTAAACGTCCTTTTCTGTCATAATTTTTCCGCGTTCCAACATCCGGGAAAAAGCCCATGCTCCCCATCAACTGGAATACGGCCATCCAATACGCTGCATTGGTCAAGATCGCCGAATCCGTCGCTCCCTCTGGCAGCTATAGCCAGGACAACATCAATCAGATCAAAGCTACTGGCTATACCTTTCTGCAAACGATCTACGGCGACGATCTGGCCACCGATATGGATCCTCACATCGGCGACATCGTCACCTTCGGCTTCCTCGCCGTCTCTACCGCCAAGGAACTCGTCGCGGTAATCCGCGGCACCGACACAATACTGGAGTGGTTGCACGACGCGTCCTATCTGATGGTGCCAACTGCGATTTCCGGATCGCACGGTTTTACCGAGGATGGCTTCACCGCGGTCTATCGCTCGTTGAGAATCGGTCAGGCCAACGGGACTCCGGCCGCGAAGGATTCCATCAAAGGCTATCTCGACAATGGTGCAGCGGCCACCATAACCGTGACCGGCCACAGTCTCGGGGGTGCTCTGGCAACATTCCTCACGCTCGATGTAGCGCTGAATACCTCCTGCCGCACGCCAGTTTCCTACACCTACGCCAGCCCTCGCACCGGCGATCACCTCTTCGCTGGTTCATACAATGCAGCAATTGCTACGAGCTATAGGGTGGCAAACCGCCAGGACCTCGTGCCCAAATTACCGCCTATTTTGCCTCTGCCCTACGAACACGTGAACACACAATACGAGCTCAATCCCCCGCCCAACCAAATCCAGTCGACAATCCCGTGCATGCATCACTTGACTACTTATCTGTGGCTGATGAGCCAGTTGACAGGAACCAGCGGATATCCGCTGGACTCCGATTGCACCTCAACGGGAGCCGTGGAGCACATTTAGACGGGAAGAGCGGAAGAACCGGAGTGCGAAAACGGATTGAATCACCCTGGTGTCCGTTTTTTGAACGACACGAGAAAATTTCTCGGCCGGACACCAGACTAAGACAGAGCGCGGGACTAAGACAGAATGCGGGACTTAAGAGAAAGCAGAAGACCAAAACAAGGTACGAGACTAAGACAGAACGCTTTACAACTTTCTTTCAGTGCCTGCTCGGCGCAGTAACTGCCGAGCCATGACCAGACCTAGCGCTGCCCAAGATAAGTTAATAACCCGACTAAGGGAGCGCCGTCTGCTTCTCCCCGGTTACTCCTTCGGTTCCTCCGCGTAAATCCTTCTTTGAGTCGAGCCGATCCAGAGTATATTCGTCGCCGAGGTTCTGCTTTTCTCGACAAAAACTTACTTTTAAACTCGTCGATTTATTAACTCAATCCTGCGGCGGGCAAGGCTGCCCAATTTTCGGCGCCCGCGCTAGTATGAAAGTTTTCTTGACAGTGTTCAATCCACTGTGATAAACCGCCGAGTCGTGCACTGGTCCGCTCTTCATACCGGATCAGAGTTTCATTTTTGTAAATTCGGAACCGTCGGTCATATCAGAATCAACAAGCCAGGCGCCGATCCGCCTGCCTGAGGCCCTTTGCAAATCATCTCGGAGAAGAAACCATGCGCTCGCTGACCAAGCTTCTCGTGCTGCTGGCCGTCTTGATCCTGCCAGCGTCGCTCATCCTTGCCCAAAGCACGGAACCCGCCTCTAGCGCGGGCGCATCGGCCACCAAGGCCGAGGTGGAGCAGTTGCGGGGCGAACTCGCCGCCCAACGCCAGACCATCCGGGAGCTCAAGGCTCTAGTCGAAAAACTGGCAACGGACAGGACGCAAGCCTCCGCCAACAGCGCGGCCCAAATTCGGCCCGTCTCCGGCGTCGCTTTGTCGGAAGCCGATGCTCTGCCGGTAGATAATCGCTCCGAAGGCGTGCCCCATCTGACGAACGCAGTACTCACGGAAGCTGAGCCGCTTCCCGCTCCCATCGATCAGGCTCCAGTCGCCAATGCTCCCAAGAAAGAGCCCCCGCTGACTTCCGGCTGGAACGGCGAACACTTCTTCATCCGCAGCGCGGACGGACAATTCACAATCAGCCCTTACGGTTACGTGAACACCGACTACCGCGCCTACTCAGGCGACGGATCCCCGGCTAACACGTTCCTCCTGCGTCAGGCACGTTTCGGATTTCAAGGTAGTTATGGTTCCCACTTCGATTTTGCTCTCCTCACCGATGCCTCTGCCACCACCGGCTCGATCGTGCGCGACGTTTACCTCAATGCCAGGGTGCGGCCTGAAATCCAATTCCAAGCTGGCCAATTCAAGGCTCCATTTGGGCAGGAAACAGGAATCGGCGACACGAGCTTGGATTTTGCCGAGCGCGGTTTTCAGTCAATGCTGTATCCGTCGGCAGCCACGGCATATCGCAGCCCAGGTGCCGCGTTTCACGGCGACATCGACGGTGGCGTGGTTCAATACTGGGTAGGAGCATTCAACGGCAAGGGATACGCACTGGCCAACACCACCAGTGAGCCGGAAGTGGTTGGGCGGCTGCGCTTTTATCCCTGGCGCAAGAGCAAGAACGACTGGATCAAGCAATTCGCCTTCGGCGGATCCATCGACCACGCGCGCGCCCGCGGTCTTTCGGGGGATCAGAGCTTCAATGCCACCTTGCCGGATGCCGCTTACACGTTCTTCCCGCAGTTCGCTATTAACGGGCCCATCGAGCGCTACAACGGTGAGTTCACTTACCTCAAGAATAGTTTCTCTCTGCGCGGCGAATACGATCAGCTTAATCAGTTCCGCCAGAACGTCGGCTCGTTGCAGACAGGTGGGCTGGGCTTCCTGAGTCTTCCGGGAATCATTGCCAAGGCGTGGGACGTTAGCACGACTTACCTGCTCACCGGAGAAAAGCGGCCGGAAAACGGCACTCCGCGGGTAAAGCATCCACTGTTCGGCCCCGACACACCCGGAGGCCAGGGACGCGGTTTGGGAGCCTGGGAACTCGCTTTCCGATTCACGGGAATTCAGGCCAACGAGCCCGGAGCCAATTTCTTGAACTACTACACGCCCGGGTTTGTAGCGCCCTTTAACCACCATACCGACGAGTTCACGGTTGGCTTGAACTGGTATCCGAATTATTGGGTCAAGTACGTGCTCAATGTAGGCATTGATCAGTTAAAGGACCCGAGCACAATAGGCGCGCCGCCGCAGAACTATTACGTTATCACGCAGCGGTTGCAGTTCAGGTTCTAGAAGAGTCCGTCCGGATGCGAGTTGCGGATGAAACGTTAACGAGTTTGGTAGATGCGGGGGCTGGCCGCAGGCCGACCCTGAAGGGAAATCGCAGGAGGGAATTGGAATGAGATCGAGGATTGTTCTTACGGTTCTTCTCGCTGGACTATATGTGATCCTGAGCGGCTGCGGCAGCGTGGCGAATTGTCCCACTTGCGGCACCACGACTAACGGCGCTTACGCGGTCATCGACGTGGTCCCTGTACCGGAGCACAACAATACCGGCGAGCCCGGCGGTCCCTTCAACTCGTTCGACATTAGCTGGATCGCGAGTCCTCCCTCCGGCGGGGCATCTGGAACAGACAATCTCGACTACGTCTCCGATCGCATCGGCATCGCGGTCCAGGTTATCGACACAAACACCAACATCGCGGCATATTCCATTGCCGGCCAGAACGGCATCTCTGCCGGCGGCGACAACGCTAGTCCCTGCGTTTCCGTCACTCCTCTCGCCGGCAACCCCACTGTCATCTTGCCAATTCCGCCCATCGTCTCGGTCCTCGGTAACTGGACAAGGTTCGGCTGTAGAACGCAAAGTCCCACAAACCTGCCCGCTGGTCTTCCCACTTACTCCTTCCATATTCCGGGCTTCGGCCCCAGCGGCAACTTCGGAGGATTTGTGGGAGCACAGTGCTGCGCAGCCCGCGCGAACCAGATAAACCCCTTGTCTGGGCCAAACGGAATCGTTGTAACCAATGACGGCAATACTCTTTTCGTCGGCGACGGCAGCAGTTCGATGGTAGTCGTTGATCTCGCCTCAATGAATCTCTCAACGGGCGCTCAGCCCAATGTAATCGCCGTCATCCCCACGGGCTTATCTCCCGACTACGACGGGCAGTTGGGCAACTCCGCTCCGTGGCCTGGGGCTCCCGCAGGCACTCTGGGAAATACGACCGGCATCGCCGGCTGCGCAGCATCCGCGAACGGACGGGCCTTCTCTGATCCAACCTGTGGCGACCTCCGCGGGGACGAAATTGCCTACGACCCCAAAGATCAGATCATCGCCATAATCGACGGCGATCCGGGCCTACCCTACATCACGTTCATCGATGTTTCAGGTTTGGTTACCCGGCCCGTTACAAACAACTGCCTGCCGGTGGTGCCGACTGTGCCGTACGGTCCTCCACTCGGCAACCCGCTGGGTCCGATCAATCCTTCAACCTGTATCCTTGGCCAGATCTACTACGATGGCGCGCCGCAAAACGATACGGGCGTTCCAGTTGATGACATGGGCTTGAACGCTGCCAATGGTTTCGGCTGTCCCGATCCGTCCAACCCGCAAGTGAACTCCGGCGTCTCCGGAGCTCCGCCATACATCACTGGCACCAATTCCATCCCTTGCCATCACGGGCCAATCATCGACAACGCCACGGGAATTTATGATCCGAATTGCAACCCAACCCTCCCGGGTGCAAAATGCATTGGCGCGATTGGCCCTGCCGGTCTCGGCGCTCCGGGCTTCAACCCCAACACTGGGCATTTTCTACTGCCCAACTCCAATTCCACGAGCGTTCTCAGCGTAGGCTCCATCGATGAAATTGAT
>Ga0116135_1000174_pt1 | contig 33985 bp, 23 predicted proteins | sample June2015DPH_20_1_FD_89738 | JGI IMG/M metagenome (GOLD analysis project Ga0116135, IMG submission 89738) | Peatland microbial communities from SPRUCE experiment site at the Marcell Experimental Forest, Minnesota, USA - June2015DPH_20_10 | ecosystem: Environmental > Terrestrial > Soil > Wetlands... | reverse complement strand
TCTCATAGTAATAGGTCTGGCCATCCGTTACCGACGAGTCCGTATACGCCGTCGTGCTGTTCAGCACAGGATTAATCTGCGTGAAGCTGCCCGTGGTCCCGGTGCGGCGATAAACGTTATATCCCGTTATATTCGGGGACGTGCTCGCGACCCACAGCAGGCTCACGCTATAAGCCGGCGCTGCCACTCCAGTTCCGGTGAGAGTTGCGGCTCCCGGAGAGTTCGTCGCGCTGCTCGTGAACGACGCGCTGGTCGATGCCAGCCCGCTCGACTGAGGCGTAAACGTAACCGTGAAACCCGCGCTCTGCCCCGAGGGTATCGTAACCGGGAATGTAAGGCCGCTGATGGCAAACTCCGAACTGCCCACCGTCACGCCCGTGACCGTCACGCTTGCCCCTGTGGCATTGAGCGATCCCGTCTGGGTTCCACTCGTTCCTACCGTGACATTACCCACGCCGATCGTAGTCGGACTCACGCTCAACTGTCCTTGCGTCGACCCAGTCGCCGAACCACTCAATGAGATGGCCAGGTTTGTATTGGAAGCGTTCGAAGCAATCGCTACGCTTCCCTTGAAACTGCCCGAAGATTGCGGTGCAAACGTCAAAGTGAAAGTCGTGCTCTGTCCCGGTGTTAGCGTCACCGGCGTGCTCAATCCCGAGACGCTGAAACCCGTACCGGAAACCGTGCCTTGCGAAATCGTTGCATTCAGACCGCCGGTATTCTGCACCGTCTCCGTCTGCGCCTGAGTCTTGCCCACCTGCACGCCGGTAAAGGAAAGCGTGGCTGGTGTCGCGGTCAAAGTGGCTGGCGTCACTCCGGCTCCGGAAAGCGCGATGTCGACTGTAGTGGTCGACCCGCTCACCGTGATCGATAGAATGCTGTTGGCCGCGCCTACTGCGGTCGGCGCGAAAACCACCGCAAACGTTGTGCTCTGGTTCGGCGCCAGCGTCAGTGGCAGGGTCAGGCCCGTATCGCTGAAACCCGAGCCGCTAAAGGTCGCCTGCAAAATCGTGAGATTCGTTGCCCCGGAATTCTTCAGGGTCTCGGTCTGCGTCTGGCTGGTGTTCACTTGCACGCTGCCGAAAGTGAAGCTGGTTGGGCTCGCGGTCAAACTACCGGCCACCACCGCTGTCCCGGTAAGCGCGATGTTTAACAGACTGTTCGAGCCATCGTTGGTAACTGCCAGATTGCCGGTTGCGCTCCCGGCTGACTGCGGGCTGAAAACAACGTTAAAACTCATGCTCTGTCCCGGCGACAACGTGACCGGCAGACTTAACCCGGCTGTGCTGAAGCCCGCGCCGGTAACCGCCACTTGCGAAATCGTAAGCGTGTTTCCGCCAGTATTACTCAAGATCTCGGACTGAGCTTGGCTGGTGCCAACTTGCACGTTGCCAAAAGTAATGCTCGTGGGAGCAGCATTCAAGGTGCCCGTTACAGGAGTCTGCGTGCCTTGGCTGGCAGGTTTGCTGGAGCTAAATCCTTGGCAGCCCACCATGGTGCCCAGGGCTAGGATGACGACAAGCGCATTCGAACGAGTGGGGAGGCGGCCCATAGGAATCGAAAGAATCGAGTTAGTCCTGTTCAGTCAGCTCCAAAAACTTGAAATGTTAGTGTGCCCTCACCCCTCCCGCGGCGTAAGGTCCCGAAAGGGCATGCTCGAAAATCGCCAAGGTACAGCCCTGGGAGCCAATCAATCGATCGGCCCTGCCGACTCTTCACAACCACTTGGGACCGCGAAATCCGGGTGATCGTGGGCGGAAAAGCCGGAAAGCCTGCCTGCAAAAACGCAGCAGACACCTGCTTTCCTCCGGTTCAACCGCCAGAGTTTCGGAATTCCAGAGATTTCGAACGACTCTCAGGGGAGTGCAGCCCGGTTTGTCCGTAACCCGACTGCGTGATAGCGAAATATACAGGGAATCTCTTTGTTTTAGGGTGGTTATTCACGCACTATCTTGAACTAGCTCATCGGGAGTAATCCAGGCATGCTGGATAGCGGCGTCACTTGTTTGGCGTCACCCCGAAGGCCCGCGTTCTCACCAGCGGGACGAGGGATCTCCCGAATCACACAGCCGTTTGGCATCAAAGCGAGACACTACCAGGATATCTCGCGTCGTGCCCTCCTCACTTCCCCTTCTGCTGCGCAATCCATCGGTCTGTGCGCGCCTCCAGCAGATCCAGCGGAAGCGTTCCGCCGTCGAGCATCTCGTCATGGAATTTCCTCAGATCGAACTGCGGCCCTAACCCTTTCCGCGCGCGTTCGCGGAGTTCGCGAAACTTGAGCTGCCCCAGCTTGTAACTGAGAGCCTGCGCCGGCCATGCGATGTAACGATCGGTCTCCGACTGGATCGTCGGCTCGTCCACGGCTCCGGACTTGCGCATGAACTCCACCACCTGCTCGCGGCTCCATCCTTTCGCGTGGATTCCGGTATCGACCACCAGCCGCACCGCGCGAAAGAGTTCGGAAGAGAGTCGCCCGTAATCCGACACTGGATCCTGGTAGAAGCCAACCTCTTTGCCCAGTTGCTCCGCGTATAGCGCCCAGCCCTCGATGTAGGCATTGAAGCCCAGACTATGCAGGCGAAACTTCGGCAGCCCCGTCAGTTGCTGCTGCACCGAGAGCTGCATGTGATGTCCGGGAATGCCTTCGTGATAGGCAATCGCCTCATCGTCGATCAACGACCGCTCCGCGAAGTTGGAAGTCGCCACCACAACCCGGCCCGGCCTCTTGCCGTCGGGTGTGCCCGTCACATAGTGAGTCGCGGCCGCCGCCTGAAACGCCGGGATCGCTTCCACTGTCACCGGCGATTTCGGCAGCAGCGTGAATAGCTCCGGCAGTTTCGGCTCCATCTGCGCGATATAGTGCCGGAAATCGTCGAGGATCTGATCCGCCGAAGTCGGAACATATTTGGGATTGGTCTTAAGCGAAGCTCGGAAAGATGCAAGATCGGCAAAGCCTTTCTTCTTCGCAATCACCGTCATCTCTGCTTCGATTCGCTCCATCTCGCGCAAACCAAGTTGATGGATCTCGTCCGCCGTCATCCGCGTCGTCGTCCGCGCGTAGATATCGTTTTCGTACCGCTTCTTCCCATCCGCCAGAGACATGACAGAAAGCGTCGTTCGCCCTTCCGGCGCATATTCCGTGCGCAGGAAATTCGCGAAAGTCTTGTACGCCGGAATCACGTCGCCATTGATCGCATCCGTAATTTCTTGCGTCAAACGCTTCTGCTCTTCCGCGGAGATGCTCGCTGGATACTTCTTCGTCGGCTGAAGAAACGGGTCGGAATCGATAATCCCCTGGCACTGCACCGGCAGCTTCTCCGCCAGAAATCGAACCGGCATCAGCTTGTCTTTCATGCCCGCACGAAGCACCTCGGTTGTCTGGCTCAGCACCCGCGGAATCTGGTGAAGCCGCGCAATGTAATCCTCGTAATGCTTCACCGAGTCGAGAGGAACCGAGAGCGGCAGATCCGCCAGGCTGGTATGGACGCCGTTCTGCTGGTTGATCGGCATCTCGTACTCTTTCAGATCAAAGTCGGCAACGCGCTGCTCGAGCATGCGAATCAGCAGGTCGCGAGAAAGCTGGTCCTGTTCAGAAAAGTCCGTGCTCGGGATGGCCTCGATTCGCGCCAGGAACTCCCGGTTCGTTTTATCGCGCTGAACCATAGCTGCCAGCGAGTACTCGGCCAGCTTGTCGTTGTAACGGTAGTCGCCGTAGGCAGTCGCCCGCTCGGGAAAATTGCGAAGATCGGACTCGTACTGCTCGTCGAAAAGCGCATTCTGAGCAGCCAACCGGTCAGCCAAAGGTTTCCCGCTCTGCCCAAAAACGCAGCCGGTCGCGATCAGGAAGAAAAGAATATTTTGCAAGCGCATAGTTTATGCAGGCTACCAGACCGGACTACAGAACTGATGAGATGAACCGGTAATTTTTTCAGCGCGAGAAGACGGCTCCATGGGGCAGCCCTGATCCCTTCCACCCATGTGGCCACTCGCGGTCGACAAACCCGAAGCCAACTTTTCCATCGCTGTCGCGAAAGGCGTCATCCAGGGTAAGCGCCCCTGTTGCGGGATCCAGTTTGATCAGGTAGAGGCGCTCCACCGGCCCGGACGTCATACTGGAAGTCACCACCACGCGCCCGGCCTTTGCATCCCATCCCGTCCAATGCGGTTGGTACGTATCGCTCAGCTTCAGTCGCGACACTTCCACCGGCTTGGCCGCGTTCGCGATGTCGAGCACGATCAATCCGTGCGTCGCTCCCGCGCTCTGCACCAGGTAATGTCCAATGATCGTTGGAACCCCGCACCAGTTGCCGGGAAACGTGTACACCAGCTGCGACCGGGGCTCGCCGGTGTTCACCCCGGTGATGCGTTCGAGCCCGCAGCCGAGAGTCTGTACAAAGATCGACCCATCCGGACCAAGCCGCGGCTCTTCCGGACTGATCTGCGCGTAGCGATTCTCTCCCACGTCGAAGTACGCCGTCTTGATCACTTCCAGATCGGAGAGACGCCACACCTGGTAGGTGACGCCTGCGAAAATGTCTTCCAGGTGCATGGAAGAGTTTGTGGAGACGACCCGATCAATTTCGGGAAGGACCACCAGGCTGTAAGGCGTCAACAGAGCGCCCGCAAACGCCGGATCCGCATTGCTGGCGGAGCGAATCACTTTACCTGCGTCATCAATCTCCACCAGCCCGCCCGTTTTACCGATCGGTTCTTCGGTCGCATCGTGGTGTGCGTGCTGAAAGGTGGCCAGCACATGTCCGTTGGGCAGTCGCACGTAGGAGTGCGGATGCTTATAGCCCGCCATGTCGGTAAATGACGTCTCAATTCTGGGATGCAACGGATCGCGCAGATCAAAGACGAAAGTCCGCCCGGCGTCATGGTCATTGGCGAAGAGCATCCCGCTGGCCGGCATGGTGTATTCCGTGTGATGCACGCGCATGGTTGGTTGATCGGTTGCGAGCGTCGTCACTAGATGTCCATAGGAAGCCGAGGAAGGGTCGGCATCGATTACCGCAAGAAAATCGTTGCCCTTGCGTGCTGCATCACCGCACCACACAAAAAGGTAATGACCGGGCACGGTGGTTTTCTGCTCCTGCGATTGCACCGCAACGCTCACCGCGCAAAATACCAGAGCAAAGGAGAACAGAAGACGTGGCATGGAGACCCCAATCAAGAAAGTAGCTTCGTGGACAGCTCGCAAGCATATCACTGTAAACAACGGCAAAGTAAGGAGCAGAACCGGCTCGATTGTGTATAGATTCGCCGATTCTTCATTTGGGATGCATTTCGGTTCCCGTGATTTCGCGGCGGTCACTTAGGCTACCGTCTGGAATTAGCACGGCCACCCAAGGCATTTCCACGGACGCCACATCGGCATGCCAGATAAGCTCTTGAACATTTCCCGAGCTCAGATCGATCTTCTGCATTGCCGGTTCATGCAGGACGAGATTGTCGGCGCGGATGGCGAATGTGTGACTGCCGGCGCCTTCAGCGGAAACCCGCACGACAACTTTATTGTGACCTGAGTCTTGATACGCAACTTTGAAGTCGAAAACGTGTTCTCGGCGCAAATCGAGATGGTAGAGTCCACCCGGCAGGACCGTGACGGTAGTGTGAGTTGCCCCCTGACGCACATCGTAATGACCTTCGGGTAAATGAAGGTTGAATTCGCCGTCACTCCCGATCGAGGCCACGCCGGTAAGCTGCCCGCTCGTTTGTTCGCGGAATTCCACCGGTTCGTGGCGCCCCGAGTCAGCCGTCCCGCGCACCGTGGCGGCGACGGCGATGTCTTGCATCAGCCATATCCACTGCCCTACCGGCTGAGTCCAGACTTCTTTGTACGTCCAGCAAATCTGTGTGGGCCAATAGGGAGCGTCGTCGAAGCCCTTAGTTTCAATCCCGACCGGAAGCGCACCCACCATCTGGCCCGAGCGCACGCTGTAGAGCGGAGTCCAGTCATAACCTTCGCCATACATTACGCTGGCAGAGAAGGGATTGCGCCCGACCAGCCATTGCGCTTGCTTCTGAGCCAGGTCTTCGGCCTCAAGATTGCCTCGTAACTGTCCCGCGGCCGAGAGCGCTTTGGCCTGCGACAGCAGAACGCTGGAGTTGCCGCGAAAGTCAAACCAAACCGGAAACCGGCGCAGATAGTTTCCGTCGCCCAGCGGAATTCCGTGCCGTACTTCCTGCAAATAAGCGTCGCGATCAGCCGCGCGCAGAGGAGTCCAATCTTTTGATTCAGGAATGAGGCGTGCTTCGCTCTCGCGATACACTGCGGCTGGTAAAACCCCGTACGGCTCATCGACGGCCGATGCCGGTTTGAGATAGTACTCCGAGTGCAAGACGACAGCCGAGTACCATTTCATCCATTTGTCGTGATCCGGAAAGACTTCACACAGGCGGATCAGAGCAATGATGGGTTCCTGCTCTTGCCCGATGTGGAAACGATGAAAAAGATTCTCTCGCTTCGGACCAGTATAAAAATAACCAGCCAGCGGAATCGTCCAGGGTTGTACCTTCCGCTCTTGCGATGCCAACACCAGGTCGCCCAAACTGACTGCTTCATCGGCGTAACGCTGGTCTCGGGTCGCCCGGTAGAGCTCAACCGACGCGACGACGCCGAACGATAGCCGCTCCAGTTCGTCCTGTGCGCCGTAAACTTCGGCGAGCGGAGGCGCCGTTTTCAAACCCTCCACTGCGAACTTCCAGTCTTCTTCCGCAATCATCAGGCTGCGGTTCGCCAACTCCGGATCGCTTTCCTTCAACACTCGCGCCGCTAGCGCTTCTACTCCACTTACCCGAAAGTTCCATTCCGGATTGTTGACGGCCTGGCCGAAGCGATCGTCCGCCGTACCCATGATTCCGTCGGTCCAGTAGCTCACTAGTTGGCCGGTGCTGCGGTATCCGTCTCCAAAGCGCGTTTTCAGCACCCAGTTCAAACCCCATCGCGCTTCTTCCAACAATCGCTCCGTGAGAGCCGGATCCTCGCCTCGCTCCCTCAAAGTTTCGGCCAGCGAAAGGTCCGCGTAAACCATTCCCGGTGTGTTTCCTGTTGCACTGAGATCTCCGGCATCGTGATATCCACCGTTGACCACGATTCGCTGGTCTCCGTGAAGCGTATAGATATCCTGATGACACCGGCCGTGAATGCCGGGCACTTCGGTTCCACAGCGCTCGCTGTACATGAAGTTGATTGCTTTCCAGATGCTGCTATTCCATGCGTCATCGCCGATGCGGAACGAACGAGTCAGCATATCGCCGGCCTTGATCGCGTAGATGCCGGGCTCTCGGACCTCGGAAAAGTTTAGCGTTTGATACTTGCCAAGCGGAGTAGTCGTCTGTTCCACCGGCTTGGTGAGGACAACCTGGCCAGTCTGTTGATCGACGACGGAGAACTCGCCAGCCGCCAGATCGCTGGCGATTGCGGATTTCGATGTACCGGTTGTATATCCACTGTGGCTGAAAGCTATCTTTCCGGAGGCCACATCCCAGCCCTCGACGTGATCGGCCACAACGCTCTGTAATTCGAGGCGATCAATGTCAAGAATTGTCTGGTCGCCGGGCTCGGGAAATTTCTTGGGAAGGCTATACGCAAAATCGACTGCCCTGACACGATCGCGATCGAGCGGGGCGATTTCCCACACAATCTGATTCCACATGTGATTCTTGAGAATAATCGACTCGTGGCGGCCTTCGTTATATCGATCTGGTAGTTTGTGCACGCCATCATTGTGGAGAATCAAGGAACAAGAAATCGCAGGCGCGCCGACAACGTCGGGATACACCCAAAGAGAGATGCGGTTATATCCGCTCCAGTCTTCGCCGGAAAATTTTCGCGTGGCCACAAGGTCTTCCCACTCACCCTCGTTGCCCACTTGGGCGATGTTGGAAGTTGAGCGGATTCGCAAGGCATGCTTTCCGTCTTTCGTGTGATCTTCGCTTAGCGTCATCTCTCCCGCGCCCGCGAACGACCACGACGAAAGGTCTTCCATGCTATCCAGGACCCGCGAATCAAGCACTTTCTTGTTCAGCCAGCGGAATTCAGCGCCATCTTCAAAGCGCGCCTGCATAGGCTTAGCGGGAGTTGCTTGTTCCGCCGCTTGCTGTGCGCTGAGAGAAACTCCAAGGCAGATGACGACCAGTGCCGTTCTCAAACCAAACCACCGTACCTCTGTTCCCGCGAAGGTTCGTGTAGGAGCTGTGAACATGGTTGGCATCCTTGCCGGCATATCTCCCTCCAAGCGATGACCATTACAGATAGGGATGAACGATTGAACTGCGGAACTCTACTTGTCTGCACTGTCGTTTTTTCGTGCGGCAGGCTGCGCGGACGGCAGCGTTTCCACACGCGGCTGCGGGATCATTTCCATCGCCCAAACCGCGGCCGGACGCATGTACATCGACGCCCTAAAATTTCCCTTCACGTCCCATGCTTCCGGAGTGCGGAACCAGTATCCTTTGCTCTCGTAGATCACGTGGTACAAACCCCAAGCCGTGCGGTAAGCCTCGTCCCGCATCCCTTCGCTAAGCAGGAGAGCGGCGAATCCAAAGCTGGTTCCTACCCACACTTCCGGCGCCTGTTCGTTATCGCGAATGATTGAGCCATCCGCGGCCATGCCATTGGCCGCGCCCATTTCGCCGTCGCCAAATTTCATGACGTTGAAGTCGAATATTTTTCTGGACGCCGCCAATTGCATTTCGTGCGGCACTAAGTCGCCCAGGCCCGTCATGTTGGCATACCACTGTCCGGCCAGTTGATCGGCCTGGATGCTGTCGCGATATTCGCTATCCGTGTCGTAGCGGAAATATTCGCCGCTCCAAAGCTGGCCAATGTATGTCTTTTGAGCTTTGAGGAATAGTTCGTGATACTTTGAGGCTGCGTCGTTTTTGCCAAGTGTGCGTGCCATCTCCTCAGTGGCGCGCAATGCCGAGAGCCACAAACCGCCGCAATAGGCGCTTACCCCTCGTACCACCCATGAATCGTAGGTTTGATCGGGGTAGCCGCCATTTTCAGGAATGCCACCGCCATGATCGAATTGCTGCAAGTAAACCATGGCGTCCTGCACAGCCGGCCACATCTGGCGCAGGAAGGCCGCGTCTTTGCTGCCGGTCAGGACGTAATCGCGATAAACCATCAAAACAAACTTTGAATTCAGATCCTTCCAATCGTTCGTATCCTGCCAGCCGGGTTCATTCACGGCGATGAACGGATCTCCCTCCGGGACTCCGAGATCGTGCGGCACCGCGCCTTTCTTTTTCCGCAGGTGCAAGCTGGGTTCGCCCGTCAGTTGCGACTTCCAGACCCATTGCCCCTTTTCCGGCCATTCCTTCGGCACCGTGTCGGCGAACTCGCGCAGCACCTGCTTGTCGATATCGGGCCAGAATTTCAGCAGCGGCATCGAAGCATAAAACCGCACATCCAAAGTTCCGTAATACGCATAATCGAAGCATTCCAGTAACGCAAAGGAAGAAGGAGTTTTGACATCGCTACCGACTGGGCGTCCCCAGAACGAGCCTCCATCCGTCAGTGTGTAAAGTTCGTTGAAAAGCATGCCTCGATACCATAACGGCTTGCTTTCATCATTCACATAGGGACCCTGCCACGCGTCGATCGCATCGCTCCAGGCCGAGGCGTTGCGCAATCCGTCGCGCGCAATTGCCCAGGCATTGTTGCCGCTGGTTCCATAAAAATCCGTATAGCGGCGATCCCATTGGCGACCTTCGCCGAATTCCACCACTGGGAAGTCCCACGCAATTACCATGGGGATTACTTTTTTCTCTCCCGGCTGAAGGGTGAAGCGCACAGCAATTGCTCCCGCTAGTTTTTCGCCATCGCTCACCCAGGAAAGATCGCTGTTCGCCAGCCGGCCATCTTTGGCAAAGCCCGTCCAAATCGCTTTTCCATCTCCTTCGGAGGGGAATGTAGCCTGGTAACTTACCTCGACGCCCGGCGACTCAAGGGCGGCAATCGCGAATTGTCCGTCAGCCTCGCGCGGGGCCGTGCTCGCGCGGTTGCGCTGAAACGCCACTCCCTTCATCATCGCAGCGTCGATCTTCTCGCTGACGAATTGATTGTGATTTCCCTGACTGGGAGCGCCTTGAAAATCTCGAGTAAAGGTGCGAAACCAGCCCACCATGTTCGTCCATGAGAGCAGGACAGACACGGTAACGGCGTGCTTCGTGGGATTTTCCGCATGCCAGCGATAAACCGCAACTGGATAACTTGACTCGCGATAATTATTTGGCAGCACGGGAGAAAATTGTTCCAGCACCACGTGGGCTGGAAATTTATCCCATTTGTAGTCGTACCACGACTTGGGATAGAGCGCCGCATATTCCCCCGCGCCCACCGGATAGTCCCATTGCCAGCTTGCGAGTGAGCCATCCGCCGGGTGATCCGTCATCAGCACCCGGGCTGTCCCTTCAGCCTCGCCCTCAGCCTGCTGAAACATTGCAAACTGATTGGCATAAACGGGCGCATATTTGTGAACTCCCGCTTTCATGTGCCAGCGGGCAAAGTCCCCTCGATAAGTGCGCGAAAATGTTCCGGAGCCAAAGCCGCCCACCGGCGCGCCTTGCCAAAACCCATCATCAATATTGCCGGCGATCCGAGTCACTCCGGGTTTCTCGAGTGGAAGGCCGAGGGGACGGCGCCAGGCCGCTTTCGGTATCGCGTCTCCAGCCCAAACTGCCGTCGTTACCAACGCGACAGATAGGACTCGTAAGTACAGGCGAACTTTCATTTGTATGAATCTCCTACTTATCGAGCCAATACTTATTGAATCCTTCGTAGTCCGACGGTAAGCTCGCCAGGATCGTTCTTCTCAATTCCAATATGTCGACGGAACCCTGTTTCTGATAGAGCACGTTTCCGTCGGGACCAATCAAGACGGTATAAGGAACGGCTGACTCCCACTTGGGATCGAACGCGGCCTGCAGGCCGGCGATATCGTCGGAAGCAAACAATAAGTTACGGCTGGTGGCGTGCATTTTCTCCAGCACACGCAATACGCTGCTCTTTTCATCCGGCATGTTTGCCGCCACCGTAACCAACTCGACATCGCGAACGCCATACATTCGGAAGGTGTCCTGGAACTCGGGAAATTCGTGAATGCACGAGCCACACCATGTAGCCCAAAAACTGACCAATAGCGTTTTTTTTGTTGGGTTTGTTCGTAACGTCTTCAAATCCGCCGCCGCCGCCATTTCAAGCTGGACCGGCTGGGATTCGATTTTCCGTAAAGTGTCCAGGCACGCGGCCTGTTTTTCTTTCCATTTCGTCGAACAGCCGAAAACACCGGTGTGCTTCACTTCTACTTCCCGATGGGCGAGGAGCGCATCGATGGCGTCGCGCACCTCATGGGTTTTCACTAGTTCAACGCGGTAGCTACTGTCCATGCGGCCTTCATAGCGAAGACGCCGATCATGATCGAAGACAAAGGCGTGCGGCGTAGCCTGCGGGCCGTAAGCGTCCGCTACCGACTGTGTTTCCCCGTCGTAAAGGTACGGATACCTCAAATGCTTGTACTGGGCGCGGATCTTCATCTCTTCAAGGCTGTCGCTGACGTCGGAGGAATCTAACTCATCGATGGTGATCGCCTTGGGATCGTTGGGTTGAATCGCAACCACTGCAACACCGCGGTCTTTATAGTCCGCCGCAAGTTGCGTGATACGCCGCTCATACATTTGCGCGATAGGACAATGGTTGCAGGTGAACACAACTACGAGGACTTGACTAGCGGAATAGTCGGCAAGTTTATGAACCTCTCCGTCGACGCCAGGCAGTTCAAAGTTCGGCGCAGGAGAACCGAGTGCAAGAATCGGGTGTGCCTCCTGTGCCCACGTGGTGAGCGCGAGCAGAACAAACACGAAAACCTTCCACATGCTATCTCTCTCCTACGAACCGTAATTCATAGTCTCGTCTGGCCTTCTTTAAGACACATTCGCCTATTTAGCGGGCAAAGGCCGTGAGGTGATATCTGCATTCACCAACCCCATAGCCCATTTGATCGCCTCTGTATACATCTCCTGAAGTCTAGGATCGTCCCAGTTGTCCTTAGGGTGGCCCAGGGTGGAATAGTAGACGCGGCCCTTGCCGTACATTTTGGCCCACGTTACGGCGAAGTCGCCATCGGTCCTGTGGACTTTGGAAGTCGATAAATCGAGTTTGCTGGTGTCAAGGCGCATCAGAACGCGCACCTTGTCACGCGAATAGTTTCGGACCTGGTAGATTTCGTCTCTGAGAACAAGAGACCGCGGCCACTGCTCCATGCCTGGGAAGCTAGAATCCTCAACGACGATGGGAGCGTCAAATGTTCCCCACGGATGCTCGTCGAAGTACCCACCGATCATCTCGCCATATTCCGGCCAGCCCGTGAAGGTGATGGTGGCACTGTGAACGCCAATAAAACCTTTTCCATCATCATGAACGAATGATAGGAAATCTGCCTTTTGTTGCGCATTCATCTCAAGTTCGCCGCCGGTGAAGAAAAGAACGGCGTCGAAGTCGTTAAGGTTCTTGGCATTGAACTCCAGTTTCTTTTTGGTGAGCGCTTCTGTATCGGTGCGAATTGTGGTGTCCCAGAGCTTGGTCTTCTCGCCCAAGCGTTCAATCGTGGCCATAGCGTGAGAAACGGATTCGTGCCGATACCCCTTTTCCTCACCGATGACCAGCAATTGTTTTTTCTTCGCCTGTACCGGCGTCTGTGCTTGGCTGATACAAACAACGCAAGCAATTACGAAAACCAGAGCACTCCAACGCACGATTCTCATAAGCAACAATTCTCTACGGCGCCGAGCCCACAGCGGTAGTTACGGTAAGCGTTCGCCCATTGATCACGGTTGGGCTCGGCCCATCCATGTTTGCTACGAAGGCCATGTTGGTTGCACTATCCACGGCAATTGCATAAGGCGCAATCCCAGTCTTTATCGTCGCCGCCACCGCATTAGTGATTCCGTCAATCACAGTCACAGTATTGTCGTGAGTATTCGCGACGTATACTCTGTGAATGTCAGAGTCAACCGCTAAAGCCTGAGGCCGGGATCCCACACTCACGGTTGCAACGACAGAGTTGCTGGCGCCATCAATTACCGTCACGGTATTGCCTGCGTAGTTCGCCGCATAGAGTCGGCCGGAAGACGAATCCACAGCAAGTGCGCAAGGAATATCACCGGTATGAACCACTGTCGTGGCATTTGTTCTGCCATCAAGCACTGTGACATTCGAACTGCCCGCGTCTGCCAAATAGATTTTGTTTGCCACAGAGTTCGCCGCGATTCCCCAGAGATGGGCGCCCGCGGTCACCCTTGTTGTGCTATCGGTGGCGCCATCGATTACAGTCAAGTTATCGCTCTCATAGCTTGTTAGGTAGAGTCGGTTTGTCGCCGGATTCACGGCAATAGCGTCAGCCTGCACGCCGATTTTCAGAGTGCTTGCCGCGTTGGTTGTTCCGTCAATGACCGTCATGCTATTGCTGAAGGTCTTCGAGATATACACCTTGTTGGTGGCAGGGTTCGCCGCGATAGCATAAGGCAAATCTCCCACTTTGACGGTGGCAACGACGCGATCGGTTGCTCCATCGATCACGCTTACATCGCCGCTTCCCGAGTTCGCCACGTAAACTTTGTTGGTGACAGGATTAATCGCGATTGCTTCGGGCGCGGTTCCTACTTTTATTGTGCCGCGAAAGTTGCCGGCATCATCCAGGACCGTTACAGTGCCAGAGGCGGCGTTCACCGCGTACACTCTGTGGCTTGTCGGATTCAATACAATTCCGTCCGGACTAATTCCTGTTCCGCTCGGCGGCTGAGAAGCGGTCTTGGCTCCCATGCCGAGCCAATTCACCGCATTTTCAATGAGCTTGTTCTGAATGGGACTGGTGAAAATCTTGTCTCCGTGTCCCATATTCATGTAGATCATTTTGTATTTCGTGTTTGTCCAAACCACGGGGAGGTCGCCACCGGTGAGAACGTCCTTCAGCCCAAGAGGATAATTTGAAGGATCGAGAGTGACCAGGACTCGCACATCTTTATTATGTCGGGGGCTGGGTTTCCAAATGTACCATTCGTTGACCGGCGATTCGTAGGAGTCTGGGATGTCCCTTGCGACTGGATGAGTGCGGTCATCGATGACGAGCTTTGCCGGCAACGGCGGCCAGTTGTTACTGTAAAAGACCGCCCCGCCTAACAAATCGACGAACCATGGCCAGTTTGTGTCTTTGTCGTTGTATCCGGAGAAGTGAAAACCCAACCATGCCCCGCCATTTTCCATGTAGCGCTGGAACGCTAGTCTTTGTGCGGCATTGCTGGGTGCGTCGTCGAGCCAAACAATCATTTGGTACGCTTTTAAATACGCATCATTCATGTTCTCCCAGTCGGTTGTCGAGTCAAATGTAAAGTTGTCAGCAATCGCTCGGGCGGCAAGGAATTTCAGCGCGGCCTCGGCAAACTGCACGTGATCGGGTTCGACGTTCGTAGAGTAAAAGGCAAGCACCTTAAAGCGAGTTGGTTGAGCGATGCTCGCTACAGAGGAGCAAAGAACGGCCAAAAACATCAAGAAACGAATCGAGTGCATCTTCATTGGCGGGCGGCCCAGAAGATCGAATTGCGAAAGATGGTCGTAAAAGCAGTATTTCGGAACAATTCAGGATGGTGCCCCATGAAAATGTAGACGTTGCGCGCCTTGTAATGTTCATTTGTCCAGATGACGGGATGATCTCCCATCTTAGTTTTGGTATCTGGCAAGTACGTGGCCTCATTGACGCGCGCCAACACGCGAACATTCTGACGCGGAGATTTGTCGTACGTGTACCATTCTTCCTGATCGACTACAAAGGATCCGCCCACATCTTTCATAACGGGGTGCGAAGGCTCTTCCACGACTACTGTTGCGGTGGCGAACTTCGGAATGTAATCGGTAAATCTGATCCCTCCCATAAACTGGGAAAACCATGGCCACATGCTGTATCCGTCAAATTCTCCGAGCAGGGTAGCGTGATGAAATCCGATCCAACCGCCTCGGCCTTCCTCAATGTATTTTGTGAATGCGGTTACAGCGGCTGGAGTCCATCCGTAGGGTGGATAGTTCAGCTGTATAAACAACTGATAGCGAGACAGGAATTCGTCGTTAATCTTATCGGTGTTCTCGATATAATCGACACTAAAAGCGTTGTCGTCCGCCAGCTTTTGCAACCACACTCTAGCTGCGTCAACGAAAGGCCGATGGATGCCGCCGGATTCCGCCAGAGCAATGACTTTAAATTTAGGCTTGGAGTTCTGCGCCATGCCGGCGCCGGGGGAACTGAGAACCACAGCCACTATTACCCACAAACAGCGGTGAAAGCGAAAATACGAAACCAGTCTTGAAAATGACATTTGGGCTCCAGTTTCAATTGAAAACCCAGTCGATCCAAAATTAGCGTTTCCACGCCGCGAACAACATTTTTTTCGCAACGGGCGTCGATCCGTCGGTGCACGCATCACGCTCTGCCGGGCAAGCCACAGGTATTGTACTCCAAACTTAGTTATCAAGCATTACAATGTGGCGGGCGTTGAAGCATCCCACCGGACGGCTAAATCAAAAAACGGCGAAGCCTGCTATTGTGTGAGTCGGATGCTTTTGCAGGAATCGGAAAATGTCTTAACATGACTCACGTCGCATCGAGACCAGGGATGCCGGTGAGCGCACAGTGACGAAAGAACGAGTACCAATCGGAAGGCCTCCCCTTCTCCGCCAAACCAATGCTCAAATCCTGTTGAGACTTCTTCGCGAGGCGGGGCCATGCTCGAAGGCCGATCTGGTTCGCGCTTCCGGGCTGAGCGCTCCTTCAGTGACGAATGTGGTTGCCCACCTCGCGCTTGCGGGACTGGTTGAGCCTATCGGCGAAGGAGATTCGACCGGTGGAAGGCCGCCCGACATACTACGTTTCCGGGCTGAGCGAGGTTCTGTAGCGGCGGTTGAGATTGGGCCTGATTCCCTCCGCTTTCTTCTGGCTGATTTGGATGGGCGGGAAATTGGGAAAGCGAGGGTCTCTCTGGAGAGGCCGCCGTCGTCCCCTTCGGCAGTCTGCGACCGGATCAGCGGGATCGTGCGCGACTTGCTGCGCAAACAGAACCAAACCGAGGAGCAACTGTTGGGGCTCGTCGTAGGAGTACCCGCCATCGTCAATGTTCAAGAGGGGGTCGTAAGGGCGCTCAGCGCGCTAAAGGGATGGACCGATGTACCTTTGGGAGGCATGCTTGCAAAGGAATTTAAATGCAACGTAACGATAGAGAATGATACGAATCTCGCAGCCCAAGGCGAATATTATCGAGGAGCGGCGCAGGGAGAAAAGAATTTTGTTTTCATTACCATCGGCGAAGGTGTGGGTGCCGGTATTTTTGTGAACGGAAGCATCTATCGTGGATCTCAATGGACGGCGGGAGAGATCGGCTATCTTCGAGTGCCCAGCATTTCAAGGGAGCACCCCACCATCCACAAATATGGGAAGCTCGAAAAGCTTTTGGGTGCTCCGGGAATCCTGAAGAGCTGGCAGTCGAATCGGCAGAGATCCCGTACGTATCCCAAGGTGAACTGTGCGGCTGACGTTTTCGATCTTGCGGCCGCGGGAAACGCGGAGGCCAAACGGCTCCTTCGGCAACGAGCCAACCTCTTGGCTGACATCGTGCTGGACCTGGCCCTCATCCTCAACCCTAGCGTTATCCATCTCGGAGGCGAGGTGGGCAATCATCCACGCCTGTTGCAAGAGGTGGAGGAATTGTTGAAGGGAAGTGAATTTGCGATCGTACGCGTAGGATTGAGCGGGCTCGGTTCCTCCGCCGTCTTATGGGGCGCAATTTATACGGCGCTCGATCCAGCCATTCTTGGACTATTGCGGCCCTCTGGTTCTCCAACTTAATCGAGTTTCTGGGGAAAAAGCCTCCCGAAGCGTAAAGAACTCCGCAACAAAACTTTCCCGGTTGACTGACTTAGTAAATAAAGATAACTTAGTATGGTGAGCCGCTCGTGGTAGCCAAGCCCAAGTTGCGTCCAGCCGTCTCTTCTCCGGGAAGAGCGAAGCGGCAGCGTGAAATGAAGCAGATGGACGCCGGTGAGGTGATGCGGCAACTCCGCGAACGCGGCTCCGAGTCAGGCGAAATTTCGGAACGGCACTGGGGGTTATCCTCCTCTCGGCCCTCGGCAGCGGTTTCCTTCCTGCTTGAAAAAGGCTTGCTCGAAAGGACTTCCAACGGAAGGTCAAAAGCCGGCCAGCGAAGCGGCGCCCTTCGCATTAATGCGGGATACGGACACGTGGTCGGCGTGGACATAGGCGCGAGCAATTTACGAGTTGCATTGGCCGACATGAACGGGAGCGTATTAGGGAAGTGGTCTGCATCCACTAAGAAAACTTCTTCTCCCGATTTGGTGATCGAACAGATCCGCACGGGTGTGAAGTATCTGTTGCAGCGTGCTTCTGTACCCCGACGTTCGCTATTGGCCGTAGCTGCCGGTGCACCCGGCATCACCGACGGAGACGCGGGTGTTGTGGTGGCAACATCCTACCTGAGAGGATGGAAAGATGTCGCACTTCGAAGCTTGCTGGAAAGCGCCCTACGCATTCCGGCCGCGGTTGAAAACGATGTAAGAATGGCAGCCATCGGAGAGAACTGGAGGGGCGCCGCGCAAGGCATCGGCGATTTCGTATTTCTTGCTATTGGAACCGGGATTGCCGCTGGCGTATTCGCCAATGGCAAGTTGATCCACGGTGCAGATTGGACTGCGGGTGAGATCGGCTACATGCATGTTCCGGGCGGTCCGGAAGAGGCCGCGAAGCATCGCGATCCGGGATCACTTGAGAGCGTAATCGGCGGCGAGGGCATCCGGCAACAGTGGTTGCGCGGTTGCGGCGAAGCGGGCACTGTAGTCGCCCGCGACCTTAATGCAACGGAAATCTTTGAACGAGCTCGTGCCGGAGATGAACTTGCGGAGCGTGTTCTGAATCGCTCGGCGAAAATGCTGGCTTATGCGGTGTACAACATCTCTTTGGTCCTAAACTGCGAACTGTTCGTATTGGGTGGCGGAGTAGGGATGAGCCAACCGTTACTGGATTCTACGCGCCAGTTCCTGCAAGAGTACACCGAACCCGTCCGGCCAAAGCTGGCCGTTAGTAGTCTGGGGCCGGATGCGCAGTTGATCGGAGCGATTCGATTAGCGCTTAATAAAGCAGATTCGGGAATCGGCCTGGTAGCGGGTGGTCAACCCGACTCGCCGCGAAGATTGCTTCTTGGAATCTAGTTCAGGAAGACGCTCCAATCGAACGGTTTAGCTTTTCCTGGGAAGACTGATGCTCTCCAACTCTCTTCCCCGAGTTTCCGGTACAACAAACCGCACAAATACAAGGGTGGCGATGCAAAGCGTTCCGTAGATCGCGAATGTGCCGGCGCTCCCCAGGATACTAATCAGGGTTAAGAATGTTAACGAAACCGCGAAGTTAGCAATGCCTGAGAACAATGTTCCGGCGGCGACCCCGCGCCCGCGGACGCGCAACGGAAAGACTTCGGCAACCAGTATCCAGGCGATCGCTCCCAGGCTGAATGCGAAACATGCGATATAGACCACGAGACACGTGATTGCTATAGATCCTAGCGACGAACCGAGCATTGCTTGATGGCCAAAGGCGAAAGAAAGCGCGAAAAGGGCGATTGTCATGCCGGTCACGCCCACGTAGAGCAGCGGCTTGCGTCCAACCCGGTCGACCAGAGCGATGCCCCCGACCGTCGCAACCACATTCACTATGGCCACGATCAGGGTCGCAAAGATGGCATTGGCGTGCGAGGAGCTTCCCGCGAGCTCAAAAATCTGCGGACCGTAGTAAATGATGGTGTTGATACCGGTGACCTGTTGTAAAACGGTGAGTCCGACTGCGATGAAAAGCGCGCCGCGGACGGCAGGACTCCAGAGGGCGCTCCAGCGTTGTTCCACGGGCGTTTTCAGTCCTTGCTCAATGTCATCGAGAAGACGCTGTGCCCCGTCGGCATCCGTATAGACATGCAGTACTGCTGCCGCGTCCTTGGGGCGACCGTGTGCGAACAGCCAGCGCGGACTTTCGGGAACCGTGAGAATTACCGCCAGAAAGAAGACTGTCGGCACAACCGCGAGGCCGAACATCAGTCTCCAAGCCTGTTGTGCAGCCAGCCAGTAACCCACGAGATCCGCGAGCGCGATTCCCACGGTCAGCGCCAACTGATAAAGCCCGATGAGCATACCGCGCGACTGAGGCGGGGCAAGTTCAGAAACATAGACCGGCGCGGTTACCGAGGTGAAACCGATTCCGATTCCGATAATCGCACGCGCCACAATCAGAACGAAGACGTTGGCCGACAGAGGCGCCAGCAAAGATCCGACGATAAAAATACCTCCCGCCCATACCAGCGTTGCACGCCGGCCGATACGATCGGCGACCGCCCCGCCCACAATGGCTCCAAGCATGGCACCGATCAGGACGATACTGACGACCAACTCCTCCATCAAAGTTGAAAGCGCGAATGTGCGTTTGACGAAGATCGCTGCGGCCGCAATGATGCCCATGTCATAGCCGTACAACACGCCACCCAGTGCTGCGATCGACGAAATGCGCAGGATGAATCCGCGATTTACGCGAGGCGGATCAGAGAGTCCAGGATCAGACACATATTTACCTCAACAGCATCATACTGTATAGTTTATAATCATTCATTAAAAACATCGACCGTTCGGTGTTTGTCGGCAGATTAACCGAGGAAATCAAATGGAGAGCCAGGCAGGCCCAGAGTCGCGCTGGATCGCCGGAGTCGAGCCGCCGAGCGAGATGCTGACCCGGAGCATGACATCCATTTATGAAATGGAATGTCGAGAACAGCCCGAGCATCTTGCCAGGCTGCTGCGGGCTTATCAGGAAGACAAGCCGATCCGGGAAGCGATCGAACAACTGCGGCAGATGGCACTTTCCGCCGGGCCTGTAATGTTGGTTGGAATGGGGGCTTCCTATTGCTCCTCTATTATCGCTTCCTCTTTCCTGCAGTCGTGCGGCCAGTTGGCCTTCGCTGCAGACGCAAGTGAGTGGCTGCACTACTCGCGCCCGGTATGGGATCAGGCCGCTGTTTCCATTTTGTTGACCACTTCCGGAGAGAGCGCGGAATTGGTGCAGCTCTGTCAAAACAGTGCGAGGCTACCGATCGCTTTGCTTTGCAACAACGAAAAAAGCACCTGTTGGTCGTCCATCGAGGTCAAACTGCCGATTCTGGCAGGGCCAGAATACGGCAACGCAACCAAGACATTTACCAACGCTACGGCCGCGTGCATCGTGTTCGCTTCCCACATTCTGGGGCGGGCATGGCGCGAAGATGCCCAACGGGCGAGCGTAGCTTACGCTGCCGCCCTCGATAAGGTATTTAGCCTGCGAGGAGAACTGGAAAAATTCTGCCGCGGAGCCGCGAATATCGAGCTCGTAGGCCGGGGACCAGCATACGGTGCCGCCATCATGGGTTCGTTGTGTATTCGCGAGATGACCGGCCATCGTGCTGCGGCTTATTCCGGAGGCGGGTTTCGGCATGGTCCGCTCCTTGACGTCGACGGATCGCACGTCGCCATCATTTCAGCCCTGGGACGAGCGGCCGGTTTGGGAGTCGATCTCGCTCATGATTGTCACGCGCGTGGCGGCAGAGTGATCTTGGTCGGAACCGAAGAGCGGCAGGCGTCCGAAAGGTTCTTTCCGGTAACGATTGGGGCCGTCCCGGAACCGTGGGAAGGAATCACTTCCGTTCTCGTGCCACAAGCGCTGACGCTTGCCATGGCAGAAGAGTTTGGTGCGAAGCTTCCCCCTCGTTTTCAGTACGGAATTATGAAGGAGTAGAACGCGGATCCTTCGCTCGTCCATGTTTCCCGCGCAAGGCGGTGCAACACCGAGCGGCACGATGCATAGCAAGAGCTGATCGTATTGGGCTAGTGGTTGGGAGATTAGGTGAGAGTTAGTCAGGCGAAGGCTCGAAAAGGAGATGGAATGACACACTCGAAGGCGTCCTCGATAATCGCTCTAACGCTGTTCGCAACCATGTTCGCCACATTTTTCGCAGTGAGTCCCGCTTGGGGGCAGGAAGTCACGGCCACTATCACCGGAAGCGTGACTGATCCCACGGGAGCCCCGCTGGTTGGCGCCTCCGTGGTGGCTCGCGATGTGGATCGCGGCACTACCTACGCAACTAAAACCAATGGGGATGGCGTCTTCAACCTCCAGCGCTTGCCGGTTGGCACTTACGAAATAAAGGTGACCGCGGCTGGATTTCGGACGGCTCAGCAGTCCGCTGTCACGCTGGTGCTGGATCAAATCGCCCGCTTCGCCTTCCAACTCCAGGTGAAAAGCGTAACCGAGGTCATGGAAGTGATCGATCAGGCTCCGACATTGCAGACCGATACCGCGCAGGTAGGCACGGTGATTGATGCAAGGACGAACGACAATCTCCCCTTGGCCTCGCGCAACTTCGTCCAATTGACCTTGCTCAGCCCGGGCGCACTCACCATTGATCCCCAGACCATGAATACCGGTTCCCAAACCTCGCAGCAGATTGCGGGCAATGGAGGTGGGCGCCCATATATCAACGGCAATCGCGAAGAGTCGAACAACTTTATTCTTGACGGCGTGGATGACAATCAGGCTTCCGAGAACGCGGTGGGTTTCACCCCATCGCCCGACGCCATCCAGGAATTCAATGTCATCACCCAGAACGCTTCGGCGGAATTCGGCAATTTTCAGGGCGGTGTGGTCAGCGCCTCAATAAAATCCGGCACGAATACCTTCCACGGCGACGTCTTTGAATTCATCCGCAACGATAAATTCAATGCGAACTCGTGGCAAAACGGCTTCTTACCCAATCCGCAAGGGACGATCGGTCTCCCGAAGGCAAAGATGCGATGGAATCTGTTCGGGGGCACAATCGGCGGTCCAATCATCAAGAGCAAATTGTTTTTCTTCGCTGATTATGAAGGCTCCCGCTTCGATCATCCGCCTGCGGCAAGCGGCTTGACCGTGTTATCAACTGCCGAACGCGCAGGCGATTTTAGCGCCTTGCTGACCCCCACCTCTGCAAATCCCAATGGCGTGCAAATCTATGACCCCTGCACTCCGGGCACAGGAGTCAGCGGTACACCGTGCGTCCTGTCCGGGAACCCTGTACCTTTTCAGGGCAACATCATTCCTCCCAACCGACTTGATAATGCCTTCAAGGTGCTAATGGCCTCGTCGCTCTATCCACAACCGACTCCCGGTGCGCCCAATAGCGCTGTAATTCTCAATGGAAGCCAGAACAACGACGATCAGGAAGATTTCAAAGTCGACTACAACGTCTCTGCCAAGGACCGCCTTTTCGCCCGCTATTCACGGGGCAAGGAAATCGATCCCTTAACGACTTCCTTCCTGCTTGGCGGTAACTCGAGTTCGGAAGCACACATCGACAACACTGCTTTTGATGAGACGCACACCTTCACTTCGTCACTGCTCAACGATTTTCGCATTGGCGTGAACTACGTCCTGCCCTATGGCCCGAATACCACCTTTGACCCCTCCGTCGCAAAGTTGGCAGCCCAAACCGGGATCGCCGGTACGAGTGAAGGCGGCATCAACGGATTGCCAAGTATCACGTTCACAAGTGCCGCTAGCAACGGAAACGGCATCGGCAACTACTCCAGTTTGGGCAACGGTGCGATCATCCAAAAGTTCGCTTCTACGGTTTGGCAAGTATCCGACAATCTTCTATGGAGTCACGGCCACCACAATACAAAATTCGGATTCCAGATGAATCGGTACCGCTTAAACATTACTTATCCAGGTAATGCCGGAGTGCTGGGCGACATCGGCTTCACCAACAACTACACGTCCGAGGCCGGCGATGGACTATCTGGCGGCGATGCGGGAGCGAGCTTCGCCCTGGGCTTGCCCGATTCCGTGGCTCGAGGCGAAGTGGGCGGCGGCTTCCATCAAAGGGACTGGCTGCTGGCGGGTTTTGCGCAGGACGATTGGCATATAGCCGACGGCCTCACTTTGAATCTGGGATTGCGTTATGAGGCACGTACCCCATGGATCGAAACCAACAATCGCCAGGTGAACGTAGACAAGACGACCGGCGTCGTGGAGTTTCCCGGAAACAGCGCCATCGGCACCGGCATTGTCGGCAAGAACGGATACAGTCGAGGACTCTACAGCAGCAAATATGACGGACTGGGAGAGTTTGAGCCGCGCATTGGATTGTCCTGGGCTCCCGCATTCCTTCAGAGGAAAACCGTGGTCCGCGCAGCGTTTAGCGTCTCGTCTTATCTCGAGGGCACGGGGACTAATCTGCGCCTGCCCCGTAATCCGCCATACACGCCAACCCAGATCGGGGGAACGAACAACTACAACCCAGGCGCCACACCTTATGACACCGAGGCAGGAGCTACGGGCGGGGCCACACCCCAACCGCAATCGGTTTCCGGAGCGACTATGTTCGCCTGGGATCCGGTGGTGCAGCCGGCGGTCGGGGAACAATGGAATCTTTCGATACAGCATCAAGTTACACCAACGCTCACTGCGCAGGTTGGTTATGTCGGTCAGAAGGTGACGCACCTCGTGGTGCCGCTGGATCTCGGACAATTGCAACTGGGAACTGACAATACCCCGTTCATCGGAGGCTTCAACGGAGTCGATGCCGGCGGGAACAGTCTAGGGTATGGCCCGAACAGCTTCGCTGATGTTTACGATACGGCGTCGGTCGGAACCATGCGCTATGACGCTTTGCAAGCAGTATTGCAAAAGCGCGTCAGCGGAGGACTGGAAGGCCAGCTCGCCTACACGTTTGGTAAGTGCATGACCAACAACAGTGGATACTACGGAACCTACAGCACAAATTCCGAGACCACGAGTTCGTATCCCTATTGGCAGAACCTCTACGATCCGAAATCGAACTGGGCACGTTGCTACTATGATTCCAACCAAGTCTTGAGCGGCTACGTCCTTTACGAACTGCCCGTGGGGCGAGGAAAATCCTTCGGCCATGATCTTCCCGCGGCAGTCAATGCGGTAGTTGGAAACTGGTCGCTCGGTCCAATTTTTTCCTATCATGCAGGATTCCCGCTGGCCGTCTACGGACCCGACAGTTCTGGCACCTTCACCGGCAACGACGGTGCCGGATCGGGTTCTGCTCGTCCGAACTGCAATGGTCCGGTCCAGTACACCCACCAGATCGTAAACACTGCTTCGGGCTATCAATTCCAGTGGTTCTCGAATGCAAATAGCACATTCACACCGGAGGCGCCCGGGACCTTTGGCACGTGCCCGGCGCAAGGCCCGGTCATTGGACCTCGCTATGTGGATTTGGATCTGAGTCTGCAAAAGAACTTCCTGTTCGGCGAGTCAAAGCGTTTACAGTTTCGCGCCGACTTCCTGAACGCATTCAACCATCCCAACCTGGCCGCGCCGAACATGTACTACAGCTCAACAGCTACTACATTCGGAAATATCACCGGCAGTCAGGATCCCAGGAATCTCATGTTTGCTCTCAAGTTCTATTTTTGAGTTGGGTATCCCTCAGGCCGCAGGGGCAGACACGATAACGTGTCTGCCCTTTTTAATTTCAGATGCCTGCCGAGGGGCCGGGGCCCTGAGGTTCATCACGAGTACGGTGTTCATCACCAATCCACCAATTACCATTCGTGAAGCGGGTCGCGCTCGGTTCGATTCGACTTTGGGGTAATGTTGTGTGAAACTTTCGAGGACTCGATCATTGGCATCCGCATGAATTATGGTGAACTCGGCGCGCCTCGTTCTTTGCCTCACCCGCTGTCTTCCCGGCCGATGAGCGTAATACTCTTGAATCTCACCATCGCAATATTGGGCCTCGCCTTCCTGGTCTGCCTACTGTTCGGCTTCGTCACCTTCATCAACGCGCATAGTGCCTTCAAACGCGTTCAGGGACAGCCCTATCAAGCCACCACCTTTCAGGTGACTCGTCCCTATTATCAGAAAAGCCATGGCATGCATGGGCCCGACATATCGGTTTATGCCAGTGGGATGGTAGAGGGCAAGAAAGAATGGATGAATTTGGTTCCCTACCTCAAACGTGTTCCGCGCGATCAGGCCGAACTGAATGATTCGGTCCCGCCGGGCACAGTGATTCCGGTTTACCTGTTTCCCAATCTCAAAGGGCGATCCCGAATCCAGGTGATCGACGTTCTCCCGCCGGGCGAAGCAAGCAGAAGAACGGAGACCTGGGTTCTGCGGCGCGCGCCCGTGGCTCTCGCCGTCCTGGGTGCTCTGATCCTTCTCTTGGTGCGAATCCGCCGCTTCTGCGCCTCGCCCGCGACTAGGCAATAACCGCCAGCGCGTGACCAAGGATCCCGGCGGCGACAACAACGGTGATCTTAACCTCAATGAGTGAAATGGCGATGTTACGTTAATTGACGAAGATTTTTGCGTTATTTCGGTTGCGAGCACGGACAAATAACACAGGAATGGCGATGGCCCAAACGATCAAGATTCCAATAATTACATCCGACCTGTCTCTTCCATGCAATACGAAAGCAAGAAGTATTGCTGGAAGAAATCCTGCATGGCCCCAGAACGCTGGTGTGACCGCAATTGCGAATATACCGGCGCGGAATATCGCCTGAGCAAGAATCGGCCTCATATTGCGAGAAAGTTTCCAAGTCAGGTAAGCGATACCTATCCCCGGCAGCGAAACCAATGTGGCGTAGAGCAGGACTACCAAGACAACGATAACCGCATCGAACGCTTTCTCTAAAGCAATCACCTTGAAGACGTGAGCAGCACAATAGGCCACAAAGAACACGAGCACAAAACCTGCGACAATCTCTTTCCAAGGGCCGTTTTGGCGCGTAGTCGTCACACCGAAGGCGAAAAAACTCGACAGCTTTTTATACAGTAGTAGCCAGCTTTCAGACAATTGACGGAATCAGGCGTTTACACTCGTTGAGAGTTGGCACAGCCGGTTCAATGTGATATTGCGATACTGCGCCAACTAACAGGAGGTATGAACAAGTCGGGTACGTTGGCAAGAAAAGAAGGCCGGATTCAAAGATTGAATCCCGCCGGAGTTTGAACCGGTTGTGAGGGTCGCTGGGCCTGCCGCTGGTCTCCAATGCTCTTTCCAGGCAATAGGAAGTCTAGCGTTACGAACGGCCGTGTCGGGCACTCTCGGGAGGAAATATCATCACTCCTTCCAAAGCAAATGCGGTGAAATGCGGTGAAGTTTAGTTTTGAGAGTTTGTAACCGACTGAAAGAATGGCTCCTCAGGTAGGATTCGAACCTACAACCCTCCGGTTAACAGCCGGATGCTCTGCCATTGAGCTACTGAGGAGTGTGGAGAAGCGCGCGCGGAGCGCGCGCTTCTTGAGCGCATCAATCATAACATTTTGGGGGGCGGGTGAAAACCTGCGGTGCGAGAGTTTGGTAGGCTATCGGGTTGCGAGGTGCGGGATGAGTGGAGCGGGGCTGGTTGTGGTTTCGGTGTTTCTTCTGGTGGGTGCGGTGTTTGCGGGGGACGATGTGAAAAGTACGGCGAGTGCGACGGTGCCGAAGGCGGAGAAGCGTCCGCTGGAAGAGACGCTGCATGGCGTGAAGATTGTCGATAACTACCGGTGGCTCGAAGATGCCGACAGTCCGGAGACGCAGAAGTGGGTAGCAGCGGAGATGGCCTATACCAACTCTGTGCTCGATCCCCTGCCGGGGAGGAATGCGATTCATAAGCGGCTGACAGAATTGTTAAGCATCGGAAGCATCAGCGCGCCCCAGATTGGTGGGAAATATTATTTCTACACACGCCGTGAGGGGATGCAGAACCAGCCCATCGTTTATGTGCGCGAAGGCGGAGCTGAAGGAAAAAACGACGGACAAGATCGCGTTCTGGTGGACGTGAATCAACTGGCAGCGGACGGAACGATCGCGCTCGATTGGTACCAGCCTTCGGAGAATGGAAAGTATCTGGTGTATGGCACGTCGCCCAGCGGATCGGAGATGAGCACGCTGCACATTATTGAAACCAAGACCGGGAAGGCGCTGCCGGATGTGATCGAACGCACGCGGGCGGCGAGCATTGCCTGGCTGCTGGACAACTCCGGATTCTATTACACGCGCTATCCAAAGAAGGGAGACGTTCCCGAAGGCCAGGAGATGTACAACCGGCACGTGTTTTATCACGAACTGGGGACCGATCCGGAGACGGACACGAAAATTTTTGGCGAGGGGCGCGACCCGGAAGACTGGCCCGGCGTGAGTCTCGATAACGATGGGCGCTTGCTGTTGATCTCGGTCCAGCAAGGCTGGACCAAGACCGAGCTTTTCTTGATGGATCTGAAAAAGGGCACGCCGCCTGAGCGCATCACTACCGGCAAGAATTTTCTATATGGCGGATCCATTTACAACGGACGGCTTTACATCGTCACCAACGAAGATGCGCCGCGTTACCGCGTGTTCGCGGCGGAAGCGGGTAACTATGAGCGCGACGACTGGAAAGAAATTATTCCTCAGTCGGACGCCGTATTGCAGGGCGCGTCGGTGTGGGGCGGGAAGTTGTTTGCGCAGTACGAGCAGAATGCAAGTTCCCAGTTAAAGATTTTCGATCTCGGTGGAGACCATCTCAGCGATCTCATGCTGCCCTCGATTGGGACCGTTTTCCAGTCGGACGGGAAATGGGATCGCGATGAAATTTTTTATGGATTCATGTCGTTCACCGTTCCTCCCACGGTTTATCGTTATGACCTGAAGACCAAAGCAACCACGCTATGGGCCAAGGTGGATGCGCCGGCGATCGATCCGGCGGCCTACGAGGTAAATCAGGAGTGGTACCACTCTAAGGATGGAACGCGGGTGCCCATGTTCGTCGTCAACAAGAAAGGATTGAAGAAGGATGGGCACAATCCCACGCTGCTCACGGCGTATGGCGGGTTCAATGTGAGCCTGACGCCATCGTTCAGCCGCACGGCTTATCTGTGGATGGAGCATGGCGGAGTTTACGCGGTAGCGAATTTGCGCGGCGGCGCGGAGTTTGGCGAAGACTGGCACCGCGCGGGAATGCTCGACAAGAAGCAGAATGTTTTTGACGACATGATCGCCGCCGCCGAACATCTGATTGCAGAAAAATATACGGACACGGATCATCTGGCGATTCAGGGCGGATCGAATGGCGGGCTGCTGATGGGAGCGATGATCACGCAGCGTCCGGATTTGTTTCGCGCGGTGGTGTGCCAGGTTCCGCTGCTCGACATGCTGCGCTACCAGAATTTCCAGATCGCCAAGCTGTGGATTCCGGAGTACGGGAGTGCTGATAATCCCGAGCAGTTTAAGTGGCTCTACGCCTATTCGCCCTATCACCATGTGAAGGCGGGGACGGAATATCCCGCAATTCTGTTCATGACGGCGGATACGGATACGCGCGTCGACCCCATGCACGCGAAGAAGATGGCGGCGGAGATGCAGGACGAAGCGAAGAACGGGGCGAGCAAGACGCGTCCGATTTTGTTGCGGATTGAAACCAAGGCGGGACATGGCGCAGGGAAACCGGTGACCAAGCAGATTGAAGAGTTCACCGATGTGTATTCGTTTTTGTTTTGGCAGCTGGGGGTGAAGTGAATTCACCACGGAGACACGGAGGGGTTCGAAGGCAGGATGAATCGGTCCGCCGGGTGCCCCATGTCTCGCCGGTTTTGCGAGACATGGGACTCTTTTAAATCGTCGCCTGCCCTTCCATTTAAGCTCGCAGCATGGCGTTGATGCGGGTTTGGTAGGCTCGCTCTTGACGGGGCCGGCGGAGCAGGCAGGTGTCGTTCTGCCGTCCCTTCGGGACTGGTTATTTCTTTATTCAGCTTACCCCGGACTTAGGTCCGGGGCTGTGATCTGCCGCCGCTTCGCGGCTGGAGTGGTTTGCGCGTTTCGGCTGATGGAGCGGTTGATGGCGGGCGACACAGGGGCTGAAGCCTGCATCATTTTCTCGAACTTTACGCGGCGCTGAAGGCGCCGCTCTTCCACGGTATTATCGCGGTTCGTGTTAGGAACAGGATCGAAATCAAGGTGAAGAGCAACGTCAAAGGCGGCGGACAAGAGTGTCCGCTCCACACGGACGTTTGTGCGTGGAATCTTCTGTCGTCCCTGCGGGACTTGGTTACTTCTTTCTTCAGCTTACCCCGGACTTACGTCCGGGGCTGTAATCTGCCGCCCCTTCAGGGCTGTCCGTTTACTAGGAAGCTCCTTTTTGAGTTACGAAACTTCCGGCGTAGTGGACGAGCACCAACATTTTGACGAGTACGACGGCTGTACATAGGGAGACCACCCAGTACAAATCCGTGTCCTTAATGTCGGGCGGAGGATCCTTCTCGATGTTAGGAAAGGGATCGAGTTCTGTTACCTGCTCATGCAGACCGCTGAGTAACTTCTGGCGTGCCCTTAGAGCTTTTCGGAGGCGGAAGAGATCGAACTGAATCCGCCAGAAAGATATCCACATAATGGCGACCAATCCGAGATCGGTAAGTAGCGTCATGTAACGCAGCTGGTCGGCCGCAGTGTGCCCGATCAGAAAGGCGCTCAGAGCGAAGGAAGCAACGGCGAGGATGTAGCTCACATCTTGCACTCGGTTTCGATAAATCCTGGCCTCAGTTCTGTCCTCCTGGATCAAGGTCTTGAGAACGTCTGCTGTAGCGCTCGGGTTTATTTTCATGTTTCCCTCCGACGGCGATTCTTTGTGAGAGCCGACCTCGCGCCTGCCGGATCACCAACAGCATTCTAGGCCTGCGCCTCCATGTCGCCGGGATTTGGAGTTATTGCGCTTCGAGGTTTTGCCAGTAGTGTCGCCTTTCGTGCGGCTCCGAGCGCCACGCCGAGATGATGCGCCTTTCGTTATTTTTTCTGTCGGCATAGATGATCGTTCTTCGTCCCAAGCCTGGCGCAGAAAATGTATTTACACAATGTAAATACAGTGGCAGCGCAGACGGCAGCTCCCACCCCAGCCCCGAAAGGGGCGATAGAGGATAGCCCCGGACGTAAGTCCGGGGTAAGCAGCGAAAAGAGGAGCGAGTCCCGTCAGGGACGGCCGAAACATCACCCGCGTGCCCGTTGCCATTCCGAGCCTTTCGCAGCCGCGATCAGCGGCGAGAATGGCGAGAGCCTGCCTTGAGCGACGTCGAAGGGAATCTGCTGTCTCTGTGACATCCAACCTTGCCTTCCACAGCCCCGCTTCGCAATCATGGTCGAGGCCGTGACGCTCTACAAGTAAGCGAAATCGTCCCATGCCAGTCCTCTTTCAAAAGATTTCGGTATTAAGTTCTTTGACATCTATATTTTACGGAGGTTCCCACTGATTCTAAAAGACTTACGTGACTGGTAATGCTCCGAACTCACTGAAAACAAAGACTTTTCCTGTAAGTCCTTTAGAAGACGGATTTTACAAGGATCAATTTTAGTAACTCCATGATCCCAAAGGATTTGCGCTAAAAGCAAGGTTTATGAGTACCGCAGCTAGAACGCAGCGGAGAAAACATCAGCGTGGAGAGAGATCACCGGGGCAGCCGTGGCCCAATACTCTGCTGGCTTTCTCGAAGGAGAAAAACGCGGGCCGTGGCAACATTGAAGGACACGGTTAAGGAAGACCGGCGCGAACCCGCAGATCGAGATCAGTTGTGATCGGGAAGAAATATTAGAAGTTCGATGTGCCAATACAGATGTGCCAATACAGGTGAGGTGAATTAATTCGAGCGCGGCGGACTCACTGAAGCTACAAGGCTGCTGAACAGGCGCCTCGGCCACGATGGTGCGAACCCGTAAAGATACGTAAAAGGTATTGACCGGTTTGGGGATTCCGAGTACATTGTTGAGTTCCAGGGACATTCCGAAGCCTCAAGGTTCGTTCTGAGTTACCTCGACCGCGAGTCCAATCAGGAAAAGTGAGCATCTTCGGAGTGCGGTCGCGCATCTATTCTGAGTATAGGGATTGCGCTAACTCCTAAAAATCTTAGTAGAATCAGCAATTTAGAACGACGTGTGGTTTGTTACGATTCTACGAGAGCCAGGGCGGAAGCGGATGCCCATACTTATAAAGGAAGGGGAAAGACACACATGCGATCCGATCGTGTGTTTGACGCTTTACAAACATTACGGAATCGTTATATGCTTTGCCAGCTCGCCTCCAAGGCCACGCGGAAGTTCCACCGGCCCAGCACCAGAATCCAGGAAACAATGAATGGAGTGTTGGACCGGATCGCAGGCGCGGAGCGGCAGGATATCCTGTCGGAGCCGGAGAATTTTGCCGAGGCACAACGGCGGGCTGCGTAAAACAGCCCCGCCTGCCTGCCTCGTGGTGTTTTGTCTTCCCTGCATACCCTCCTTTGAAAATCTCCCGAAAACGCTGAAACTTGCACGTTTGAGTGAATCGGGTTTAGGTGAATCATGACCATTGCTGAACTGAAAGAAAAGAACATCACCGAGCTGACCAAGATCGCAAGGACCTTGGAGCTGCCCGGTGCCAGCGGACTGCGCAAGCAGGACCTCATCTTTAAAATCCTGCAGGCGCAGAGCGAAAAAGAAGGGCATATTTTTGCCGAAGGCGTGCTGGAAATACTGCCCGACGGCTACGGCTTTCTGCGGTCGCCGGACTATAACTATTTGCCGGGGCCGGACGATATTTATGTATCGCCGTCGCAAATCCGCAAGTTCGATCTGAAAACCGGTGACACAATCAGCGGGCAGGTGCGGCCGCCGCACGAGGGCGAGAAATACTTTGCGCTGGTGAAGATTGAGGCGGTGAATTTTGAGTCGCCGGACGAAGCGCGCAACAAGATTCTGTTCGATAACTTGACGCCGCTGTATCCGCAGGAGCGGCTGAAGCTGGAAACGACGCGGGAAAATTCCAGCGCGCGGGTGATGGATTTGCTGACGCCGCTCGGTAAGGGACAACGCGGGTTGATTGTTTCTCCGCCACGCGCCGGCAAGACCATGCTGCTGCAGAATGTGGCGAACTCGATTACGACGAACCATCCGGAAGTGGTGCTGATGGTGCTGCTGATCGACGAGCGTCCGGAAGAAGTGACGGACATGCAGCGGTCGGTGAAGGGCGAGGTAATTTCATCGACCTTCGACGAGCCTGCGGCGCGGCACGTACAGGTCGCGGAGATGGTGATCGAGAAGGCGAAGAGGTTGGTGGAGCACAAGCGCGATGTGGTGATCCTGCTGGATTCGATCACGCGGTTGGCGCGAGCTTACAACACGATTGTTCCGCCCTCGGGCAAGGTGCTATCGGGCGGCGTGGATTCGAATGCGCTGCAGCGGCCGAAGCGGTTCTTTGGGTCGGCGCGAAATATCGAAGAAGGCGGATCACTGACGATTATCGCGACCGCGCTGATCGATACCGGATCGCGCATGGATGACGTGATCTTTGAAGAATTCAAGGGCACGGGCAACTCGGAAATTATTCTGGAGCGCAAGCTGGTGGATAAGCGCGTATTTCCGGCGATCGACATTCAACGGTCGGGCACGCGTAAGGAAGAGTTGCTGATCCCGCGGGAAGATCTGTCACGGATCTGGGTGCTGCGCAAGGTGCTGAACCCGCTGTCGCCGGTGGAAGCGATGGAGTTGCTGATCGACAAGTTGAGCAAGACGAAGTCGAATGGCGAGTTCTTGTCGAATATGAGCTCGCTGTAAGCGACAGCGGTTCCGCAGCGGCTAAAGCCGAAGTCAATGTGAGCGGGGAGGCGGCACGACTAAAGTCGTGCCCTTCCTTCCCCAAACCAAACCTTCCTCAACCTTTCCCAAATTTTCCATAGCCTTTCCCGCCCCTCCCGAGCTTTTCCCACCGTTCCCGAGCCTTTCCGCCGACGCTTGCCGAGCCCTCCCCTAACTCCTCTCGACTTTTTCCGGCTGCATCTCTCCCAAGCCCTTCTTTTGTCCCGAGCAATTTCCGTTGCGGTCTCCGAAAAAAGTGGCCATACTTTAGGAACGGGCAGAACGATCGCGTCCGTTTCGAGGGACACCGTGCGAGCGAAATGGTTGGCTTGCAGTCTGTTTCTATTTGTGTGGCTCCCGCTACCGGGGACGGCGCAAACCCATCAGGTACAGCCGCAGACCATCAACGTAGCACCGACAGCGGACGACGAGACCCGGGATCGCATCTCCCGCGAACTGGCCAAGAGAATCAATCTGCAGCGGCAAGCCGCGCTCAAGGCCGATACCGACAAACTGGTGAAGCTGGCCGGGGAGCTGAAGGAGTACGTCGACAAGTCGAATGAAAACGTGCTTTCGGTCGAAGTGCTGAAGAAGGCAGAAGAAATCGAGAAGCTGGCGCACAGCGTGAAGGACAAGATGAAGGGGCCGAACTAGAAAGAATCGGGTGATTTGGTCATCGGGTGATTGAAGAACGTTTTGCGTTCGGACATCGCGCACGGTGTGCTAGCCTGTTCTTCCGTTTTGCCTGGAAGAATTGATGATCGCCCGCCTTGCTGCCTTCGTTTTGTTCCTTTGCCTGACCCTGCATGCTTCCGAAATTAAGGGAACGGTCAAGAATGTGGCGGGTGGTGAGCGACTGGAGCGCGTCCAGGTAAGCGTTCTCGAAGCCGGCCGCGAAACGAACACCGGCGCCGACGGCGCTTTCGACATACAGAATCTTGCGCCCGGCACGTACACGCTGCGAGTGAGCGCAGTCGGCTATCGACTCTCGACTTTTTCCTTTTCGCTATCGGCTGCAGAATCCAAAGAGTTTGATCTCACGCTGGTTCCAGACAATTTCCGCCACACGGAAAGGGTGCGAGTAACGGGCGATGTTTTTCAGCAAGAGGATTCGCCTGCGATCAGCGAGAGCAACCTGACGGCCTCGGAGATCAGGGCCGCATCGACGGTTTTTGCCGACGATCCGTTCCGCGCTATTCAGGCATTGCCGGGAGTTTCCGCGCCCGGAAACAATGAGTTCTACGCCCAGTTCTCGGTAATGGGGATGCCGTTCCAAAAT